>Ga0307424_1000122_pt1 | contig 35729 bp, 37 predicted proteins | sample SalMarWE160320MG_FD_202157 | JGI IMG/M metagenome (GOLD analysis project Ga0307424, IMG submission 202157) | Salt marsh sediment microbial communities from the Plum Island Ecosystem LTER, Massachusetts, United States - WE1603-20 | ecosystem: Environmental > Aquatic > Marine > Intertidal zone >... | reverse complement strand
GGCCAGAGCCTGGAAATCCGCCCTCCCCTGAAGAGCCCGCCACCACCAGTAGTCGTCGTTCACCAGGTTGAGCGCCCGGTTGGGGTTGGCCGAGACCCATTCCTTCAACAGGCTCACCGCCTCTTCGAGATCGCCGGTGAGGGTCAGCGCGAACGCCCCGTCCATGTACGTGTCCCGGGCGGGATCGACGCTCCGCTCGCCCAGCGAGCTGCGAACCACCGCCCGGGCGCTGTCCGCGAGGCCTGCTCGTGCCAGAACCGCGGCGGTGGCCATGCGTGCCTTCAGGCTCCTGAACGGCCGGTACCCCTCCGGGTTCAGCGCCACGTATTCGTCCACCAACCGCCACGCCGCGTCCGGATCCGGATCGCCCCCCGCCATCGTCATGATCCAGATCTGGCACTCCGTGAAGCGGGGCCAGGCCGGGAAGCGCTCTCGGCCCACGGCGCACCAGTGGCTCGCCTGCCCGTAGTCGTCGAGGTCGTACGAGGCGAGGTAGAGGCGCTCCACGACCCGGTCGGCGTTCTGCAGGTACGCGTCCGCCTCGTACGCCCGCTGGGCGGCGAGGCGAGCCTCCGCTCGACCGCCCGGCTTGTTCAGCAGCAGGTGGCTGAGGATCTCCCACGCACCGGCCTGGCCCCGGTTCTCCGCCACGGCCGCCCGCAGGTCGTGCTCCGCATCGGCGAAGAGATCGGCTGCGCTGTCGGCGTCGACCTCGAGGCCCATGAGCCACCGCCAGTACCGGGTGGTCCCACGAAGCTCCAGGGCGTCTGCGGAAGTCGGTGCGACCTGCAGCGCCCCTTCGGCATGCTCCAGCGCCACCCTGCTCCATCGATCCGAGTAGGGCCTGTCGGACGTCCCGTGCCACTGGGAGCGCTTGTAGGCGAACCGTGCCCGGTCCACTCTGGGAGCAGCCCAACCCGGGTCGAGGCGCTCCGCCACGGACAGGAGTGAGTCGACGCGGTCGTACAAGCGGACCGCGGCATCCGTGCTGTCCAGGTCGAGCAAGGGCCAGATGCCCTCCTCGAGCCGCCGGCCCTGGTGCAGCAGGGACCAGGCCTCGGGGCTGGTGGCCGTCTCTTTGAGGGTCTGCAGCTCGATCTCCTCACCGAGGCTCTCGCGCACCAGGTGTGCGACGTCCTGGGCCAGGGAGTCGCGCAGCACGAGGACGTCGGCCTTTGACCGCTCGATGGCACGCTGGTCGAACTCCGCACCGCTGGCACCGTCGACCAGCCGGGTCGTGACGCGCAGCCGGTCGCCCACCTCCTCCACGCTTCCCTCCACGAGGGTGCCGGCGCGGAGGGCCCGGGCGATGCTGTCCCTCGTGACCTCGGCCACCCGGTACCGGGCGACGCCATTGCTCGACACGACGTCCAGACCTCGCACAAGGGCCAGCCGGTCGATGAGTGACTCCGTCAGACCATCCGTCAGGTATCCCAGGCTCTGGTCCGGGCTTCGGTCCTGGAAATACAGGACGGCGATCCGGTGTCGATCAAGCCCTCCGAGCGTGGGCTCCGCACGGGTGAGGCGGGGGACGAAGGTGCGAGCCAGAACGAGCGCCGCCGCGAGCACGACCGCGGCAACGCCCCCCACCCTCAGCGCCCGGCGAGACCGGAATCGCGCCCGCCGGACGGGCCCCGTCCTGCGAAATGCGGGCACCGTCCCGCTGATCACGGTGGAGAGCGCCTCGGCCAACTCTCCGGCCGTGCGAAACCGATCCACCGGGAGCTTGGCCAGAGCCTGCAGGACGATCTCCTCGAGCTCCTCGGGGATCGTCGGCCTCACGATGGTGGGTCTCGACACCTGGTCCAGCGTGTGGCGCGCCAGGAGAGCCTGGGGCGTCGGGCCGGAGAAGGGGGCGGTCCCCACGAGCGTCTCGTAGAGCACGCAGCCCAGGCTGTAGATGTCGCTTCGGCCGTCCACGGCGTCGAGGCCGTTGGCCTGCTCCGGGCTCATGTAGGCTGGGGTCCCCACCGCCATCCCGGTCTGCGTCAGCCGCGCTCCTCCCGCCGCGTCGACGGCCCGACTGATGCCGAAGTCGGCGACCACAGCGTGCCCTCCGGACAGCTGGATGTTGGCGGGCTTGATGTCCCGGTGTACGACGCCGTGCGCGTGCGCGTAGTCCAGCGCTTCGGCAACCTCACGGGCGATGCGTACGGCTTCCTCGATGGGGAGCATCTGCTCCCGGGACAGCCTGTCCCGGAGCGACTCGCCCTCCACGTACGGCATGACGTAGTAGAGGAAGCCCGAGACTTCCCCGGAGTCGTACAGGGGTAGGATGTGGGGATGGGCGAGGCCTGCGGTGACGCTGATCTCGCGGAGGAACCGCTCGGTCCCGAGGGAGGCCGCCAGCTCGGGGTGGAACACCTTGATGGCGACGTGTCGATCGTGCTTCACGTCCCGAGCCAGGAAGACCGTACCCATCCCCCCGCTGCCGAGCTCTCGCTCGACGTCGTACCGATCAGAAAGGGCCGCCTTCAAGCGCTCAGCGGAGGTACTCACCTGGGGGGCTCCACGGCCGGGGCGCTGCCCTGAAGGGTAAGGCCCGAACCCGCGGGCGTCCAGAATGCGCGTCACAGGAGGTGGGAGGCGCTAGGCGAGCTCCTCCAGGAGCTTCGCAGCCTCCTCCCTCCGCGACAGCCTGCCGGCCTTCCCCTGGAAGATCCGGCCGGAGCCACCGCCTCGCCCTTCCAGCACCTCCGCCACCCGCCGGCCGGCGGCCGGCACGTCGAGGCCGACGGCTTCTCCGGCCGCGAGGAGGAATGCACCCTCCTCCCCCGCCCCTGCGGTGAGGAACACCACCCGGTCCGGCGCCAGTCGCCCCGCCTCGCGGGCCACGCGCTGGAGGAACGGGAGGTCGCGCTCCGGCCAGTGCGCGACGAGCACCGGCCCCTGCCCCGCCGCGAGCGCCGCGGCGGACGCGACGGCCAGCTCGTCCTCCAGGGCGCGGAGGGCGCGCTCCGCATCCCGTAGCTGCTCGAGCTTCGCCTCGAGCCTCACAACCAGCTCGTCGTCGGACGTGCCCAGGAGTTCCCGGAGCTCGGCATTCCGGCGATGGTGGGCCTCGTGGAGGCGGCGGAGCCGCGCGCCCGCCACCCAGGAGAGGCGCGTCCCGCCACGCATGCTCTCGGTCCCCAGGAGCTTGAGCGCCTCGATCTCGGCCGTGGAGCCGCAGTGCGTCCCGCCGCACGTGTTCAGGTCGATCCCCTCGATCTCGACGAGCCGGACGTCGCCCGTGTGCCCCTCGGGAAGGCCCCGCGACCGGACGGCTAGTGCCGCGTACTCCTCGGGGCTCACGCGGCGGGCCGTGACGGGCCGCGCCGCCCGGATCTCGGCCGCCACCGCCTCCTCAAGCTCCGCCACCTGCCCGGCGTCGACATCGGGGGTATCCACCTCGATGTCGCAGGTCCGCTCTCCCAGGTGGAAGGCCGTGGTGTGCCAACCGAAGCGCCGATCTGCCACCGCCGTCAGGAGGTGCTGGCCGGTGTGCTGCTGCATGTGATCGAACCGGCGCGCCCAGTCCAGCTCCACCGTCACCCGGCCCGAGGGAGCGGGGCCGGCCAGCAGGTGCCGGATCACGTCGTCCACCTTGCGGACGTCGAGAATCGCGACACCGCCCACGGTCCCCCGATCCGCCGGCTGCCCTCCCCCCTCGGGGTAGAGGACGGTGTCGGCCAGGACCACGAACGGGTGGCTCTCCTCCTCTCCGGCGGAGACCACCTCCGTCTCGAGGCGTGTCAGCTTCGGATCGCGTTCGTAGGCGTACATGCCGGGCACGGAGCGTCGACCTCAGCCGCCCATCTGGCGGAATGTGACGTTTCTCACCATTACCATCCTCTGGAGCCGTACGATCATGCACGCGGGAGGTCACGCGGATCAACCGGGGCGTTCGCCCGAGGAGTCCAAGATGAAGAGCAGGCGCGAATTCCTGGCGGCCTCGGCCGCGGCGGGTCTGGGGCTGGGACTGGGTGGGCGGACGGATGTCTCCGTGGATGCGGCCCCGAGCCGACACGGTCCGGACGCGGCGGCGCGACGAGTCCCACCAGCCCCCCGCGCCCTGCGCATCCTCATGTTGGGCGGCACCGGCTTCCTGGGCCCCGCCGAGGTGGAGTACGCGCTCGAGCGCGGCCACACGGTCACGCTCTTCAACCGCGGTCGCACGAACCCGCACCTCTTCCCCGACACGGAGAAGCTGGTGGGCGATCGTGCGACCGGGGACCTCGCGGCCCTCGAGGGACGGACGTGGGACGCGGTGCTCGACACCTCCGCGAACGTGGCGACCTGGGTGCGCGACTCCGCGGCCGCGTTGAAGGACTCCGTGGGACGCTACCTGTTCGTCTCGAGCCTCTCGGCGCACACGGACAACGGCACCCCGGGCCAGAAGGAGGACGCCCCCGTCTTCAGCACGGCGGACTACGAGGACGTGGTCCGGCGCAACGCCCCCATGGGAGAGGCGTACGGGCCGAACAAGGCGGAGGCCGAGCGCATCGTGCACGCGACGTTCGACGAGCGGGGGCTGGTCGTGCGCCCGGGCCTCATCGTGGGCCCGAGAGACACCAGCGATCGCTTCACCTACTGGCCCGTGCGCATCGACCGCGGCGGCGAGGTACTGGCCCCGGGCGACGGCACGGACCGCGTGCAGATCGTGGACGTCCGCGACCTGGGCCGCTTCCTGGTGCACCTGGTGGAGACCCGGGCGTCGGGAACGTACAACGCGGTGGGGCCGCGCGCGCCGATGACGATGGCCGAGATGCTCCACGGCATCCGCGGAGTCACCGCCTCGGACGTATCGTTCACGTGGGTGGCGGCCGACTTCCTGCGCGAGCAGGACGTAGGCGCGTGGATGGAGATGCCGGTGTGGGTCTATCCCGGCCCGGACACCCGCGGTTTCATGGACTGGGACTGCTCGAAAGCCATCGCCGCCGGACTCGAGTTCCGCCCCCTGGCCGACACCGCCCGCGACACGCTGGCGTGGTGGAAGGACCGCGGACCCGACGCCCCGGCGCTCCGGACGGGTCTGGCACCGGACAAGGAGGCTCGCATCCTGGCGGCGTGGAAGGCCCGCGGCGGTTGAGGCCCGACTGAGAGGCCCGACTGAAGAGGTGCGCTGCGCCGGTTCCGTCCCCACTCAGTTCATGGTCGGGTCGAACGGCATGCGGGACAGGCGCTGGTACTCGGGCCCCTTCCGCTCCAGGACACGACTCCAGAGCAGCTCGGGAACGTCGGTGAAGACATCGTCCTCCCGGGCCGGATCGATGATCCACGAGTTGTGGGCCATCTCCGCCTCGAGCTGTCCCGGCCCCCATCCCGAGTACCCCAGGAACACCCGCGCGCGGAGAACGCCCGGCCGGACGTCCTCCGGAATCTCGCCTATGAGGAAGCCGATGGACCCGAAGACGAGGATGTCCGCCAGCTCCGGGTGCGCCACCTCCGCCAGCAGCACGGCGCTGGACGGCTGAACGGGGCCGCCCTGGAACAGCGGCTCCTCCGGCGCGACGAAGGAGCTCAGGGCCGGAACGGCATCGTGGACGGTCACGTCCAGGGGGCGGTTCAGGACGACGCCCAGAGCGCCGGCCTCGTTGTGCTCCCCCACCAGCACCACCGTGTGACGGAAGTTCGGGTCGAACAGCCCGCCGCTGGAGATCAGCAGCCGGCCCCGCAGGCTCTCCATGACGTCACCGCGTCTCGACGTATGAGGACTCCGGAGGGTCACCGGCAACGTAGAGCACTCTCCGGAGCCGCGCCACGAGCACGCGGGGTTCACCTTTCGGCCTCACCTTGTCCGTCCTCCTGGATGTACCGGTTGGCCGCGGCCCCCTGCCGCCAGACGGGCGCGGGGCCCACCTAGTGTGGTGGAGCGAAAGTCCCGTGGCATTCGGGCGCCGCTGCATCCGCCGGATGCTTCGTTGCACCTCCTCGAAATAGCGCTGCTATTCCTGCGTCGGTGCGCCTCGCCCCGGCGGCGCATCGGCACCCTCGGTGCTCACGGGACTTTCGCTCCACCACACTAGTGGCACGGCTACCGTAGCTCGCCTTCGGTTTGTACCCTTCGGGCACGGATGGCGGCCCCTGCCGATGCACCTGCACGACAGAGTGAGGAGGTGAGCAGCATGACCTCGTCCAGGAAGATCCCCGCCTTTCGGGCGCCACGTCGAGCCGTCCCCTCGTTCCTCTGCTTCCTGCTCCTGACATCGGCCGTCGTGCACGGACAGGGATGCTCGGCTCACGGTCAAACATCAACGGCTCGAGGGCAACCCTCTGGAGCCCAAGCAGCGTGACCCATTCTCCGGGAGAATGGCCGCTGACGGAGCTCAGGTTCCAGCGTGCCGATGAACGGCGAGGTATCAGGGATCGTCTCGCGATAGGTGCGTCTAGAGAAGCTCAAGTAGGCGGTGACTTTCTCCCAGGCATCGGCCGAGGCGGCCAGGATGGCCGCGACGACGAGCAGCCGCTTCGGGCTCAGGTGGCCCGTTGTCTGCAATACCAGGAGTGATGAAATGGATATCCTCTCCTTGATCATCGAGGCACTGATTCTGGCAACGCTTTGGGGGATCCTCATGGCGTTGAAGAAAGGCTTCAACGAGGTCATCCGTGGTCTCGAGGCGATCGACCGTGCAGCGGCCAGCGATCGCCCCACGCCGCGGTGAAGAGCCAACCATGGATCAGGATCGCGGCGGCGTTCCCTTCGGCCCGTGATCGGAACCTCGACGCGCCCCTCTCGTACGGACTTGACGGAAAGAGCAGACCCGCCGATTCGGATCTCCGCGCACGGGTGCAGAAGCTCGGACTTCCCCCGGGATCCGTGATGGCGCCTACCGCCCCACGCATGGCCTACCTGACTCTGCGAGGCGTCAGCGTGGCTCGCGCCCTCGGGTTTCTCGGCTCCCCTCATGACCTGTCGATCGTGGAGGTGCATCCGGGAGCTGCCCTGGCCCTGGGAGGTGCGCCGGTCGAAAGCATCCGCACATTTCGCGAAGACCTGGCCGCCAGGGACGACCTTCTCCGGTGGCTGGCAGCCCAGGGGCTCGAGGGAATCGGATGGGAGGTGGTCACCACGGACCATTCGGTGGCGGCATGCGCCGCCGCGTGGGCAGCGTGGCTGTGGCGAAGAGGCGAGTCGAACTGGATCGTCCCGGCGGATCCACCGCATCATCCCTTCGACTTCGCGTGCTGATCGGGTGCACGGGGTGGACATCCTGCCCCTGCAACCTTTCCACCTCGAAGGGCATCATATCTATTGTACTGACCTGGTCAGATGAACAGGTATGATAAGCGGGAGGAGGGAGATCTCGTGTCACCGAAGGCCTCGAGCAGTCTCTATGGAAACCTCGATCTCTTGATCCTCCGAATCATCGACGTGGAAGGGCCCATCCACGGCCTGGGTGCCATGGACGCCATCCAGGCGAGCTCCGCGGGGACCATCGAGGTGGAAGACGGTGCCCTCTATCGGTCCCTCCACCGGCTGGAGGCCAGGGGCCTCCTGTCGGCGGAGTGGCGCACCAGCGACAAGAACCGCAGGGCGAAGTTCTACACGCTCACGAAGACCGGAAAGAAAGAGCTGGATCGGGCGCAGGCGGAATGGGAGCGCCACACCAGGGCCGTAGGCCGGGTCCTGGGTCTCGGGTGGAACGTGGCGCCATGACTCCCGACTCAGGCTGGAAGCGGCGTTTTCGCCTCGGCCATTCCCGGCGACGTGTCGAGGATGAAGTCGACGACGAGCTCCAGTTCCACCTGGAGGGATTGGTGGACCGATACGTGGAGCAGGGGATGAGCGAGGGCGAGGCGCGGCAGAGGGTGAGAGAGGCGTTCGGGAACCCCGACGGCACCCGGGCGGAATTGGCTGCCACGGCCTGGAGGACCCGGCGCCGGATCCTCCGAAGAGCGTGGATGGACGACTTCGTCCAGGACCTGCGGCAGAGCCTCCGGCACATAGGAAAGCGCCCCGGGTTCGCTGCGGTGGTGATGCTCACCCTCGGTCTCGGGATCGGCGCCAACTCGGCCATCTTCAGCGTTCTTCGTTCGGTGGTGTTGGCCCCCCTGCCGTACCCGGAGCCGGATCAGCTCATGACGGTCTGGACACCGTGGGAGGGGGATCGGTTCAACCCCGTCTCGGCCCTGGATTGGGTGGACCTGAAGGAGGGGAGCACCTCCTTCCAGGCCTGGGGGATCTACGAGCCGCAGTCCCTGAACCTCTCCGGCGACGGGGAACCGGAGCAGGTCCGGGGGATCCGGGCCTCGGCGGGGGTGCTCCAGGCCCTGGGGGCCCAAGCAGCCCAGGGGCGTCTCTTTCTCCCGGGGGAGAGCGGAAACCCCGTCGCACACGTGGCCGTGATCAGCCACGGGCTATGGCAGAGACGCTTTGGCTCGGACCTGGGCCTGTTGGGCCGTGGGATCCTCATCAACAAGGAACCATGGGCAGTCATCGGGATCCTTCCCCGGGGGTTCCGGTTCCCGGACCGGGGAGGCCTGAGCGATCCCGACATCTACCTCCCCGTCTCCCTGGACCCCGCAACGGCGGACCGGGGATCCTACTATCTCGGGATCCTCGGCCGCCTTCGGGACGGCCGATCCATGGCGCAGGCCCGGGAGGAGCTGGACGGCATCGCGGACCGTCTGGCCAAAGCCTATCCGGAAACGAATGGCCACCGCGTCGTGCAGGTCGTTCCCCTCCGGGACATCGTTCTGTGGGATGCTCCGGGTCGGTTGTGGATCCTCCTCGGGGTCACCGGCCTCGTCCTCCTCCTCGCCTGCGCGAACGTCGGAGGGCTCTTCGTGGCCCGGAACCTGGGCCGACGCGCGGAGATGGCGATACGGGCCTCACTCGGTGCCGGTAGGGGCCGTCTTACACGGCAACTCCTGACCGAAGCTCTGACCCTTGCGATCCTGGCCGGAGGCTTCGGGCTCCTCCTGGCATGGTTGGGGACGGGTCTCCTCGTCCGGGTCCTCCCGGCAGGCCTCGTGGGAGGAAGGGAGATACGGGTGGACGGCCTCGTGGTCTCCGCCACCTTCGTGGCGACGCTCCTGACCAGCGTGGTGACGGGCGTCATTCCCGCCCTCGTGTCTTCGGCCATGGCCTCGTCCGGCACCCTGCGGGAGGGGTCCCGAGCGCTGACCTCCGGCCGAGGTCAGGGAAAGCTCCTGGGCTCCATGGTGGTGGTTCAATTCGCCCTGGCCTTCGTCCTCGTGGACGTAGCGGTGCTGATGGTCCAGAGCCTTCGGAAGGCCACGGCGTACCAGGAGTTGGCGGAGCCGGAGCAGGTCCTCGTAGCCGGATATCTCCAGCCCCATGAACGGGGCGAGGAAATACTCATCCCCGATCCCCTTCTGGAGGAGCTCCTGGACAAGGTCCGAAGGCTGCCCGCCGTGAGGGCAGCCGGAGCTACCACCACCCTTCCCCTCCAGGGCCGCTGGACCAGCGACCAACTGCCGGAGGGGCAGGAATACGATCCGGACGCGAACGTACCTTCGACCCACATGATTCCCGTCTCGCCCGGGTACTTCGACGCCATGGGAATCGAGCTCCTTCGAGGAAGAGATCTCACCCGGGCCGACCTGACCGAAGGCGCGATCGGAGTCGTGGTGAACCAGGCCTTCGCCGCAAGGAGCTGGCCCGGTGAGAGCGCCCTTGGCAAACGGATCCGGGCGAACGCCCCCACCGATCCCTGGCTGGAGGCCGTGGTGGTCGGGGTGGTGGAAGACGTGAGGCAACGCGGTCTGGAGACTGCCGCCGAGGGAGCCATGTACGTTCCCTTCTTCCCTTCTTTCCAGCAGGACCGATGGGTAGCCATCCGGACGGCCGGAGATCCCCTTGCCCTGGTCCCTGCCCTGCGACGGACCCTTTCGGAGCTGGACTCCAACCGGCCCATCACCCGGATCATGACCGGCGAGGACCTCTACGCGACCATGGCCCGGGGCCGGTCGGCCACCACCCGGATCTTCGGGGTCTTCGCCCTGGTTGCCCTCGCCCTGGCCGCGGCGGGGACCTTCGGGGTGATGAGCTTCTTCGTGGGCCAGAAGATTCGTGAGATGGGCATCCGCTTGGCCCTGGGAGCACGTCGCAGGGAGGTCGTCTGGCTCGTTCTGAGGATGGGCCTCGTCCTTGCCGTGGTGGGGACCGGCGTGGGGCTCCTGGGGGTGTGGGGAGTCTCCGGCGTCCTGCAAAGCCTCCTTTACGGTGTGGGCGCCATCAACCCACTGTTCATGGCAGCGGCAGGATTGTGCCTGGGCCTCGTGGCCCTCACCGCTACCGGCATTCCGGCCCTACGGGCCAGTCGGGCCGATCCCGTGGAGGTGATGAGGGCTGAGTGAGGAGGACACGCAGACCGATCGCGAACCGGCGTTGCGCCTCTGGCTCGAGGAGGATCGGACGCCACGGGTGAGGTTTCCCGGAACTTCGGCGGCCGCGCCAGGTCTGAAGCGTGCTCAGGTTGAGCGCTTTACGACGGACCCACCATCGGTCGGAGTCATCCATGTTCACCCAACACTTCAAGCCCCATCTGGTGGGGCCGGAGCCAATAGGCGTCGGAGAAATCGTGCGGAGCTACCAGCAAGCTGCCGGCGCGGCATGACCCTCACGCTCCCCGACCCCCGCCCCCCCAACCCCCAGTTCGAACGCCCCGCCGACCACGAGCGACTGGCGCGCACCGTGAATGCGCTCGAAGAGCGCGGCTTCACCGCCGAGATCGCCGACAGCAGCGCGCACGCCAGGCGACTCGTGCTCGACGCACTCCCCGAGGGTGCGGAGGTCCACGCGGCGCTTTCGGAGACGCTCCGGGAGCTCGGCATCACCGCGGAGATCGACGAGTCCGGACGCTACGACGCGGTGCGGCCCAAGCTGCGGGCGCTCGACCGCAAAACGCAGGGCCGGGAGATGCGCAAGCTCGGCGCCGCGCCCGATTTCATCCTGGGAAGCGCACACGCCGTCACGGACGACGGACAGATCCTCGTCGCCTCCGGCTCGGGAAGCCAGCTCGGCGCCTACGCCTACGCCGCGGGCAGCGTCATTCTCGTCGTCGGTCACCAGAAGCTGGTGCGGGACGTCGACGAAGGCCTGCGCCGCATCCGCGAATACAGCCTCCCCAAGGAGTTCCTCCGCATGAAGGCGGTGGGATACGCCGGCACGCTTCTCGCGGAGACCCTGCTGCTGCACTTCGATCCACGGCACCGTGTGAGGGTGGTCTTCGTGCCGGAGACGCTGGGCTTCTAGGAAAAGACCTTCTACGAAAAAACCTCTGGCGGCCGGTCCCTGGACCGCCCCATCTTCCCCGAACGCGCCGGTGTCGCGCTCGCCGCCCTCGGCGCGGACTGCCCATCCGCGAGGCTTCCGTGGCTGATCTACCCTCCCCTGGCACCCGTGGTCGCGCGCCCTTGTTCGTGCGACGCATCAATCGGCCGCTTCGGACCCGGCTCCGGCCGTGCGTGACCGCCGCGATCTGCGCCTTCCTCCTCGCCTGCGGCGGCAGCGACGGGACGGCCCCATCGAACCCTGAGCCGTCCACGCCGAACCTCTCGCACCTCGCCCTCTTCCCGGACCGGTGGGCGGCGGCGGTGGGCGACCATCTCACGCTCGAGGTGAGCGCCCAGAACCTTGCGGGAGCCGACACATCGGGCGTGACGCCGACCTATGCGGTCTCCAACGCGAGCGTGGTGCGCGTCGACGCGGGTGATCACATCGGCGAGCATTCGTCGAACTTCACAATGTCCGATATCGCGGTGAGCATCGGCGGGAAGGAAGACGGGACGCTCATCTCGTACTTCGAGACGATGACGGACGACGTGTTCGCCGAGTACCAGGCGCGGGGCGTGGCTTCGCGCGAGGCCGCGATCATCACCGCGGAGGAGCGCGACGCCGACCCGGTCCCGTGCGAGGCGGAGCTGCAGTTCACCGTGCACGGGACCCTGCCGGACTGGTTGGATCTGAGCTGAGTTCTACCGCGGAACAGCGCCGCCACGCAGGCGCGAGCGGTTGGTCCGCCTACTTGCTCCACGGCGGCACGACACGGTTCGCGCGAGCATACGCGATGGCCTGCCCCAGGTGCTCGTGGATGTGGAACACGGTCTCGAGCCAGACGCGCCGCGCTGTCGCCGGCCGGCCGAAGAAGTCGACGGACCTGTCGAGGTCACCGGCCTCATCCAACGCCGCCTTCAGGTGTTGGAAGGACTGCTGCAGCTCCCGCACGACTTCGGCCTTCGAGATGTCGGCGTTCTCGAACGCCTCCACCCCTTCGAAGCGGTCGCCGAGTGTGACGCTGGACGGCGGCTTCGTGCCCGTCATGGTCGGGAAGATGTAGTTGTTGACCGCGATGTGCAGATACACCTGCCGCACGGTCCGAACGCCCTCCATGGGGGTCCAACCGTACTGGTTCTCATCCATGGCCTGCGCGAGGGCGATCACCTTCCGCTCCACCATGGTGATGTCGCGCGCCAGGTCCTGGCGCACGTCGGCGGTGTCGGCCTGCGCGGCGCCGGTCGAGTTCAAGATGGCGCCGGTGGCGAACAGCAGTGCTAGGACGGTCATCGCTCGCTCCTCGAGTCCTGGTTGGGATCCGTGCCGCTCGGGCGGCCCAGCTAGGCGTGCGCATCAGGAACGCGTGCCTCCCCCCGGCGCTACCGGTCGCGCCCCGGATGGATGGTTCGGGCATCGGGAGTCACGGGAGGGCCGACCCCGTTGCCACCGATAGCGCGTGAAGCGTACCATTGGCGGCTAATCGTCCGACGGAGGTGACCCATGCGTACGATCGCTGAAGGGCAGACACTGCGGGCGTTGGGCGATCGGCTGGGCCGACTCACGCCGGACCGGGAGCGCCGGTGGGGCACGCTCACCGCCGCCGAGATGCTCTGCCATCTCGGCGACGCGCACGAGTCCGTCCTCGGGACGCGTGTTCCTCCGGGGGCTCCGCCGTCCGGCAAGCCACGGCCCGTGTACAAGTGGCTCGCCTTGTACTCGGGAATCCCCTGGCCGAAGGGTGTGAAGACCCGACCTGGCGTCGACCCCAAGACCGATGGTACCCACCCGTCGAACTTCGAGGCGGATCGTGAGCGTGCGATCGAGAGCCTGAAACGGATCGCCGTCGCCGACCCCGCAACCCTGACACCGCACCACGTCATGTTCGGCCCGATGGCGGCACGCGACTGGTACCGGTGGGCGTATCGGCACGTGTCCCATCACCTTCGGCAGTTCGGGCTGTAGACGTCGACGACTCCAGGGAGCCTCGAGATGAACGTCGCTGTTGTCCTCGCCGCCTTGCTCGGCGGGCTTTCCATCGCCGTCATCGTCCTATCCGTGTATCACGGCGTCCGAGCCAACGGTGCACGACAGGAGGAGATCCTGGAGCGGCTCTCGGAGATCGAGCGGCTGCTGAAGGGCTGGCAGGGCGACAGCGACCCGGAGGGACCGGGGTAGAGCGGATCGGGCATCTTTGCGCTCTCGAGAGCATCGCAGGTATCTTGCGCTCGCAACTCGGGCGCACCCCCCTGCCCAGGATACGCCCCCGTCCGGAGCCTTCTGGACATCCTATGCGCAAGGGGGCACCATGGACCGTGCGCTCGCACCGATCTGCACGTCCCTGTTGGCCGCGTCCATCGATCTCAACCAGAGTTGCTGGGACGCGTGGGCGGCGGAGGATCTCGGACAGATGCAGCGCGCCTGCAACGAGCGTCCGGACGGCCGGCACTGGTGGACGCCCGAGTCGGCTCCGGGCATCGGATGGTTCGCGAAGAACGGGGAGCGATGGGCAGCCATCTGGCAGAAGATCGACGGGCGTTGGACCTGGATCGGTGGCATGTCCTCTCCGGAAGCGAGCGTCCCGGAGATGTAGCATCTTGCCGCTGGGGTCGGCACTCGTGGTGCAACGACAGAGCACCGACGGGAAGGCGCGTCCATCGAAAGAGCCACGACGCGAGAGGAAGAGGGTGAGGATTGCGGCGAGACAGGGCAGGCTACGTACACGGCTACTCCAATCGGGAAGCTCAACGCCTTCTCGACCAGGCGGCGTCCGTCCGTGACCTCCTCCACCACGACTCCCGGTTTCCCCCGGGGGCCCTCATCCTGGAGCCGGGGTGCGGCATCGGAGCCCAGACCGTCACGCTCGCCGACAACAGCCGCGAGGCGACCTTCGTGTCCTGCGACATCGCCAGGGCGTCACTGGATGGGGCGGCCCGACGGATCCGGGAACGCGGCCTCGGAAACGCGCACCTCGTGCGCGCGGATCTCTACGAGCTGCCGTTCGCGCCCTCCACGTTCGACGGCGCCTTCGTATGCCACGTTCTCGAGCACCAGCGCGATCCGGTCGGCGCCCTGAGCGCACTCATGAAGGTGGTCCGGCCGGCGGGGAGCGTGACGGTGATCGAGGGGGACCACGGGTCCTGCTATTTCCACCCGACGAGCGACGAAGCCGTCCAGGCCTGGCGATGCCTGATCCGAGCGCAGGCCGAGCTCGGGGGCGATTCCCTCATCGGTCGGCGGCTGCATGCGATCGTGACGGAGGCCGGCGGCCGGGACGCCGTGGTGTCACCGCGGATGGTCTACGCGGACCGGAGCCGGCCTGCGGTGATGGACGCCTTCGTGGCGAAGACGATCATCCCGATGGTCGAGGGCGTCCAAGCTCAGGCGCTGGATCGCGGATACATCGAGCCTTCCGCGTGGGAGAAGGGATTGGCGGATCTTCGGGAGATCGTCTCCTCGGACGCGGGCGTCTTCTGTTACACCTTCTTCAAGGCCGTTGCCACGGTCGGGTCCTAGACGCAACGTCCCCCAGACGCCATCCACACCCCTGAGGAGCGCCACCGATGTGCCGAAACATCAGGACCCTCTTCAACTTCGACCCGCCCGCCTCGGACGAGGAGATCCGCGCGGCCTCCCTGCAGTTCGTCCGGAAGATCAGCGGCTTCACGAAGCCGTCGCAGGCCAATGAAGCCGCCTTCGAGGAGGCCGTGGACGAGGTCGCGGCTGCGGCCTCGAAGCTGCTCGACGCGCTCACCACGCGGGCCGGGCCGAAGAACCGCGAGGTCGAGGCCGCCAGGGCGCGCGCCCGGACGGCTGAGCGGTTCGCGTAGGCAGGGTCGCTGTCGATGCGCGTCGAGCCGGGGGCGCACGCCCGAAGCCGGGCCCCGACGGCCGGCTCCCGGGCGACAGTCCGTGAGCTACTTGTATCGGTAGGTGACGCGACCGCGGCTCATGTCGTAAGGAGAGAGCTCCACCCTGACCGGGTCCCCTTCGAGGACCCGGATGTAATGCTTGCGCATCTTGCCGGAGAGGTACGCGAGGATCTCGTGCCCGTTCTCCAACTCGACCCGGAAGTTCGCGTTGGGGAGCACCTCGTTGACCGTACCTTCGAGCTCGATCGGTTCTTCCTTCGCCATGCGATTCACATCCGCTTCGAGTGACTTCAAAGACTATTACCCTAACGGAGATCGCTCGGGAGCGGAAACGGTCCAGCCTACGTTCACCCCTCCCCCACCCCGACCCGGACCCACGCCGGGGAGTCACCGATGTGCCGAGCCCTCGGCCGAAGGAGGCATGATCGGAATCGTCGAAAAACCGTACTTCCTCGTCACTTCCCGCTGCGGGTTCCGCTCCTGGCGCGCCGAGGACCTCGACCTCGCGATGAGCCTCTGGGGAGACCCGCGCGTCACGGCCCGGATCGACGCGCGTGGACGGCTCACACCCGAGCAGGTGCGGGAGATGCTCGAGCGGGAGCTGCGGAACGAGCGGGAGGCGGGTGTGCAGTACTGGCCCTTCTTCCTGCTGGCTTCGGGGGACTTCGTCGGGTGCTGCGGCCTGAAGCCCCATCACGTCGAGCCGCATCTCTACGAGTTCGGCTTCCATCTCCGCTTCGACTTCTGGCGGCGAGGCTACGCCACGGAAGCCGGCGCGGCGGTGCTGGCCCACGCCCGGGCCGCGCTCGGTCTGTCGCGGCTGGTGGCGGGACACCATCCCGAGAACCACGCCTCGAAGCGGGTGCTCGAGAAGCTCGGCTTCACGTACCTGCGCGACGAGTATTTCGCCGGCACCGGCCTGATCCATCCGCTCTGCGAGGTGGAGCTCCGCACGCCCGGTGAGAAGGAACCCGACCGTCCTCACCCTTAGAAGGGCGAGCTCCCCGGGCACCGGAGGTGGCGGATCCAGGCATTGCCGCCCCCGTTGGCCCCGGCGATATTCGGCGCCGCTCGCTCGTCTGGAGCCGCAGGGCGTCGCCACATGGTCGCCGCCCGTTGACCGTCCGACCCGAGGCTCCCTGGATGAATGCTCGAGCGCCAAATGTGCCCGCGACCCTGCTCGTCGTCATGCTGTCCTCTGTGGGTCCCCTTTCCGCTCAGTCGTTCCGGTCCGAGGCCGAGCCGCAGGTGTCGGGCCCCGACCGGGGCCGCGGTGCCCTATGGGGTGGGGGGATCGGGCTGGTTGCCGGCGGGCTGCTCGGGGGACTCACCGTACGGTCGGAGACGGACAGTGAGTTGGGCGGCTCCCTCGCGGAGAGCGCGGCGACCGGTGAGGCGGTGATTCTCGGTGCGTTGGTGGGTGCGGGGATCGGCGCGCTTCTGGGTGCCACCGTCCTCGCGCCGGGGAGGGCGGTCGAGTCGGCGTCCGATAAGAGCGGAGCGCTGCGTGTGACGCCGCTCGTCTCGCTCCGTGGTTTCGGGATGAGGGTCCGCGTCCGTGGGGTTCCCTCATGGCTAGGGTCGTGATCCGGCAAGGCGCACGCGTGAAGGGCACGCCCGGCCTGCGATCACCGCAGCGCCGGCGTGCTCGGCGGCGGCCGCCGGTGGTGCGTCGCCTGCTCGAAGGCGTAGCCGAAGTCGAGCAGCGTCTCCTCGGTGAACGGCCGTCCCAGGAATTCGAGTCCCACCGGCAGGTCGTCCGACGTGAATCCGGCCGGAACCGTCAGCGCGGGGAACCCGGTCGCGGGGCTCAGGCCGCGGTTGTCGCCCCAGCCGTAGCCGTCCTCCGGCGCGGGGTTCGTCAGGACGTCCGGCGCGATCGGGGTGGGTTGGTTCGTGAAGGTCGGATAGACGATGGCGTCCAGATCGTGGTCCGCCATGGCCTGCAGGACCATCTGCCGGAGTGATGCGCGGGCCTTCAGGAGGGCCAGGTAGCCCGCGTCGTCGGTGGTCTTGCCCATCACCGCCATCAACCCCCGGGCCCGCCAGGGGTTCACCTCTCCGGTGAGGAGGATGGCACCCAGCGTCTTGTACGGGGCGTCGGGGTGCTCGGCCAGGTAGGCGTCGGTGGCCGCTTCGGTCTCGAAGTCGTTGGCGATGGCGACCGAGAGCAGCGAGTCCAGGCCGGGGAGCTCGAAGGGATCCACCACTTCGGCGCCAACGGCGGCCAGCTCCCCGATCGCGCCGTCGACGACGGCCTTCACCTTTCGGAAATCCTCGGACGAGGGATCGGCGGACCGGTCCATGGGATGGCGCAGCACGCCGATGCGCGCGCCGCGCAGCCCATCCGCCGAGAGCCCGTCCGCGTAGCTCTCGGGGACGCGGCCAAAGGCGTACGCGGTGATGGGATCCTCGGGGTCGTACCCGGCGATCACGTCGAGGAGGATCGCCGCGTCCATGACGGTGCGGGCCATGGGCCCCATCGTGTCCTGCGTCGGGTTGGCCGGCAGGAGGCCGAAGCGGCTCACGAGCTGGAGCGTCGGCCGGAGCCCGACCAGGCTGGACACCGCCGAGGGTCCGCGCACCGAGCCGCTGGTGTCCTCTCCGATTCCCACGAGGCCGAAGTTGGCCGCCACGCCGGAGCCGGTGCCTCCCGACGACCCACTGGGATTGCGGTCGGGGTCGTACGCGTTGCGGATGATCCCGAAGGCGGACCCGACGTAGCGGGACGCGAACTCCCCCATCGTCGTCTTGGCCAGGATGATCGCCCCGGCGTCGCGCATGCGTGAGACGATCGTGGCGTCCCTCCCGGGCATGAAGTCCTGGAAGAGCACCGACCCGTAGGACGTGGGCATGTCGCGGGTCTCGACCTGGTCTTTCAGCAGAACGGGCACACAGTGCATCGGGCCCGCCGGACCGCGCGCGCGGAAGACGGCGTCCAGGGAGTCCGCCTCCTGGAGCGCGCGCTCGTTCAGGTGCTGGATGGTGTTCAGGCGCGGGCCGGACTGGTCGTACGCGGCGATCCGGTCGAGGTAGCCCTGTACCAGCTGCCGGCAGGTGAGCCGGCCGGCCCGCATCGCCTCGTGGACCTGGGCGATGGTGGTCTCGAGGAGGCGGAACTCCTGAGCGCTGCCGCTCCGTGGAAGGATGATGACGGCGGCAAGAACGGCAAAGAGCAAGGACCGTCTTGGCATTTCGGGGCTCGGGAACGGGGATGGGAGCGTCGTGGACGATCGACGATCATACCAGGACGGCGGCGCCGGAAGCGAATGGCATACCGACGCCACGCGTCCGACGCCTTTCGCGAAATCGATCACGGTTTGGTTCGTAGGATTGGGGTGCAGGACGGTCCGTCGAGCGGAGCGGCGCCGCCGATCCCCGCGGAATCGCCCGTCCACACGGAGAGTCGGTCCATGGTCCTCAGAGTATCCGTCACGGGGCGACGCGGCATCGCACTCCTGGGCGCCATCGCACTCTTCGCGTGCTCCGATGGCCCCGTCGGCCTCCGTGAGGAGGCTCCTGACCAGGATGTCATCGCGATCGGCCTGTCCTCCTCCGGGAATCGGGGCGGTATCTATCTGGTGCAGGCAGACGGCTCGGCCCTCCGGGGCGTTCATCCGACCTGTCGTGGTGGCTTCGCGTGGTCCCCCGACGGCCGCGAGCTCATGGCGAACTGCTACGGCGTGCTCACGCTGGTGGACGTGGAGACCGGAACGAGCCGGCGCTACGACGAGACGTACCACGGAGACGGACTCTGGCGAAGCCAGCGGCTTTCGTGGTCTCCCGACGGGCTCCGCGTGGCCTTCGACTGGTATCTCGGGAGTGAGGAGAGCTACGACGTCCTCGTCATCGACCGCGACGGGACCGGGATGCGGAATCTGACCCCAGGCCCCGACCGAAGTCGTGAGCCGGTATGGGCGCCGGATGGGTCGAGAATCGCATTCTCCTCGGATCGAGACGGGTCGGGCGTATACGTGATGCCGGCGGATGGATCGCAGGTCACGAAGGTCCTCAGCCGCGAGGGTTGGATCGCGTGGTCCCCGGACAGCGACGGCCTCGCGGCTTGCGCGGAGGAGGGGGTCTTCGTCAGGAATCCGCTGGGCGGGGAAGAGAGGATGGTGGCGGCGACCCTTCCGAACGGCTGCGCCTGGTCTCCCGACGGATCCTCGATCGCGTTCCACACGTTCGAAGACGTGGTCGTCTTCGATCTGGATGCATGGGCCATGAGGGTGGTGCTCAAGGGACGGCGTGCGTCGGGAGCCGTGGCGTGGTCCCCCGACGGACGTCGACTGGCCTATCTCGCGGCGCTCGGTGGAACGGCTCACGCGCTTCATGTGGTCACGCTGGACGACATGCATGACACGACGCTCGTCGAGTCGAGCGTCGTTCTCCGGACGGACGGGAACGATACCGAATTCACCGTCGCGAGCTGGGGCCTGGGCTGGCGCCCTCGGTAGGCCCGCGAAGCCGCAGATCCCCCCTACCCGGCCAGCACGGGCATCCCCATCAGCGGCCAGATGAGCCAGACGAACAGCCCGAGCACGGCCAGCAGGAGGAGGCTGGCCGGGATCCCGGTCGTGAAGAACTCCCGCGTGGTGAACTGGCGGCTCCGTAGGCGATGGCGTTGGGCGCTGCGCCCACCAGCAAGATGAACGGCATCCCGGAGGGTACGTCGTGAACCTGGGGTGCGGCCTCGACACGCGCTTCTGGCGCATCGACGACGGCCGGGTACGCTTCCGGGACCTCGACCTGCCCGAGATGATCGCCTTCAAGCGCCGGCTGGTGGACGAGTCCGATCGCTACCGCCTGATCGGGAGGTCGGTGCTCGACGCACGGTGGATGGACGAGCTTGCCACCGGGGAATCGAGGCCCTTCCTCTTCCTCGCCGAAGGCCTGTTCATGTACCTCCCACCGGAGGGGGTCCGCGGGCTCGTCCTCGGCCTCCAGGAGCGCTTCCCGGGAAGCGAGCTGGTCTTCGAGGCGGTCAACGCGGCTTGGCTCCGACCGTCGCTGAAGTGGATGATCGACGTGAAGATGCGGAAAGAGCTGGGGCTCGGGAGGGAGGCCGGGTACCGCTTCGGAATCCGGGATGGGCACGAGCTGGAGGCATGGGGCCCGGGCATCCGCTTCCTGGAGGAGTGGAGCTACCTGGACGAGGACGAGGCACGGGTCGGCGCGCTTCGATGGTTCCGCGGATGGAAGCTCCTGCGCCGGACGCAGTGGTCGCTGCGCTACGAGTTGGGGGCGGCGATGTGACCGGCGCGGCGCGCCGGCACCTTACCACAAGAAGGTTGAATCCCCCGATCTTCGGATCGATGATGCGGAACGTCGTGCTGGAGACGTACCGCCAGACCGTGGAGGTGGATCGTGGCGTGGTTCAGGCGTAACCCGTTGGGTCTCGAGGCTCTGCAACGGCACCTGAAGGACGAGCTCGCGCTGAATCCCTTCGTGAGCCGCACCGACGAGCGACCCCGGCGCAAGCACGCCCTCACCGCACCACCGCAGGCGCTCGGGCTGATCCCCGAGCACGCGAAATCGGACGTCTGGTCCGTGGTGATCGACACCCGCTACCCGAAGGGGCTCGTATCACTGGTGGTCGGCCGCGGCGATCTCACGGCGCTGGTATTCAGCACCGGCGTCACCCTTCCGGGTCGGGGCGCATCGGCCGAGGGCGCCAGCCGCGAGGTTCTCGAAGCCGCGGCCGGCCTCGTTGACGGGATGCCTCCGGCGGACGGATCGCCACCACCCCCCACCGGCCACGTGGCGATCCACGTCAGAACCTCGAGGGGGATTCAGCGGGTGATGGCAGCCGAGGGTGAATTGGTGGCCGGGTGTCACAATCTGTCGCCGCTGTATCGGGCCGGCCTCCGGCTCATGGCGGAGATCCTGGCGATGGACACGTAGGGATCCGCGCGATCCCTGCAACCGAACACCCGACGGAGGACGTCGTGCCCGACCTCTGGACACTCTACGCGCACATGCTGCGGAGCCGCCTCTTCGAGGAGGCGGTCTCGAAGCTCTGGCACGACGGGCTCGTGTCGGGTGAGATGCACCTGGGCACCGGCGAGGAGGCGATCGTCGCTGGCGTCGTCTCCCAGCTGCGCGATGGCGACGCCATGGCGCTGGATCACCGCGGGACCGCCGCCCTCCTGGTCCGCGGCGTGGATCCCGTCGCCATTCTCCGGGAGATGCTCGGCCGCCCCGACGGGCTGTGCGGGGGGATGGGCGGGCACATGCACCTGTACTCCCGGCCGGACCTCACCGCCTCCTCGGGGATCGTCGGCGCGGCGGGGCCCACCGCCGCCGGCTTCGCGCTGGCGGCGCAGCACGCGGGTGCCGGTGCCGTCGCCGTGGGCTTCTTCGGCGACGGGGCGATGAACCAGGGGATGCTGATGGAGTCGCTGAACCTCGCGTCGGTGTGGAACCTGCCCGTGGTGTTCGTCTGCAAGGACGACGGCTGGGCCATCACCACACGGTCCGAGGGGATGAGCGGCGCAGACCCGAGCGAGCGGGCGCGAGGCCTGGGCATCCCCCCTGTCGAGGTGGACGGCCGCGACGTGTCGGAAGTGTGGGAGGCCGCCCGTGCGGCGATCGCGCGCGCCCGCTCGGGTGGAGGCCCGAGCTTCCTGCGCGCCCGGTGCGTGCACCTGGAGGGCCACTTCCTGGGCTTTCAGCTGAAGAAGATCGCGGACGAGCCGTTCAAGGAGATGTCCGGTATGGCGCTGCCGCTCACGCGCTCGTTGCTGCGCCGGGGCGGCGGCGCCCTGCGCGAGCGGACGGCCGGGCTGAAGGAGGTCCTCGCGGCCGTGCGCTCCACGTTGCGCGACGCCCGTCGGGACGAGGCCAACGACCCGATTCGCCACGCGCGCGAGGCCCTGCTGGCCGAGGCGGGACGGCTGAAGGAGCTCGAGGACGGCATCGAGCGCGAGGTCGGCGACGCGCTCGAGGCCGCGCTGGAGGAAGCGACGCCATGAGGACCTCCTTCTTCACGCAGGCGGTGGACGACGCGCTCGCCCAGGCAATGGGCGAGGACCCGGACATCATCGTCTTCGGGGAGGACGTGCCGCTCCTGCGCCGCAACCTCCTCGTCCGATTCGGGCCCGCGCGGGTGCGCGGCGCACCCATCAGCGAGAGCGCCTTCCTGGGGGCGGGCGTCGCCGCCGCGATGGCCGGCCTGCGCCCCGTCGTCGAGCTCTACATGGTGGATTTCCTCGGCGTGTGCATGGACGCGCTCCTCAACCACGCGGCCAAGGTCGAGACGTTCTCGGGTGGGAGATGGAGCGCGCCGGTCGTGGTGCGGGCCCCCTGCAGCGGAGGCTACGGCGACGGGGGACAGCACGGACAGTCGCTCTGGGGATGGCTTGCGCACATCCCCGGGCTCAGCGTCGTCGTCCCGTCCACACCGGCGGACGCCGGCGGGCTGATGCTGGCCGCGCTGCGCCACGGCGGGCCGGTCGTATTCCTGGAGCCGAAGCTCCTCTCGGAGACCTGGCTGGAGTTCCTGGGCTCGGGAGGACGGAAGACGGTCGACTACGACGTTCCCGCGGACGGGGCGAAGGGCTCCGTGCCCGACCGCTGGGAGCCGATCCCCTTCGGACGAGCCGCGCTCCGCCGCCACGGAGGGGACGTGACGATCGTCGGCGTGGGCGTAGGCGTGCACCGGGCGATCGAGGCCGCGTACGCGCTCGAAGCCGAGGGGATTTCCGCCGACGTGCTGGATCTGCGCACGGTGGCGCCGCTGGACCGGACGGCGGTCGAAGCGTCGGTCGCGCGCACCGGCCGCCTGCTTGTGGTGGACGAGGACTACGAGGCCTTCGGACTCTCGGGGGAGCTGTCGGCGCTGGTGCTGGAGGCCGGGCTCCCCTGCAGGTACGGGCGCGTGTGTACGCGCACGACCATCCCCTTCGCGCGCCACCTCGAGGACGAGACGCTGCCCAACGCCGAGCGCATCCGGGCGGGCGTCCGGAAGCTGATGGGGTGACGCCCCCCTACCCCGCCAGCACGGGCATCCCCATCAGCGGCCAGATCAGCCAGACGAACAGCCCGAGCACGGTCAGCAGGAGCAGGCTGGCCGGGATCCCGGTCGTGAAGAACTCCCGCGTGGTGAACTGGCGGCTCCCGTAGGCGATCGCATTGGGCGCTGCGCCCACCAGCAAGAGGAACGGCATCCCGGCCGTCACCAGCGCCGAGAAGAGCACGACTTCGGGCGCGACCCCGAGGTAGGGGGCGATGACCAGCGCGACGGGCATCGTGATCGCGATGGCCGCCACGTTCATGATCAGGTTCGTCATCACGAGCACGAACGCGGACATGCCCAGCACGAACACCAGCCAGTGCGCGTTCTGGAAGAGGCCGAGCCACAGCACCGCGAGCCATTCCGCCGCCCCTGTGCGCCACAGGCAAAAGCCGATGCTCATCGCGCCGCCGAAGAGGAAGACGATGTTCCACGACGCGCTCTCCAGGTCCTCCAGCGACAGCACCTTCAGGAGGAAGAGGAGCACGATGGGCACGAGGATGATCGCGCTCTTGTCGAGGGGCTCCAGCACCGGCACGAACGAGCGCAGGCCGAGGACGGCGACGGTGGTCATCACGATGACGAGCGCGAGGATCTCGTCGCGGCCCATCGGGCCGAGGGAGGCGTACAGCCGGTCGACGCGGTCGCGCAGCCCGGGGATGGTCTTCCGCTCGGGCGGATACCACAGCATGAAGAACACCCAGAGCAGCACCACCATGAGGGCACCGATCGGCAGCATGTAGTACGTGAGCTCGAAGAAGTCGATCTGCCGGCCGGTGATGTCGAGGAAGAAGCCGATCGCCACCGCACCCCGCGCCGCGCCGAGCAGCGTGATGATGCTGCCGGCGCCCGCCACGAACGCCATCCCCATGAACAGCCCCTTGCCGAAGCGGGTGGGCTCGCTGGACTCCGTGTAGAGCGCGTAGATGGCGAGGAAGAGCGGATAGACCGTGGCCGCGACCGCAGTGTGGGCCATGATCAGCGTGAGGCCCGCCGTCATGACGAAACAGCCGAGGTAGATCATGCTCGTGCGCTCTCCCACAACCGAGAGCATGCGGTAGGCCAGGCGCCGGGTGAGGCCGGTCTTGGTGAAGACCATGCCGATCATGAGCGACCCGAAGATGAACCACACGCTCGGGTCCATGAAGTCGGTGAAGGCTTCGCGCGCGGGGCGGATCAGGAAGAGCGCCTGCACCACGCCGATCGTGATGCTGGTCACGCCGATGGGGATGACCTCGGTGACCCACCAGGTGGCGGCGAGGAAGAAGAGGGCGAGTGCCGCCTTCCCTTCGCGGGTGAGCGTGAACGCCTGACCCTGCGGGTCGATGGCGGGTGGGGGCGTGGGCGCGTAGTAGACCGCCGCGAACAGCGCCATGCCGAGGAGGATGAACGCCGCCCGCTTCCAATCCTCCTTCGTGGGCCCGGTCGAGGTCTTACGGCCGGGCTCAGCCCCTCCGCGCGGCTCCCTCCTCCGCCCCCGGGTCCGGGCCGGTTCCTCCTGCCGCTCGGGGGGACTTTCCACCGCTGATGACGCGTCGAACGTCGGATCTATCGCCATGACCTGATGACCTCGGGCCACTGGATGACGTGCGCCCCACGGTGCCGGCCTCGCTCATACGAGGAGCTGCGCCAGCTCGTGGAACACATCCACGGAACGGATCACTCCCAACACGCGACCATCCTGCTCGACCGGAAGCAGGCTCAGGTTCAGGGACACCATCTCGTAGACGGCCTTCATGATGTGGTCGTCCGGATGGATGGTGGCATCCACCCGGCACATGACGTCGCGCACGGGCCGGTCGGCCTGCGCGCGAATCCCCTTCACCACACGGTCGAAGGGCAGCTCCGACAGGTTTGGGTCGACCGCGATGTCGAAGAACTTCTTCCGGTACTCCATGCGCTGGCTTACCAGGAATGGCGGTTCCAGGCCCCGCATGATGTCGCGGCGCCTCAGGATCCCCACCAGCTCCTCGTGGTTCTCCACGACCAGTAGCACGCGGGGCAGAGAGCGCCTCCGGCCCACCTCGAGGTGGGCTTCCTCGATGACCGCCACGGCATGGCGCAGCGTGTCGTCGGGATGGACGGAGGGATATCGATCCAGCGGGATCATGACCTCCGCGACACGCCTCATCGCGTCGGGCGAGGTCGGTGCCATGCGCTCCATGTCACCACCCCTTCTTGCGGATGATGTCGGCCACCCGCTCGCCGATGCGTTGGTCCTGCAGCGACGCCCGTCGGGCGGCCGCGGCATCGATCTTCTGGACGAGCAGCCCGATCTCGGCCGGCTTCTCGAGCAGGTCCAGAGCGCCGAGCTTGATGGCCAGCGCAGCCTGCTCGAGGGTGGCACGCCCCGTGAGCAGGATCACCTGCAGGTCGGGGTTCAGCTCCAGGAGGCGCTCGAGCGTTTCGATGCCGTCCATCCCGGGCATGGCCATGTCCAGGATGATCGCGTCGTAGTGCTTCCCCTCGGCCTTCACGATGGCGCTGAGCCCGGTGGGCGCCGTGTCGGTCTGGAAGCCACGCGCATCCAACCGCTCCGCCAGCGCCTCGACGAACTCCGTTTCGTCGTCGACCAGCAGCACCTTGCAGTCGCTCATGGTCCTTCACCTCGCTTGGCGACTCCGTCGCGGGCTCCGGCAGAGCGGAGGATCCGCGTCAGGTCGTCGATCTTGACGGGCTTCATCAGGTAGTCGAACGCCCCGGCTTCCATCCCTTGCTCGACGCCCATCGAGGAGCCGTGCCCCGTGAGCAGGATCACCTCGATGGCCGGTCGTTCCTTCTTGATCCGGCGGATCACCTCGAGTCCCCCGAGCCCGGGCATCTTCACGTCGAGGAGGACGACGTCGCACGGCTCGCTCTCGAGGAAGGCGAGCGCGTCCGCACCGGTTGTGACGCCCCGGGCGTGGAAGCCCCGCAGCTGGAGGCGCTCCTCGAGGGCGCTCACCAACTCCGCCTCGTCGTCCACGATCAGGACTCGCAACGCGTCCATGGCTGTCGTCCCCTATGTCTCTTTCGGCAGCGTGACCGTGAAGCGGGTGCCCTCGCCCACCTTGCTCTGCACCGTGATGTCTCCGCCCAGCTTCTGGACGATCCCGTACGTGATGGACAGCCCGAGCCCGGTCCCGCCGCCCTTCTTCGTGGTGAAGAAGGGGTCGAAGATGCGCGACAGGTGCTCCTCCTGGATGCCGACCCCATTGTCGGAGATCCACACGGCCAGCCCATCCTCGCCCGCCTCGCGGATGCCGATCTCGATGCGACCGTGGTCCTCGACCGCGGCGAAGGCGTTGTTGATGATGTTGAGGAAGACCTGCTGAAGCTGGCCGCGGTCCGATACGACCCGGGGCGGCTCCTCGGGGAAGGCGAAGTCGACCTGGATGTTCCGGTAGGCGGCCTCCTTCTCGAGGAAGCCCAGCACCTCGATCAGGAGCTGGTCCAGCTCGATGCTGTCGCGCTGGACCTCCATGTGCTTGGCGAAGCCGAGCAGCCGATGCGTGATGCCGCCGCAGCGCTCCGCCGAGCGAAGGACCGAGTCCACGAGCTCGACGAGCTTCTCCTTCGGTGGCATCTCCTTCGACATGAGGAGGAGGTCCTTCAGCAGCCCCGCCTTCTCGCTGATGATGGAGACCGGGTTGTTGATCTCGTGCGCGACCCCCGCGCTCAGCCGGCCGAGCGCGGCCATCTTGTTCGTGTACTCCATCTTGTGGTACGCCGCCGCCCGCATCATGTCCGCCTCGCGGTAGCGGGCTACCATCTTGGTCGTACCGATCGTGACCACGGTCAGAATGAGCACGATGCTCGCCGCCAGGAAGATCAGCAGGTTGCGGCGCAGCCCCACCCACCCGGACAGGAGCTCGCCCTGAGGGCTGACCAGCACCAACGTGAAGGGGGAGTCCTGGATGAGGGCGTAGCTCACGATCAGCGCGTCGCCGCGCTGGTCGCTCAGCTCGACCTGCTCGGTCTGCGGGCCTGCGGCCAGCGGCGGGAGCGGAGCGGGCTCGAGCGCGGCCCCGTAGCGGCGCGACGGCGACTGCAGCAGCCCCTCCTGGTTCAGGAGGAAGGCGTCGAGAGACGGTCGCGACCCGAGGGAGCGCACCAGCCGGTTGATGAGCTCGCTGTCGATCGTCGCCCGCAGCACGAACGCGCGCCCGTTGTCACGCTCGTGCTGGACGGCCACCACGAAATGCGGGGCGTTGCGATAGCCGAGGAAGACGTCGCTTACGTACTGGCCGTGCTGCGTGGCCTCGACGTACCACGGGTATTCCTCGTAGCTGCGCCCCTCCAGCTCGAACGGACCCGCGTAAGCCACCTGCAGGCCGCGCTCGTCCAGGAGCCCGAGGTCGACGAACCCGCCGAACGACTGCTTCATGTTGCCCAGCAACCCGCGCAGCCGGTCCGGATCGCGCAGCTCGTCGAACGTACACTCGCGCACGACCAGCTCCAGCGCGGCCAGGCGCTCCGTGAGGAAGGCCTCCAACGCCTGCTTCCCGTTGGTGACGAAACCGGCCATCGGGCGGGCCACCTCCGAGCGGAACGCCTGCCGGTACTGGTAGTAGTTAACGCCCGTCATGATGAGGAGCGGGACCACCGCCACCACCGACACGGCCAGCAGGGCGGTCACGAGGATCCTGCGGTAGCGGCCGTCGGAGATCAGCCGGTCGAGGTCTCCCTGCGGAGCGGCGGGCGGCGGGTCGACGGGGATCATGCTACCGGATCCTCGAACGGCCGGCCCTCCGGATCGTGCTCATCAGGTCGACGATGTCGACCGGCTTGCGCAGGTAGTCGAACGCCCCGAGTCGCCGCGCCTCCTCTTCGTCCTTCTCGGAGCCGAAGCCGGTGAGGATGATCACCTCGACCTGGGGGTGGGCTTCCTTGACGCGGGCGAGCACCTCGATCCCGCTCATGCCCGGCATGCGCACGTCGATCACCATGACGTCGGGGAGCTCCTCCTCCAGCATCGCCAGCGCCTCCTCGCCGGTCAGCGCGACGTCGCTCCCCAGGTCGCGCATCTCCATGCGCTCGGCCATCGTGCGCACGTAGTCCTCCTCGTCGTCCACCAAGAGGACCTTGATGGAGTGGGCGTCCGCGTGCTCCCCTTCCACCGGGGGGGCCTTCCTCATGGCGTCCACCGCCAGGTCCGGCTCGCCCGCCTCCGCCCAGGCGGTCGCCTGCATCGTGCGGTCGAACCCCCCCTTCGACTCCTTGAGGAAGTCCGCCGCGACCTTGAGTCCGCGCTTCCAGGCGGCGGTGATGACGTCGATCAACTGTCCGGTGTCTGCAGGCTTCTGGAGATATTCGAAGGCGCCGAGCGCCCGGGCTTCCTTCTCTTCCTTGTCCGATCCGTGACCGGTGAGGATGATCACCTGGACCTGGGGGTGTTCCTCCTTCACCCGCTCCAGCACCTGCATTCCGTCGATCCCCGGCATGCGCAGGTCGAGCACCATGACGTCGGGCGCCTCGTCCTCGACCATCTCCAGGGCCTCCGCACCGCTCAGGGCGACGCGGCTGCTCAGGTCGCGCATCTCCATGCGCTCGGCCATCGTCCGGACGTAGTCCTCTTCGTCGTCGACGAGAAGCACGCGGATCTTGCTCATATGCCCTCAGCTGGATCCGGCCTCGCCCGCCCGGAGGCGCAGATAATAGTCGGTCCCTACGCGACTCGCCCTACGTCCTGCCCTACCCTCCCCCTTCGTACAGAAGGCGCACGCCCAGCCCCTCGCCGTCGGGCCGTAGGCTCACGCCGAGGTCCGCGAGCTGCACCTCGAGCCGTGCCCACTCCGGTGACGCAACGGACTCCGCCGACGCCTCGTCCACCGCGCACCTGACGTGCGCCTCGGGAACGCCGTTCTCGTGCTCCGCCCGCAGCTCGAGCACGCAACCCACCGGGAGGTACTCGAGACAGAAGGCCACCGTCGCATACAGGGCCATCTGCACGTGCAGCGGGCTTTCGGTCAGCCACACGGGCTCGGCGCGGTGCGCGGCCTGCACGGTCTGGCTCTTCGCGCGCGCCAGGCGCTGCGACAGGAACGCGACGTGGTGGACCTCCTCGTCGAGGTCGACCCGCCCGACGTCCTCGTCCATCGAGTGGGCGAAGCGGTTGAGGTGCGTGACGATGTCGGCGCCGCGAGCGACCTGCGCATCGATGCGACCCGCGGCCTTGAGCAGCCGGTCGGCGTGCGGGGCTGTGCTCCCGGTTCCGGAAGCATGCACAAGGTCGGAGATCAGCCCGGCCGACTCCTTCACGATGGCCAGGACGTTGCGTATCTCGTGGGTTGCGGCGGCAGTGACCTTGCCGATGAACTCGGCCTCCCGCCTCCCGGGCGTCTGCATCCTCGTCGGCGCCGCCGGGGCTGACTTCGACCGCCCCACTGCCGGACTCGTGGTGAGGGCCCGCCGGCGTCGGCGAGTTTGGCCGGAGCGGGCTCCCGATCCTACTCAAGAAAGCTGGAACCGCCTCCATTCCATGGCAAGATCGTATCCTCGCGCGACCTCCATCCCGATCCCTTAGATTCCTCTCCCGGCGAGGCCTCGCTTCCCCGACAGACCGGGCGTCGTGCCGGCGCCCTCCTTCTTCCCCGGACCGTCGAGCCGTGGCCGCGAAGCGCAGCACCATCCTGCTGGTGGACGACGACGAAGACCAGATCGCGCTCCTGACGGCAATCCTGGAGCGGGACCGAACCTACCGCACGGTCTCGTCCACCTCCCCGCACCAGGGCCTCGAGCTCGCGCGCCAGGAGGCTCCGGACCTGGCGATCTGCGACGTCTCCATGCCCGGGATGGACGGCATCGAGCTCACCGAGATCCTGCGGGTGGAGTTTCCGGCGATGCCCGTCATCATCCTCACGGGGATGGAGGGCAGCGACACGGCGGAGGCCGCGTTCGCGGCGGGGGCGAGCGACTTCGTGACGAAGCCGGTCGAGCCCCGGACCCTGCTCGCACGGATCCAGCGGGCGCTCGAAGAGGTACCGGCGCGCCAGATCCTGCGCGAGGCCACGCGCGACCGATTCGACATCACGATCCTCGGCACCCACCCGCGCATCCAGCAGCTGCGGGAGTTCATCGACAACGTCGCGTCCGCCGCGCGCGTGCCCTCGCTCCTCCTCGGGGAATCCGGCACGGGCAAGAACCTGGTCGCGCGGGCGATCCACGCGGCGAGCGAGGCCGCGCCATTCCGCTTCGTGGAGGTGAACTGCGCCGCGCTGCCGGCCAACCTCCTCGAGGCCGAGCTGTTCGGCTACGAGAAGGGCGCGTTCACCGACGCCCGCCAGGCCAAGCAGGGGCTGGCCGAAGTGGCGGCCTCCGGCACGCTGTTCCTCGACGAGATCGGGACGCTGCCGGTCGAGCTCCAGGCGAAGCTCCTCACCTTCCTGGAGTCGCGTGCGTTCCGGCGCGTAGGCGGTACGGTGGAACGCAGGTCCGACGCCCGCATCGTGGCGGCCACGAACGCGAACCTGATGGAGGAGGTGCGGACGGGACGCTTCCGAGAGGACCTCTATTACCGGCTCGCCGTGGCGCAGTTCGTCCTTCCGCCCCTGCGCGAGATCCGCAGCGACATCCCGGTGTTCGCGGCATACTTCGTGGAGAAGGCGGCCGCGTACTTCCGCAAGCCGGCGCCGACCCTGGACCCGGAGAGCTCCCGGCAGCTCCAGGAGTACGACTGGCCCGGCAACGTGCGGGAGCTCCGCAACGCCATCGAGCGGTCGTTGATCTTCTCGAAGGGGCCGCTTCTCGCCGTGGACGTCCCGGCGGGGCGCGGGGGCGGGGACGCGGAGACCAGCGCTCCGGCCGGGACGGGCCCGGCGCTCCCGTTGGGTCTCACCCTCGAGGAGGTGGAGCGGCGCTACATCGCGGCCACGCTGAAGGCCTGCGACGGCCAGGTGGCCCGGGCGGCGGAAGAGCTCGGCGTCACGCGCAAGGTGCTGTGGATGCGCCGCAAGAGGCTCGGGCTACTCGATTGACCCGGCCGGGAGGGCGCGGACCCTCGCCTCAGAGGATGACGGCGATCGTGTAGGTGAGCCGTACGGGCCCGTCGCCATCCGGACGAGCGACCTGCATACGGATCCGTTGGGGGACCGCTCCGCGGCTCCCCGCGCGGAGCCCCGAGAACCATTCGGTGCCCGCGGACGCGCCTCCGGGTCCTGTGGACACCAGCACGTGGGGGACGGGGCTCGTGACCTCGAGCGTCCCGTCGACCACCAGCCCGCCCGCGCCGGTGTCCCGCAGCTCGAGCGGGGAAGCGGCGGTCACGCTCACCTGATCCAGGACCGTGACGGAGGCCCGCACGGTCGCCCGGGCCGACTGGCCCAACGCGGGTACGGCGCCGAGCACGAGCGTGCCCAGCGCCAGGACGATCGAAACGTGCAGACGGGTTTTCGCCACGCAGGGTCCTTCCAGGTCCCGGACTGCGGCACGCGGCCCTCCAGCCGCCTCCGCACGGGCTCGCTCCACCCGCGCCGGGTCGCGGCGACGGGTGGAGGCCCCTCATCCAATACCGGCCCCGCCGGAAGGGGCGCGCAAGCATCACGGGCCACCCGCCGGCCGGATGCGCAGCGCGGGAACCTCGACGGGGGCATCGCCGGCGGCGGGGACCACGAGCGGAACGGGTCGCGTACCCGTGGCGCCAAGGGCGTCCAGGGAGGCGCGGGCCACCCCGATGGTGTAGCGGCCCGGAGGGATGCGCTGGAAGTAGAACACGCCGTCGCTGAAGGTTCGCTCGCTCGCGACCAGCCGACCGCCGCCGTCGCGCACCTCGACCGCGACCCCGGCGAGCGCCCGTGGCTCCTCCCGGCCCAGCTCGACACGCCCGATGACCTCCCGGGTCCTGCGCAGCGGTAGGCTCACCTCGTTGAACAGGTTCGGCGAGGGGCGGATCAGGACCTCGCGCGGAGCCGGGACCCATCCCGGATCGATGCTCAGCGAGTCCACGGCCACCTCGACGACGTCGTAGGGTCGCACCTCCCACGCCCGGTAGTCCCCGTGCTCGTCGGTGGTGACGCGGTCGCCCCGCACCGTCACCCGGGCACCCGCCGCCGGGAGGTCACCCTCTCCGGCCCTCCCGTCCCCGTCCACGTCGTAGAAGACCCGCCCGCGGATCCCGGAGCGTCCCAGGCTCTGGAAGGGGAGCGGCACCACCCCGGTCTGTGGGTCCCAGGTGGCGCCGCCGTCCCCCTGGAGGAAGACACCGGCGCTGCTTCCACGGGCCGCGCGCGCCTGGAAGTAGCCCTGCGGCCTGCGGCTCACGAAGCCGATGCTGAGCAGCGCCGGCGCGCCGCGGTTCACGCGGACGTCCAGGCTCAGGCTGCCGGTCGGCACCGGGCGGAAGGACACGCCCAGCTCGAGGAGCTCCCCGCCGCGCGAGCTCGCGCCGACGCCCACCGAGGTGGCCAGGTCCCGGAAGGGGCCCGACCAGGGGGTGAAGACCCGCGTCGTGAGCATCCGGCGCGCCTGCAGCCCCGACTCCCAGTCCGCCGACACGTAGGACCGGCGGATCGTCGTGGCCAGCAGCGCCTGCCACGAATCGGCCGTTCCCGTCTCGGTTCCGCGCAGCAGAAGGCGGCCGGACACGTTGCGGCCGCCCAGAAAGTTCGTGGGGACGTTGGCGGAGAGCTGGCCGTACCATCCGTCGAGGGTCGGGGCGTCGCCCGTGGGGCGGGTCCACGCGTACGAGGTGCCGTAGGTGCCCCGGTGCACTGTCGTCAGGTCCAGGTTGGCCTGGAGGAAGGCGCCGGGCTGGGACTGCACGTCGAGGTTGAGCGACTGGAGCGGCGAGACGCCGAGGTAGCCATAAGGCCGCACGCGCACGTCTCCCTCCGCCGGATCGAGGCGGTCGACGCCCGCGCCCGCGGTCATCCATCCTGTGACGCCCCGGCGCAGCTCGCCGTACGCGTAGCTGTCGCAGGAGGGATCGCGGCAGGCGCCGCCGCCCAGGTCGTAGCGCCACGCTCCCCCGGGGATCCGGGTAGCGGGGACCACGTACAGCAGCTCCTCCGTACGCTCCTGCCCCGCAGGGCCGATCATGCGCACGCGCACGGGAGTGTTGCCGTAGTTCAGCGGGGCGCGAAGGTTGGCCGGATCGTCTCCCGAGGAGACGCCGACCAGGGTCTCGCCCTGGTAGACCTCGTATTCCCAACCCGCGGGAACCGTGGGCTGGACAAGCGCCTCCGCGAAGAAGCGCGGCATGGTGTAGGGCTCGTTGGTGAGCGTGATCCCGACGAGCCGGCGTGCGATCGGCCCCTCGGACAGGACGCTCCCCACCTGGAGCTGGCGCACGATCGATGCGTTCGGGAAGACGCGGCTGTAGCGCGCGTACCCTTCGCCGAACGAGTCCCCGACGTGGTCTCCGAATGCGAGCGTGCCGCCCACCTCGGTTGCGCCGCCCCAGATGCTCCCGCCCAGCCCGCTGCGGAAGGTCCCGCGGTAGATGTCCTGCGCGCCCGAGAGGGCCAGTCCCCACGTGCCGGTAACCCCTCCGGACCGCGGACGGAACCGCAGCCCGGGGGCTCGTTCGCTCAGGCGCTCGGCGGCGAGGCGCTCACGCTCCCTGCGGGCCTCGCGCTCCAGCCGGCGGGTGGCCGGGAACTCGGCATTCGGCGAGACGACGATCGCGAGGCCCGCCCAGTCCACGTCCACGCGGGCCGCCAGGACGCGGGCCAGCACCCGGCTCGAGACGTAGACCTCGCCGTCGCGCTCGACCCACTCGGTCGCGGGCACCGCCTCCTCGTCCCCGCCCGAGGCCAAGGTGCGGGCGTCCCGGTCGAGGACGGTCCGCCATGCGCCCGGCGGCCATTCGAGCACAAGGGTCCGGCCCTCCACCTTGAGCGGGATGCCGACGTGCTCGACGACCGGGCGCAGCGGGATGAGCACGGTGCCCCGCTCGTCCACCAGCGTCGTGACCGTGATGCGCGTGGGGATCCGCTGGACGTAGACTTCGAAGAACCCCTCCTCCATCCCCTCCGTGACCTGGGCGGCCAGCGGGGCACACCACGCGCTCAGGGCGACGACCGGAATCAGCCGCTGGAGACCGCGGGTGATTCCGCCGTGAGCGCGAGCCATCGGAGCAAGGGGGATCGGGTGGGTAGGGTTCGCGGAGGAGGCGGCCTCCTCACTCCTGCGCGACGTCGACCTCGCGCACGACCCGCTCGCTGGGCAGCGCACCGCCCGGTGGCAGATCGTCGCGCTGGGTGTCCATCGTGAAGCGTACCTTGAACGGGCCTTCCGCGTCGGCCGGCGGAACCAGGGCGAGGCGCCGCCGGATGGTCTTGTAGACCGCCAGGACCTCCTCGGTATCGGCGACCGTGCGACCGCCGGCGTCGACCAGCTCCGCGAGGACGCGACCCAGGTAGGCGGCGTTGCCGGTGCGCTCGAAGTCGATCGTGGCGCGGACGGTGTCCCCCACCTGCGAGGCGGACGCGTCGCGCACCTCGAGCCCCGTGCTCACCGAGCCGTTGCGGTAGTTCACCGCGACCACCACCACCGTCTCGACCTCGAGCTGCACGGTGACGTCCCCGCGCTGCTGCTCGATGGGGAGCTGGCCGCCGCGGGAATGGACGAGGGCGCGCGCCCAATACTCCCCGTCGGGAAGCCCCGGGGGCGGCTGCACCATCACCCGCATGACCTGGCGCTGCCCGGGATCGAGCACCATCCGACGCGGGAACGCCCGCAGCCACGCGACGGCGGACGGCTCTCCGGCCGGCACGGTGTCCATGATCTGCACGGAGACGTTGCCGTCGTCGTCCGACACGGGGTACCCGTAGGCGAACTCGACCTGGATCTCTTCCGGCCGCGAGCCCGGGTTGAAGAGGGTGAGCGTCCCGGTCCGGTCCCGGCTGTCGATGTACACGGCGACGGGGCTCACGGCCACGGCCGCCCCCCGCGCCGACGCGCCGATCACCAGGCACCCGAGGACGAACAGCACGCGCGCCGCGCGTGCTCCTGCATTTCGTCCGCTCGCCGACCCCTGCATTCCGGTTCTCCGTGCTCTCATCGGGTTGGTCATGATCAAGAAAGGCCCCGGACCGAGTCAGGTCCCGGGTGTGACCACCTGCACGGTGATCGTCGCAGTATAGCGCCCGGGTGGCTGGGACGCGTCCGGGAGGGCCATCCCACCGAGGCAGATCGTGCCGCCCCCGTCGCTGGCCTTGATGTTGAAGTTGGCGGACTTGTTCGGATCGAAGCTCCTCTCCTTTCCTCCTCCGCGGTCCGCGAACGTCGCGTCGCCATGGTCGAAGAGGAGCGGCACGTGGTGTCCGCCCGCGCTCACCATCTCGGTCGGAAGGGCTATGGTGATCACGACCCTTCCGGAGCCCACGAGCTCCAGCTCGGCCCGGCGCGCGACGTCGTCCGGAGCCACGTACTCGGGCATCCCCGCGCGGATCGTCCCGAAGCTCAGATTCTGGACCGGGAACACCGCCACCTGGGCAGGGAGTGCGCTTGGGGCGAGGAGGGGGAGGAGGGCGGAGAGGGCGAAGACCACGATCGCGCTCCGGCCCTGCGTGGCCGTGGTGCGGTGCGTGGTCATGGTCGTCGCCCTCGTGGTCCGTGGATGGCCGGTGGAGGCCGGCTCAGTACGTCGCCGTGATCGTGAGGACCAGGCTGCCCGTGTACGTGCCCGGCATCCGGTTCGACG
>Ga0307424_1000114_pt1 | contig 36906 bp, 29 predicted proteins | sample SalMarWE160320MG_FD_202157 | JGI IMG/M metagenome (GOLD analysis project Ga0307424, IMG submission 202157) | Salt marsh sediment microbial communities from the Plum Island Ecosystem LTER, Massachusetts, United States - WE1603-20 | ecosystem: Environmental > Aquatic > Marine > Intertidal zone >... | reverse complement strand
CGGTCATTGCTATAGATATATGAAGGGCTCTTTATAAGTCAAGAACAAAGCCGATTTGCCGTTTGACATCATGAAGAAAGTAGCATAAGTAGTAATGCCTGAACCAGGGCCGTATCAAGGTATGAGACATAGAAGATAAGGAAGGAGGTTTTATGGACATATCCAGCCAACTAATTGATATCGTTGGTCAAAATAGGATGTCAAATAGTCAGGAAGAGCTCTTTATCTATTCTCGCGATTCAGGGGCGCAAGCTTCCCGACAGGTAGACTATGTGGTCATGCCGAAAACGGTTGAGGAGGTCAGGAAAGTCGTCCTTCTCGCCAACCAGGAGAAGATTCCCATCACACCCTTGGGCGGCGGCTTTACCTTGTCCGCCCTGGTAGTGCCCAATCAAGGGGGGATCGTCCTGGATATGAAACAGATGGACCGGATCATAGAGGTCAATGAGATCAACCGATACGCATTGATCGAACCCGGGGTATCCCAGGCAGCCCTCCAGTCTCATCTCAAAAAACACCATCCCCATCTCCAGCATTCTACCCCGGAGGCGCCCCCCACGGTAACGGTAGTAGGAAATGCCCTGATCCAGGGGCATGGGCATATATCGCCGCGGTACGGGGTCAACTCCGATATGGTGAACGGCATGGAAGTGGTCCTCCCCACCGGCGAGGTCTGCAAGATAGGCTCCAGCTCTGTCAGCCCTTCCTGGTTCACCAGGGGACCCTTGCCGGATCTTCCCGGGCTTTTCATCGGATGGTTCGGCACCACAGGCATTGTCACCAAGCTCTCCATGAAGCTCTTTCCCAAGCCGGCCTATCGAGAGGTCCTGGCCTTTTACACAGATGATATCGACCTCATCTCAGAGGGCATATTTGAGGTGACCCAACTCGATCTGTTAGAGGACTTTTTTCTCATCAGCCAGGAGAAACCGGACTGGATGGACCATGTCTTTTTTATCATCATCATCTCCGGGCATTTTGAGGAAGAATTGGAGTTGAAGAAGAATATTTTCAAGCGGTTGTTCAGGGAGTTCAAAGGCGGAAGCGCTTTCACATTTGTCGAAGATCTCCATCCTTCCCTTGAAAAGAGGTTTTTGGATGTCCCTCCCTTAGCGGCCCTGGCCGCAGATTTCAGGAAAGGGGGCGGGTTTGAGTACACCGGCGCCATACTGCCCATCGACAAGGTCCCGGAGGCATGGAAAAAAGGTATTGAAATCTCACACAAATACAGCATGATCTGTTCCTATGTCCATCAGGTCTTGCTCGGCCACAGCGTTATGTTCGGGTTCAACTATTCCTTTAACCGGGCGGATGAGGAAGACATTGAAAAGACAAGAAAGGCCTTGGACGAATCTAATCAGGTAACGCTCGATTTAGGTGGAATGATCTGGAAGGGGGAGGTAGACGCGCAGCGAATGACTTTAGAGAGGATGGATCCGAATACGGTCCAACTGATAAAGAGGGTAAAGAAGCTCTTAGACCCCAACGGGATCATGAATCCGGGCAACTGGGAGATCGACTGAGGTGGTGGAAAGGGACACCTTCGATCTTTCCCTGCCGGAAAGCGGGGACCTGTTAGTGCTCGGGGTCACCGGTGGCATTGCAAGCGGCAAGAGCACGGTGGCCAATATGTTAGCGGAATTAGGCGTCCCGATCATCGATTTTGACCTTTTAGCGAGACAGGTGGTGGAACCTGACAAACCCGCCTTCAGCGAGATCGTCGGATATTTTGGAGACGCAGTAACCTTGAAGGACGGGAGCCTTGACCGCAAGCGGCTTTCAGGGATCGTCTTCCGCGACCCGGAAAAGAGAAAAATATTAGAAAGGATTACCCACCCGCGCATTTTTGAGGCGTTTCTGCATCAGATTAGAGAAATGGCTGAAAAGGATCTTCACGGGATTGTTCAAGCGGTTATCCCCCTCCTGTTCGAGGTCAATCTGCGACATCTGGTCCACAAGGTTCTGGTAGTTTATATCTCCCCCGATAAGCAAATTGAACGTCTCACAAAAAGGGACAAAATCAGCCACAAGGAAGCCGAAAATATCCTAAAGGCCCAGATGCCCATCGATGAAAAGGTGGGTCTCGCCGATTTTGTGATCCGTAACGAGGGGCACGTTGACGAAACAAGGAGAGAGGTCAAAGCCCTGTGGCAAGCGCTGCAAGAGGCCCGGCAGGAAAGGGCCGGATCCATTTAATTACACACCTTAACTTTTCAGGGGGTTTGAATCATGAACAAGCTATCCGTATCGCTCAAAGAGGTGGATCGTGTTGAGATCCTGACCGTGATCGACAACTACGTGGATGTACTGCTCACCAATACCGAGGTGATCACCCGCCCTCCCTTAGCAAAAACCGGGACGATCCCGGTGGATACCCTCCTTGCAGAGCATGGGCTTTCTCTGCTGGTGACTGTCTATGAAGGAGAAGAGAAGCATACCATGCTGTTCGATACGGGATACACCAAGATAGGGGTGCCGCATAATTTGGACCAGTTGCAGGTAGATCTCACTCGGGTGGAGGCCATCGCATTGAGCCATGGCCATATGGATCATACCGGTTCCCTGTATCCTGTTCTCGACAGGATCCCGAACAAGATTCCCCTTGTCCTTCATCCGGGGGCCTTTGACGCCCCCCGTTTTTTCGGTCTGGCCGACGGCCGAAGACTCCTCTTTCCCCAGACCTTGGTGAAGGAGAACCTGGAAAAACGGAACATCGACCTTGTGGAAAGCAAAACACCCACACCCCTTGCCGGTGAGAGAATCCTGGTAACCGGAGAGGTGGAACGGGTCACATCCTTTGAAAAAGGGCTTCCCAATGCCGTCCTGGAACGGGATGGAAAGATTGAAGAGGATCCCATTTTAGACGATCAGGCCCTGGTGATACACCTGAAGGGGAAGGGGTTGGTGGTCATTGCCGGTTGCAGTCACGCAGGCATCATCAACACGGTTTTTTATGCCCAAAAGATGACCGGCATCGAAAAGGTCCACGCGGTTATCGGGGGGTTTCACCTCTCCGGGCCTTATTTTGAAAAGATCATTGAACAGACCCTTGGCGAACTGAAAAAGATCCGGCCGCAGTTTCTCTCTCCCATGCACTGCACTGGCTGGAAGGCCATACAGAAGATGTCTCAGGAATTCCCGGACGAGTTTATCCTCAACAGCGTAGGATCGATGATCACATTGTAGGGTGTCGAAAGAGGGGCAAACAATGCCTTGTCTTAGTCCCGGAGATTGCCATTTTTAACCGGCTTAATCGTGCAGAATGACCAGCGGCTACCGATGCCTCCCACCATTGAAACCCATCCCGTAAACCTGCCCCGTCGCACCCCTTCGGCCAGTTTTGGGCTGTAAAGAGGGAGCCAGGGGAGATCGTGCATTATGATATCCTGCATCTCCCATATGAGATTTTTCCGCTCTTTTAGGTCCATGGCACCGGCACTGGCATCGGCAATACGATCAAAACGGGGGTTACTGTACCCGCTGGTATTCCTGCCTTTGGGTTTATTATTTCTCGATATGAAAAAATTTCTCAAATAGTCAGGATCTAATGAGAGGTTGCCGTAGCCCAATACAAAGAGATCAAATTGACGGCGTGTCTTGACCTGTTGAATCAGGGATCCCAGAGGCATGGGTTTGGATGTGGCAGGCATCCCTAACATCTTGACCCACGTCTGAATCATGACCCCCACCATGGCCCTTTGCGGGTCATATTCCGCCGGAGGCGTGAGGATGGTAAATCCCTTCATGAGGCTGCCGTCGGGCATGCGGATGTTTTCCCCTTGAACCACCTTTCCTTCCAGGGTGACGGGCGAGCGTTCCCATGTGTACCCGCCTTGGCTGAGGACCACATAGGCCTTTCGAATCCGGTCCTCTCTTGAAAGCCCCTCACCATATCTAAGGACACTTGGATTATACCAGAAGACATTGCTGGACGGGACGATGGAGTTTGCCCTCAAGGCATATCCTTGTATGATCTTCTTGGTAATAAAACGCTTATCCGTAGACAGGGCGACGGCCTTCCTGACGTGGATATCATCAAAAGGCTTCTGCCTGACATTAAATCCCACATAGTAAAGGGCGCTTTTCTCATTGGTGAAAATCCTGATGTTTTTGTTTTGCTCCAGGTCCTGAAGATAGGCCTGCTGAAGCCCCCACCAGAACATGTCAATGCTTCCCTTGAGGAGGGCCAGGACTGCGGCGGCGGTGGTCCCGAAAAACTTGTATGTGATGCCATCAATATAAGGCCCTAAGAGGTACCCCGAGATCTCTTTTCCCTGGCCAAAAAAATGCTCGTTCTTTTCAAGGAACAGGGAGTTCCCTCTATGCCATTTCTTCAGTACGAATGGTCCGTTGCTCACCGGGTCGGTTACCTTCTCTCTGAGCAACGCCAAAAGCGGATTTTTCAATTTTTTTACCTTGGCAACAATGGCCTCCCATCTCTTTTTCTGGACGATGGGCGTGGTGAGGGTCCTGGACAGAAAGATAGCCTTGGGCTCTCTAAGGAGAAATCGGACAGTGTGTTTATCCGGGGTCTCAATCTTTTTAATAAATTCCCAGTTGGCCATAAAACGGGGGACCTTGAAGGTCTTGATGAGATTGCCCGTAAAGGCCACATCCGATGAGGTCAATTCGGAGCCGTCCGACCATTTGCAGGGCCTGATTTTTACTGTATAGGACAGAGCAGCCGGATCATACACCGGATCATCCGCAGCCAACCATGGAACCAGTTTCAAATCCTTGGGCTCTCGAATATAGAGCGATTGATAAAGTTGGCAGAGGACTTTGTTGGACCAGGCATCGGAGGCCAGCCATATATTGAGTGTCTTGGGCTCTTCCAGGAGACCGATCGTGATGGTTTTCTCCGCATAGGCCTTGGATGCCCAATGGCCCGGACCTATCCAACTCCCTAAGAGAAAAAGGAGACAGAGGGCATATATGGGGACCATACCGGCCGGTTTTCGATGGATGTTTGGGAGGTTGTTCATGGTTTACTCCATTCTGTTCTATGAGACGGTTTCAGGGTGTTTCGGTGAGGCACCTCATCAGAGGATGTCATAAAATATTGCTGGTCCTTGGCGAATTAAAAAAGGATATGCTTCGGTGGGTCTTGGAAACAAGACGGGTAGGTCCCCCAGGAGGTTCTCGGATTCTATCCATCAACTAATCAGTTTTTCCAAGCTTCTTCTGCCTGATTTTTTCATTGGCCTTTTTGAGCGTGTTGCTGAGGACATCAATGTCCACCGGCTTGTTGAGATAGGCAAACGCGCCGAGATCCATACATATCTTCCTGTCAGCATCGGAACCGTGCCCGGTGAGTATGATAATCTCAATTTCGGGCTTGGACTTCCTGACTCGCCGCAAGACCTCTATGCCATCGATTCCAGGCATCCGAAGGTCAAGGATCATGACTTCCGGTTCGTCACTTTTCACAAGATCAAGGGCGGATTGACCATCATAAGCCACCACAGAACCCATATCCCGCATGACTAATCGCTCAGAAAGGGTCGTTACAAATTCCCGTTCATCATCAACGAGCAGGATCTTTGATGGCCCCTCAAAGTCGAACTTCCGGTAGATATCCGCCTTGTAGAAGTCCTTTCCAACCTTGGTCTCAACGTTCTTGACGCCTTGAATGTTTTTTGCAATAGAGCCAAGTTCTTCTTCAAGCCTGCCCAGCGCAAGAACATGCTTATTGATGGTGAGGGTAACTGAGCCATTTTCGGCACTTACAGCCACAAAATGTCCCTCCTTAGCCAGTGCCCATTCAACGCTGGCGGCCAGAAGGAAATCTTCAGCGGCTTTCTTTGATGCCTCTGTAGGCTTCAGGATATCCGCGGCCAGGTTTTCTTCCACAAGGGCAATAGCGTCTTCTGCGGTTTTTTTGTCCATGGGGATGACAATATCATAGAGGGATGCATTCCACGGATCATTTACATCCAGGAGATTTTTCACCCATGAGGCCTTGTCCTCATCTTTTTTATGAATCCGTTTGGTGGCCTCTTTTGCAGACAGGCCTTTCATTTCCCCGGCTACTGAAATCCGAGATTTCATATCAGCAATGAGGCAGACACGAAGAATGTGACTCATTTCCCTGGGGACAAGCTGGGCTGAAAAGCCTGCTATGAGCAGATTGTCCCTGGATATCACTTGAGCCAGGGCAAACCTAAGACAGGAGGTGGCCATCTCTTTTTCATGGGTGAATTTATTAAAGACCGAGGTCCTTGTCGAAAAGGCGCGCTCGATCTTGTTTGGTGACATGGCAGAGACCTTGCTCGCCTCCAGAACCAGTTCTTTATCAGAGAACAGCTCGTAACCGATGCTGGCCGACAGTTTTTCAATAACCCGTTCCTCTCTGCAAAAACTCCCGCTGAATAAGGTCACGATAGGCATTTCATTCCTCCTTTTTGGTCGAGCTGCGAGAAGGTTTCATACACATACCCTTAAGAGATACAACGCATTAGTCAGGGCTCCTGTGCCAGGCTGCAGAAAGTCAGAAGGGGACACTTCTCTTCTTTCCCCTCGGCGTGGGCCTTTGTGTAATTTGCATCGATGGCGCTTTCCATGGTGGGGTAAATGTGGTCTTCCCCGATTTTTTCCAGGAAATGGGTACGCTTGAGCACTTTCATTACCGATTCGTTTATGCCGCTGAGCGAGATGTCCACACCAGCACTTCTGACCCTATCGACGAGCAATGACAATGCCTCTTCACCCGACGCATCCATGTCGTTTATTCCATTTGATACAATAATAATGTGCTTCAGGTTTTTTCTTGTGAGCATAAGATCTGTTGTTTTATCTTCCAGATAGCTGGCATTGGCGAAAAAAAGTGGTCCGTCAAATCGGATCAGGGCCATATATTCGCATTCCTTGAGAGCATAGGCGAGGCAGTCGGAGAGGGCCATGTCTTCCCGCCTGGAAAGAGATGCCACCTTAGGCCTCATACTCTTATAAAGGAAAACCAGAAGAGAGAGAACCACGCCCACCTCAATACCTTTTTCCAGATGCGGTGCGAAGAACAGGGTCAGCAAAAAGCTAATGATTGCTATGGCTCCGTCATACCACTGTGCCTTCCATGCATGTATAAAACCGGACACATTCACCAGTCCTATGACCGCCATCATGATAACAGCCGCTAAGACCGCTTGGGGCAGATGGTAGAGGAGGGGGGTGAAAAACAGAAGGGCTATTACCACCATCAGGCTGGTGAATACACTCGATAGCCCCGACAATGCCCCTGCCTGGAGGTTGACCGCCGATCTCGAGAAGGAACCGGACACAGGGTAGCTTTTTCCAATAGATCCAAATATATTGGCCAGACCCTGGCCGATGAGTTCCTGGTTCGGATCAAGTCTCTGGCCGGTCTTGGCGGCCATTGCCTTGGCAATGGATATGGCCTCCATGAAGCCCAAAAGCGATATGATGGCCGCAAAGGGAAAAAGATGAAGCATGATGCCAAGATTTAACTTTGGCATGCTAAGGGCGGGCAGGCCCTTAGGAATAACCCCGACCACCGCACCGCCCCCAATCATCATCAGATTGCCCGTGACCAATGGTTTGTTGCCCACTTTTACCCGCCAGGTCCGGCCGTCATCTTTCACTCCCGAAGGCATCTCATTCGGGAGGTAAAACCTCAAAGAACCATCCCCTTGTTTAACGCCCTTGAAAAGAAATCCCCTGATCTCTTTCCTGAAAATATGGGTGTCAAATTTAAGCTCCTCAATCTTCATGGTAATGACATCCAGGCCGTGCCTGGCATTAAGCATTGAAATGGAATTGTCTGAGACCTTTGCTTCTTCCAACTTTTTTCGAGCCGCTGTGCGTTTCTCTGCCAGCACGGGAATAGCGGTAACTGCTTTATTAAAATCCACAATGGCTTCTCTGGCCTTTGCAGATTGGACAGTTGAGATATCCACAAATACATTATGATCGAATCCGGTCGCCCACGAGATGATTGTTGTAACGGCCACGGCCACCAGGACATTGGGGATCTTTGGAGAGATTCGTTTTAACCCGTACATGATCCCGAAGGCCAGGGCACCCATAAACAGTGTGGGCCAGTGGGTATAATTAAAGGCCGACTGGATCACCTTCCAGATTGTCTCATAGTGATGGTGGGCCTTGTCCACGTATACACCGAACATCTTTGAAAGCTGCGAAGAGGCTATGATGATGGCCGCCGCATTGGTGAAGCCGTTGACGACTGGATGGGAAAGAAAATTGACCACGAGGCCAAGTCTCAAGACCCCCAGGCTAAACTGGAAAATCCCCACCATGAGGGCCAGCAAAATGGCATATACGATGTATCCTTCGCTGCCGGCGGTTGCAAGCGGTTCAAGAGAGGCCGAGGTCATGAGAGACACAACCGCTACAGGACCTGTAGCCAGTTGACGACTGGAACCGAACAGAGATGCTATCATGGGCGGAAGAAAAGAGGCATAGAGGCCATAATAGGCCGGGAGTCCCGCCAACTGGGCATAGGCCATGGATTGTGGGATCAGCACAAGCGCGACCGTCAGACCGGAAATAGCGTCGGCCCTAAATGCACCTAAAGAGTAATCCTTGAACCAGCCAAGAAAAGGAAAGATCTTATTTACCATATAGCCCTCTATCCGGATATTTGCGCTGGAATAGTGGTTATTGGCAGGGTCACCGTAAAAGTAGATCCTTGCCCTTCCTTGCTCGCCACGCGAATACGCCCGCCATGCTTTCCCACAATACCCTGTGAGACGCTGAGACCAAGCCCCGTGCCTTTTCCTTGCTCCTTGGTGGTAAAAAAAGGATCAAAAATTGAGGCCAGAATGTGCTCAGGGATTCCTGTGCCTGTATCAATGACCTTAACGGCCACATAGCTCGGATCATCGGCAGGAAGAACCAGGATCTGGATTCTGTCTCCCTTAGAGGACGCGTCAACGGCATTCAGGATAAGATTCAGGAAGACCTGCTGGAGTTGCTGGGTATCCCCGTGCACGCGGGGCAGATTATCTGTTGCCTGAAACACGATCTTGATTCCCGACAGTTTTATCTGGTTGGAGGCAAGGGTTATCGTATCGCTGAGAAGCCCGGTCAGGTCCAAAGACTCAATCTGAGAGCTGCTTTCCCTGGCGAAGTCAAGCAAATTACTTATAATTTTTTTGGAGCGGCCCGACTCGTTTATCATGTCCGTGATCATATCTCTGCGCTCCTCGTCGTCCAGATTGTCATAATCCTCAAGGAGCATGTGCGCTGTGAGTGTGATATTGTTCAGGGGATTGTTCAACTCATGCGCCACCCCGGCTGTAAGAGTGCCCACAGCCCTCATCTTGTGTGACTGGACCAGCACCGCCTCCCGGTTTTCCAGCTCCAGGATCATCTGGTTGATTGCAATGGCCAGGCTGGTGAATTCGTCACAGTAGCGCCTGGCAGGGGTGATGGGGGTAAAATCCCCGGATGCAATGCGCTGGGCATAGGTTGAAAAGCGTTTTATGTTTCCCAGGAAACGGCCGCTGAGAAAAGAGGCAATAATAGCAAGAGAAATAAGCAGGAAAATGAGGGAATAGATATGAATTGTGCGTGAGCGGGAAAGGATCTGTGATACGGCTTCTCTTTCCCTTTTCATCAGGTCCTGGGCAATGGAAACCAGCTCACTGCCATTTTTCCTCAATCCAAGCTCAATCTCTTTCTTCAAGCGTAGCTGGTCAGGTTTATTGTTATCGCTTGCCTGCATGGCCGCGAGGCGGTCCAGGAGCTTATTATACTGGTCTATAGTTGCCAGGATAACGCGGTGAGTATCTCCCAGGATATTCTTGATCCTTCCCTCGTTTCGTCTGAGTATCTCTCTCGCCTGATACACGTTTTCAAGGGCATCGTTTAAATTGGTTCCGTAGAGGAAAAAATTCTTCTCAAAGCGTCTTGCCTGTACAATTTCAAGCGTGAAATCATTGGTGATATCTAAAAATCGCTGCTTTTTCTCGACCTGGGAATTTGTCATGATCAGGGTCACCGCGATGCCTGATGCAAACAAGAAGACTACTAAAAAACTTAGATAGATCTGAAACCGCAAAGTGATAGATTTTCGAGACAGGAGGGCTTCATTGGCCGTCTTCACCGCCTTTATACGGTCATAAGTTCCCTCTAAGATCTCCGGCGCCTTTTCTTTCCCATCTGCGATATGGTCGGCTTCTTTACTCATAACAGTTCCCGGGTTGAATCAAGGCATTTTCAATGCAGATCACATTAGGCTGGGCAGAGAGCGCAGCCCTTATCATAAAGCAAATTTAGCAATAGTTATTATGTATTATGTGGATGCACCCTCAAAATCGATGGTTGAGCCCAGGGCCTTTGCAGCTCTCGCAATGACTTTCCTCAAGTCATCCGGCTTGAAGGGCTTTGCGATGAAATCGAAAGCGCCCTTTTCCATGGCCTCCCTCGCCACCGCCATCATGGCATAGCCTGTTATCATAATCACCTTGGTGCGCTCCGACTTTTTGCCTACCTCTTCCAAAATCTGCAAACCATCAATCTCATCCATCCGGATATCGGTTACCACGATGTCGAATTCCTTCTCATTGATGCGATCCAGGGCCTCCTTTGGATTCTGAAAGACCTCCACCTCGCAGCCGATCTTGGTTAGGGCCGGTTTTAGTCTCTTACCCACTATGGGTTCGTCATCTAAGAGCATGACATCCAGCCTTTCAGACATAATTCCCTCCTTAGATTTGTAATGGTTTACCGTGAGCTTTCAGCGGCCTGCCTGAAAATATCATTGGCCACATGCACCTCGACGTAGCCAACACCCGCAATACCCCCGGCCAACTCCTTGATCGCCTCGGTCCTCTTTTGTTTCTCTCTCTTTATTGCTTTTGTCTCCACTACTATCGTGCTGCCATCTGCCTGCACCCTTACATCCGAAAATCGTTCCATGAGCACCATGCGCACCCTGCTGGCCAGTTCTTTATCCCTGAGGCATTTGACGGAATAGGTCATTGGCTGAAATTTGCGATACGCTGTCATATCGGCAATGGTTTTAACTGCCTCGTCCGGGTCTATCTGGCTCAAGTTTATAACCATGTCGTAATTGGAAGGATCCGTCTCGTCTAAGTCAAAGGCTTCAAGGGACCAGCGCTTGCGTTGTGCGTCCTGACGTTTGAGCAGTTTTTTTACTTTCTCCGCCGAACCGCCTGCCTCCGATGACAGCTGACTGGCCAATTCTTCAGGATCGGAGAGGACTCTCACCTTAAGGGCATGAGAGACACCCAGGACATACAGATGTGCGGCCAGACCATGACAGACCACGTTGTCTTCCAAGAGCTGCCCCAGAGTGGCCTCCTGTATATAGGCCAGGTACTTATTTCTGAGTTTGGAAGAGAGCCCTAAAAAGGATGGGGCTTCATCGAGCGCCTTAATGAGTTTTTCTTCCTGGACATTGGATTTTTCAGCCACCGGACCAAGGATTTCACGGTCTACATAATCGTATCCGGTAGCCTTTGCTGTTTTTTCGCCGATTTCCCGGCCCGTCTTGTAAGAGTCGGAAGAAATAATGATTATAGGCATGATAACATCCTCTCAGTAGCGGGTTTCCATCCTTTCATCAATTCAACCTTGAATCCCGATTCCATCGGCCAACTTTAAACCTGAGCAGTTGGTAGCTCTCTATATGGCATTTTTGGGGACTGGTACACCTGCATGCACTTCCAGGTTATTGATACCCTCTATCTCTTTTTCTATTCTCTTGGCCATTTTTTCCAGTTTGTTGATCTGATGGTTACTTGCCTTTGTATATATCAACACATTGCCGTACTCGCATGTCACTCCAACGTCAAAGAATGGATCTACAAGCGCGGCCTTTACCTGGCAGGCCAATGCAAAGTCTTCCATCTTGCGTTGGTAGCTTTCAGTGGTTGTAAATTGTTCTTTTGTAGCGGCCTGGCATATAAAATCCACCGCGTCAGAAACCGTCAGTTTATGGATATGGACCACTATATCATATAGGGAGCTATCCCAGGGGTCAACTCCATAGATGTTCTTGGTCCATTTTCTGCGCTCCTGATCATCTCTCTCCAAAAGTGTCAGGGCCTGATCCTGGCTTATGCCTTCCCTTTGCATCTCGGCCTGAATCCGGTTGGCCATGTCAGCAATAATCCTCACCTTGAGCACATGGGGTACGCCCGTAAGCAGAATGTGACCTGCAAGGCCGTGATAAACAACTTTATCCTTGGCCACACGACACGTCAATGCGCTCCGGATGTACGCAATAAAGATCTGCTTGCCGTGATTAAATCGATCCAGAATGGATGGTGAATCATGAATGGCACGGATCAATTTCACCTCAGGGATTTGAAAGCGATCACTTGCATCCAGGAGGACCTCCCGGCTGATACATTCGTAGCCGAGGCGCTCGGCCACTTTTTCTGCCACTTCCTTACCCTTGCTGTAAGATCCGCGCGATATCGTTATTATAGCCATACTATTCTCTCCTCATCTTTTTGAGGCTATACACCGTAAAACAGGTAAATCATTCCTATCATTACCACAATGAAGACAACACTGATCAGAAGACCTGCCTTCATAAAATCGACACTCCGATAACGGCCCGGTCCCATATAAAGGGCATTGACCTGGTGGGTGGGCAACATAAATGAGTTGCTGGTAGCAAGCCCTACAACAAGGGCAGCCATACGCGGGTCGGTATTTGCCGCTATTGCCATGTTCACAACCAGGGGCACAAGCAGGACCGTGGCGCCAACGTTCGATATGACAAGTGTAAAAATAGTTGATAGAATACCGATTACAGTCAAGAGGACAATCGGTTGCACTGTCCCAATAGTATGCAGTACAGCATGGGCAATCCATGCGGCAGTGCCTGTCTTCTCGGTTGCAATGCCCAGGGGAATAAGGCCGGCTAACAGAAAGATTGTACGCCAATCGACAGATGTGTAAGCCTCATCTATACTGAGAACTCTGGTGACCACCATGCCCAGGGCCCCGGTCATCAGGCTTACAGAGAGCTGGATCTTGAACACCATGATCATCGTGAGGGCGATCGCAAGCCATAGACCGGCCCACAGTGCCCTCTCAGGACGCATCAATTCCATATCAATAGGTGTTGTGAAAAGAAGACTTCTCTCGGCCTGAAGGAGCTTGAGTCTGGGCCATGTGCCTTGAATAAGGATGGCATCGCCAACGGCGAGCACGAGATCTCCGATCTCTGCCCTATACGTCTCTCCATGGCGGTAGATCGCCAGGGGCGTAACACGAAAGCGGTCCTGCAGATTTACCTGGTTCAAGGTCTTGCCGACCAGAGCGGATCGCGGGGCCACAACCGCTTCCACGGTGCCCGAAGTGCTTTCAGACACATCATTCTTAAAGACCTCCAATTCGTCTTTGATTGTCATTCCCTCTTCTTCCGCCATACGCCGGACGTCCTTTTCCTGGCCATACACCAAGAAATCTATATCCGATCGCACCTCCTTTTCAGGGGTGGGAGAAAGGAGCTTGAAATCAGGTGGTTCGATAATACCCACAACATTAACAAGGTAACGCCGCTTTAGATCTTCCACTCTTAACGGTTCACGGTAGTCGGTAAAATCCGCAGGGGTGTGCAATTCGTAAGGCTCTCCCAGCTGCTCCATCACATGTTGCAACTCGGGTGCCGGTCCTTCCTTGGTGGATGCAACTGTACCCTTGGGCAGGATAAACCGGCCGAATAGGATAAAACAGGCAATACCGCTCGACACTAATGCCAGGCCAATGGGGGTCACGTCAAACAGGTGAAATGCCTTGAGATGAAATGGTTCCAGGAGGTCATTGAGGAGGATCAGGGGACTGCAACCCACCAGGGTGATAGTCCCGCCCAGGATGGCTGAAAATCCGATAGGCATGAGGAGGTTGCTCAGGGGAATTTTGAGCGTCTTGCTGACACGCTGTATGGCCGGAAGAAACAGGGCCGCCGCCCCAATATTCTGCATAAAACTGGATATGCCCGCAACCGTAAGAGAAATAGCAATGATGACACGCGATTCGCTACTCCCCGCGATGCGAAGCACGGGTTTCACCAGGTTATTGATAATCCCTGTCTTATCGAGCCCGGCGCCGATGATAATTACAGCGATAATAGAAATCACCGCATTACTGGCGAAACCGATAAAGGCCTCCTTTGGTGTTACCAGATGAAGCAATGGCAACGTCACCATCATCAGGATGGCAACAACGTCAACACGTATCCATTCGGCAATAAACAGAAAAATGGCTATGCCGATCATTATCATCACAAGGATCATCTCCGTGGTCAACGGCTCCATAAATCAATTCCCTTTCTGAAGATAGCTCAAATTGAAAATCAGTACCGCTCAAGGGGTACTTTTTAGTCGACCGATAATAGGAAAATGAAAGGATATAAGTCAAGAATAAAACAGCTATTTTGGCATACAACACTGAAAGAGGTGACGGCACAAAGATGCGTGGCCAAATTTGATTCCTGGTGGTAGAGATAATTCCTGACAGGGCTGAAGTGATAGGAGTTCCATAATTAAAATAATCCGAGGGAAGATGACGGTCTTTTTCCTAGAGGGTCTTGTATTCGTTGGGGTGCTTATGGCACTATACACCGAAAACGTCCCGAGAAAAGCCGAAGGAAAAGTGTACTCTTTTCGATATTTCGGCAAAATGACAACATGAAACTGGCCTTCTCATTTTGCATGTGCTTGACTTTTCCAATCCTTCATTACGGTCCTCCTTGCTACAATGGACCTTCCTCGGATGACCGTATGGTATTTTTTCGTCTGAAATGGTATACCCTTTTCAATTCTTACCGATAGAACAGGTGGATTAATAACGATTTAAATGTATAGATATGAGTCAAGAGAAGAGGATCTGGATAAGCGGTTGACTTTAATATCTCAGAGGGAGTTCCAAAATGAGAACAATTAGGGCTAAGATACTAATTTTTTTCGTCTTATGTCTGGTGTCCGTTGGTGGACTCACCATCTTGTACTATGAGAATACCATTTCTCTCAGGCACAAATTAATTGTCATTGAAAATTTTGATGATCTTCTTGAAGATATCCTTGAATTGAGGCGCTACGAGAAAAACCTTATCTTTTATCGGGATGCTGCAAGCATTGAAGAGTGTGTGTTCTATCTTTTTAAGATTGAAGATGACTATAAACGGCTTAATAAAGACATAAGGCGGGTTATAGGTCAAGATGAGGCTCATAAATTCCGAGATACCCTGGAAAAATACAAGCATGTCTTAGAGAAAGGAATGGGGCTTGTAAAGGGCGGCACAAACAAAGCCCGGATAGAGAGATTCAGGTTAATGGGGAGAGACCTGGTTGACTTTGCCGAACATCTCATTATGGTCAAACGAGGGCGGATTGAAGCGAGATTAAACCGGAGCCTAATCATGCCTCTCATTTCTATAAGCATCTTTTTCGTTCTAATCATAGTGGTTTTTCTGTGGGTAAGTAGAGGCATACTGAAACCCCTCCACCTTGTCGAGCAGGCAACGGAGGAGGTGGCCAAAGAAACTTTTGTTCCTATTCCAACTCAATCAGAGAAGAAAGATGAAATATCCCGTCTTATCGGAGCCTTCAACAAGATGGCCAGGGAACTCGAATCGAGGGAGGAACAATTGCTGCAGTCCCGTAAAATGGCCTCCATCGGAACTTTTACTTCCGGAATCGCCCATGAATTAAACAACCCCATCAACAATATATCCCTAATTGTTGAGTCCCTTATGGAGGATGATGAGGAACTGGATCATTCCGAACGGACGCACCTATACCAGGACCTTATGAATCAGGCCGAGCGCACCAGCGATATTGTAAAGAACCTTCTGGAATTTTCCCGGGCCAGTCACCCACGGTTAGAGCAGGTCTCTTTGGAAGAATTAGTGGGTAGAACGGCTCAACTGGTCAAGAATGAATTCCGTATAAACAGTATAAGGTTCTCCAAAGAAGTTCAGGATGAGATCCCACAGTTGAACCTGGACAAGAAGGGCTTTCAACAGGTCTTTCTCAACCTGTTTCTCAACAGTATTCAAGCAATGAAGGGAGGAGGAGAAATCAAGGCTATTCTGCAGCTCGTTCATGCCTCAAATGAGATCAGGATCGACGTGAAAGATACGGGAGAAGGGATCCCACCTGAAAATCTTGGGAACATATTTGACCCGTTTTTTTCAACAAAGAAAGAAGATGAAGGCACGGGCCTTGGCTTATCTGTTTCTTATAGTATCATCAGAAAACATGGGGGGAGGATAGAGGTTAAGAGTGAACCCGGTCAAGGCACCTGTTTTTCGATCTTTCTTCCCATAGGAGGCAAACATGAAAAAGACTGAAGGAACGGACAAACCTCATGTGGCTGTCATCGACGATGAGCCTATCGCCTGTCGAGAGATAACGCGGGCCCTTGAAAAGGACCGCTGCTACGTGGAGACCTTTCTTGAGGGCGAATTAGCCCTTAAGAGATTGAAGGTTCTACCCTTCGACGTGGTCTTGTGCGATCTCAGGCTCCCGGGGCGAAATGGTCTGGAGGTGCTCAGGGATATCAAGAGATACCATCCACAGGTCGAGGTCATTATCATTACCGCCTACAGCACGGTAGACACGGCCATTGAGGCCATTAAAGCCGGGGCCTTTCATTATCTCACCAAGCCGATCAGGATGGCAGAACTTCGGGCTCTGGTCGGCAGGGTCATGGAGAAAGTGCACCTGGTCAGGGAAAAGGAGGCCCTGAAAAAGGCCCTTTTTTCTCGCGAACATCAACTGGATTTCATCGGCCACAGCCGGTCGATCCGGGAAGTACATCGCCTCATTGACAAGGTCGCACACCTGAATTGCAATGTCCTTATTCAGGGAGAGACCGGTACGGGTAAAGAAATCGTTGCCCGCATCATCCACTTCAAAGGGGCACGTAAAGACAAACCTTTCGTCTCCTTTAACTGTGGCGGTTTCACCGAAGAACTCATTGCCAACGAACTTTTTGGGCATGAGAAGGGGGCATTTACGGGGGCAGTAGACACAAAAATCGGACTCCTTGAAGTATCAAACATGGGTACCGTTTTCTTAGATGAGATCGGGGAGATGCCCCCCAGTATGCAGGTCAAACTCCTTCGTTTTGTCCAGGAGCGCACATTGTTGCGGGTGGGTGGAATCAAACCTATCCCGGTGGACGTGCGGTTGATTGCCGCGAGCAATCAGGACCTCAGGGAAGCGGTAAAAAGCAAGCGGTTCCGGGAGGATCTTTTCTACCGCCTTAATGTTGTAGTTATCCCTCTGCCTCCATTACGTTCAAGGAAGGATGATCTACCGCTTTTGATCCGCCACTTCCTGGCACAATACAGCGATGCCTTCGGAAAAAAAATCACCGGCCTTGCTCCCGAAGCGTTGGAGATCCTTCTGCACTACCCCTTCCCGGGTAATGTACGCGAGTTAGAAAATATCATTGAACGGGGTGTCGCCCTTGCCGATCGGCCCGTCATCCGATCCAAGGACCTGCCTGCAGATCTTCAGGAGCTTTCCATTAGCAGCCTGGAGACCCAACACTGGCCCTCCCTGGAGGATAAAGAAAAGGAATATATCCGTCAGGTGCTGGTCACGACCAATTTCAAGAAAGGACTCGCCGCCGATATCCTGAAGATTCCACGAACCACCCTCTGGCGTAAAATGAAACGACTTGGCCTAACGTGATTCAAACCGAATACAATTAAATATATTTTGATTAGCAAACCTTGGGCCTTTTTGCCTTTCCCCCCTTTATGGCTTTTCATTCTGAAACAATAAGCGCAACTATCTGTTTTTTTAAAAAAAGAATTGGTGGGCCATTGGGTTTATGGCTTATTTGTTTCATTTTGAAACTTTATCCAAGGGTTTTAAATGGCGACAAAGGCTAACTTATTGATAATAGACGCCAAAAAGAGTCTGGCATACATCTTGTAATAACTAAGTGGCGACAAAAGATGGTAGTAATGGGGGCCCTCAAGAGGTGGTCTTTCAAAAAAAAATCCTGGTTCCACTGGGTATGGATAGTAAGGATCTAAAAGGCGTTTATCATGCCCTGGCCCTGGCAGAAAGAATGCAAGCCAGGGTAATCATACTCAGGGTTGAACCCCAAGATGCTGGAAATGGCGGCGAAACGGAGGCCTGGATCAAGCGTGTTTTGCTGGACCTGGTCAACAGTGCCACCCAGCAAGGTCTGGCTGTGTCCTATCATATTGGACACGGCCTGTTCGAAGAGGAAGTATTTAGACTTCTGACCGAAGAGAACATCGACCTTGTGGTATTTGGATCGGAAGAAAAGCAAATTGCGCAATCGTTGCTCCGGATCAGATCCAGGATACCCATTCAGATTATCCAGGTGAAAGAAAAAAGCAACGTGAACTATATCTAAAAGGGAGGTTAGCTCAGAATGCCCATCATCATGATTTCGAGTGCTGCACACAGTGCCGGTGAAGAGCTTGCCCAAAGCCTTGCAAAAAAAACGGGTTGGCCTTCACTGAGAAGGACCGAACTGGTGGAAAAAGCCAGGGAGCGCGGGATTAAACTGGGGCGTCTCGAGACTTCCATCATCAAGTCACCTGTGGCTCCCGAAAAATTGGCCAAGGAAAAAGATCTCTACCTCGCTTTCATTACGACGATCCTTTGCGAAAAAGGAAAAGGAGGCAATCTCGTCTATCAGGGAAGGGCCGGACACCTCCTCCTGCCAGGGGTGACACACCGGCTCCGCGTGGGATTGATTGCGCCCAGCGAATTACGAATCGAGAATGCCATGAAGGACCTGAGGGTGCCGAGAGAAAAGGCCGAAATCTACTTAGACCAATTGGATGAAGATTTTGACAAATGGGTGCGGTATATCCACCACGCGGACCGTTTGGACCCTTCTCAATATGATCTTTTTGTCAATCTATACAATGTCAGCTTACCCAATCTGTCGGCTACCCTTTGCGGTATGGCCGAATTACCGGATTTTCAGCCAACGCCGGTAAGCCTGAGTTTGATGGCCAACCTTGACCTGACCGCCAAGGCAAAGGTACACCTCGCAACCCATGAACTGACACGAAATCTCGACCTGGGGGTTCGGGCCGTGGATGGTGTTGTCACCGTGACCTACATGCCCCGCCAGGAAGGAGCCGCAGAAGCGATTTCCAAGGTCCTGCAAGGACTCGAGGGATGCAAAAAAACCAGATGTACCATGGCGGAGACTAATATCCTGTGGGTTCAGGAATCATTTAGCCCTGACTCCGAGAACTTTGAGGAAATCGTCCAGTTATCGAGGCGCTGGGGGGCAGCAGTGGAACTCCTCCGTGTGGCTGCACCGGGCGAACCCGTCATCATTTCATCCAAGGTCCTGCCGAATCAAGTGAAGGACCCTTCGTCGGGAGCGGATTCGGGATTCTATACCGGCGGTGTGGAAGAAGATGGCCTGGAGCCTGTCCTGGATGACAAGGGGCTTACCCAAACGATGGAGGAACTGGTGTCCATCGGGCGTTCCGCTGGGGGGCAGACCATATCCGGGGCCCGACAGGAAATCATTGAAAGGATAAGGGACGAAAGGAATTGTTCTCTCGTCGTACTTGGAGACTTGTTTCTTGAAAAAGGTCATGAGGCGAGAATGCGCCTAATGCGGGAACTCTCTCTTGCCATCCGGGAAAAACTGAAAGCACCGGTCATCACCGCTGATGAGATGAAATCACGATTCCTTTTTGGCAAAAAGCAGGCGGTAAAACTCCTGGCTTTTGCTGCACTGGTCGCCTGCATCTATGCCCTGGTTTTTTCTTTCCAGGACCCTGTTATGAATTTCCTGGGCGGAGTTATTCACGAGCAGTGGAAATGGCTTGCATCAATTGGCGTGGTCCTGTTTGTTCCTTTCGTCGCTTATTGCTACAGTACGGTGACAGGTTTGCTCCTGAAATTGATTGGAATTGATTAGCCTCAGGGAGATTTTCCATAAATTGCATCAGCAAAAAACAAACTATTCAACATCTGAGCAAACCGAAGGAGGTCAAAAATGCATTCTCTGGTTGTCCATTTTATGGATATCAATCTGGCTACCGGCCTGCAGGTTGTTCTGCTGGGATTCATTGGCGGCGTCTTGAGCGGGTTCATCGGAAGTGGCGGCGCCTTTTTCATGACGCCGGGTATGATGAATCTCGGGGTGGAAGGCGTGGTGGCGGTCGCCAGCAACATTACCCACAAATTCGGCAAGGCCATGGTGGGATCCAAGAAGCATGGCGAGGCAGGCAATGTAGACAAAAAGCTGGCCCTCTTTGTCCTGGGGACGGCGATCATCGGCATCCAGTTGGCGGTCCTCATAGCCAGCAAGCTCTTTCGTGGTGGGACAGGCCACGGTGCGGCGAAAGGCGCGGGTGCGAATCTTTATATCAGCATCGTCTTTGCCACTATCCTTTTGGGCGTTGCCCTGTCTATGCTCAGTGACCTGATCAAGAGTTCTCGTCAGGCCGAAGGAGGGGAAGGTCCTTCCACGAAAATAGCCGATTTCCTGGCCCGGTTCAACCTCCCTCCCATGATTCACTTCAAGGTGGCGGACACAAAGGTCAGCCTGTGGGTTATTCTGATCGTTGGAATTGCCACCGGATACCTGGCGGGGACCATCGGCGTCGGGGGCTTTATCGGTGTGCCCGCCATGATTTACGTCTTCGGTGTGCCGACTGCCGTGGCAGCCGGCACGGAGCTTTACCTGGCAATGTACATGGGCGCATACGGCGCCCTGAGTTACGCCTACCAGGGTTTTGTGGACATACGATTGACCTTGCTTCTCTATCTCGGTTCACTTGTTGGAATCTACCTGGGAGTCTATGGCGTGAAAGTGGTCAATGAAAAGATTATTCGCCTGGTGACCAGTCTCATTATCCTGCTGTGTGTCTTCAGCCGTATTATTGCTATTCCCATCTATCTGCGCCAACTCGGCTACCTCAATCTTGATCCTAACTGGGACCGGTATCTCAATCTTGTGAGCAAATTTTTTCTGTTCGCCAGCGGCATTTCGGGTTGTCTTGTCATTCTGTTCTATGTAGTCCGGGCCTATAGACAGAGGCGAAAAATTCAAAAAACTATGCAAATTGCAAGCGGTTCTGCCGAGGAACAGGCAGCGGCAGGCCTGGGCTGAAAAGATTCCCGTGATTTTCCACGGGAATTGAAACTTCAATCCTGAGGAGGTGGAGATATGGGAGATCGACTCGATATTCTGGTCCTGGATGACGAGCTCATAGTCGGTGAACGTCTGAAACCGGCCCTTGAAAAAGAAGGGCACCAGGTGGAGATCTTTGTTGATCCCAATAAGGCCTTGGAGCGAATATCTGAGAAGACATTCGATATCGTAGTTACGGATATTCGCATGGATAAAATGGATGGTATCCAGGTCCTTGAGCGTGTATCCGCGAAGTCGAAACGGACAAAAACAATCATGATTACAGGCTACGCCACACTTGAGGTCGCCAGGGAATCCCTGACCAAGGGGGCCTTCGACTTTATTGCCAAGCCTTTCAAACTGAAAGAAATGCGGGCGGCCATCGGCAAAGCAGCAGAGGCCCTGAAAAATGAGGATGCCGTCGCTTAGAAAGATGGCCATTGTCTCAGGCTTTTGACTTCTTGGAGGCACATCGGTAACGTGGCCAGTATGAGAGAGGAGGATGGACATGATAAGGGCATTGATTCTGGTAAACGACAGGCTTGCGTCCAGCATTGCTCTCAGGTATGCCTGCCGATTGGCAAATGTATCTGGCATGGATCTCCAAACCATCTATATTGAGGAACCCGAGCATGAAGACAGGCCGCCCGGGACCGGATGGGTGAAGAGTACCTGGGAGAAGGGACTATTAGTATCTGCTGGAACGGAGATATCTCAACTGATTGATGAAGAAAAGCCCACGTGTCCCACTCTTCGTAAACCGAAGATGTGCGTTGGCGACCGTGAAGCTGAAATACTCCGCGAAATCGATGAAGGTTCTTATGATCTATTCATTGAGGGGTCTCTTTACTCCTTCAACCAAACAAATTTCATGAAAAAATTCGGGACCAAGCTTTACAGGGAAGTATCATGCCCGATCCTCGTGGTCAAGAACATGGTGGATATCAAGCAGGCTGTTATTCTGATAGAAGACACCACAGATCTTTGGTCTCTTATCCCGCAATTCTTCAAGATCTTTGAAAAGGCAAATTTGAAATTCGACATTCTCCACGTCAAACTCCAAAAGCCCGGGCGGCTGAGCTTCAAGGAAGGCGATAAAGGCACGAAGGCTCCAGAGGTCAAAGAAGCTGATGATATTACTATTTCCGCCAAAAAGATGCTCGCAGAAGCCGGATTGTCACCTCAAAAAACGAGAATGATTCGAGAAGTACCGGCAAGAATTGCCGATTCTCTGAAGGAATACGGCCTGGTGGTGGCATGTCTTCCCCGGCAAACTGACCGGAAGAATTCCATGCTGGAATTGCTCAGTGGCGTGCCGTCGGCCGTTCTGGTTTTATGGCAGGAGGATTAAGGGAGGAAAATATGAAAATTCTCGTTGCGGTCGATCAAAATCCATACAGCGCCAATACGACCAACGTGGTGGCAAAATTGGCGGCGAACACGTGGGCCAACGTCACCATACTGGGCGTATTGCCGAGAAGGTCTCCTACGGGAAAGGTGGCGGCTATTTCCGAGGAATGGAATATGGAACACCCCTTACCCAAGGCACTCCTTGAATATCAAGAAAGGTTTCTCCGTCATTTCAGGAAAGATGAATGCCCTTATACTCAGCGTGATTTTGGGTACCAGCTCATTGAGGTCAAGAAAGGTGTCTGGGATGAGCTGTATGTGGCCAAGAGCGCAAGGAAGGACTTGAAGGTCCGGATAAGGCTGGGAAACCCTGTGAAAGAGATCCTGGCTGAAGCCCAGGAAGAAGAAATGGACCTCATCGTGATAGGATGCGATCATTCCAGAGGCTGTGAATGGAAAGGAGGGGGTGGGGTTCCTCAAAAGGTCGTCAATGAGGCCACCTGTTCGGTCCTGGTGACCAAGGAAGAAAAGAAGGTCGATAAAATCGTTTGCTGCCTGGACCATGACTTAGTCAGCCAACAATCCTTGGAGATGATCAACCAGATGGTGACACTTCACAAGGCCAAACTCGAGATTATAGGACTGACTGAGGGAGAGGAACTCAAGGCCGAGGTCGAAAGAAAAATGGACGCCATCCTCAGATACTACACGGCTCGGGGTCTTGAACCGTGGATAGAGATTGTCGAGCTGGCATCTCTGGATGCCTTCATCTCCCAAGAGGCCCGGTGGGGGCTCATGGCCCTCTGGATGGGGAAAAGATCCATGCTGGAAAAGGTTTTTCCCAAGGCCAAGGTGAGCAAGTTGATCAAAGGTAGCGAATATTCGGTGCTTATCCTCAGATGATTGTTGATGACCACTTCTATATTTTTCATCGCTCCAATGGAGGAGCGTGAAATCAACGTTAATAGACTACCGCTATCGGCATAAGTCAGTTTCCATCCATAGATGGCCTTTTTCCGCAACCCCGGAGTCAATCGGCGGGATTCCTTGTGTCCCGACTCTGTCGAGATACCTCTCCGCGGAATCCCAATATATCGGGGCTGGATTGGAAACTTACCAGTGTTCGGAATATATTTACGGATGGACACAAATTAGCTTTTCAGGCCTCCATCAAATGAGGTTCGCGACATGATGGCATGGTTCAAGAAATATGTGAATCTGCAATATCGGCTTAATTTTTTTATCTATCTTGGCATATTCATATTGCTATTAAATTTTCCCGTGCTCTACCTGGGCGTAACCAACGTGAATGATGGCATCCGGCACCTTGAACTGACGGAGGACCTATACAATACGATCCTGGAGATGAGGCGGTATGAAAAGAATTTTTTATTGTACCATAATAAGGAGAGCCTTGAATCTACTAAATATTACCTTGGCCAGGCAAGGAATTCGTTTTCCAAGAAACTAACCTATTTGGGGAAATCCTTTTCACAAATAGAATTCATCCAGCTGGAAAAAGGGCTAAAGAAATATGCCGCACTTGATATGTTGAACGTTCCTCTATCGAGCAACAGTCCTGACAAGGCTACACAGGAAAAGATCAGATCCGTTGGGAAACAGTTGGTGGATGCGGCAGAAATCCTACTGAAGGCTGAGAGAAGAAACATTGCTGATGAGGCAAAAAACGCCTTGAGGTGGCCCCTTGTTTTCATGGGGGCCATGTTTCTTCTGTTCATAACAGGTGCAAGACTGATCACTAAGAAAGTTGTCAGGCCCCTTGCCAAGATAGAAAAGGCCACGGAAAAGGTCGCCCAGGGAGATTTCAGCCCTATTTCTCACGTTGGCAGCGATCAGAGCCAGGTTGATCATCTCATTATCGCCTTTAATCGAATGGCCAAAGAACTTGAGGCCAGGGAGGAGCAGATCATTCACTCCCGAAAAGTCGCCTCCCTGGGAACCCTCGTTTCCGGAGTTGCCCATGAATTGAACAACCCCATTAACAACATTGTGTTAACCGTGGACTCACTGGTCGGAAAGAGAAAAATCTCAGAGGAAAGGCGCTCTGTTCTGTTGGAGGATATCCTGACCCAGGCACTTCGGGCCAGTGAGATTGTAAAAAATCTCCTTGAGTTCTCCCGGGCTGAAATATCCAGCTACAACGAACTGGATTTGGCAAACCTTTTGAGGGAAACAATCCAGCTCGCCAAGAATCATATGACCTTGTCCAAGGTGCAGCTGCATGATGAGATTGCCGATGATTTGCCCAAGATCAACGGAAACCATCAGGGATTGCAACAGGTATTTCTTAACCTCTTCACTAACGCTGTCCAGGCCATGCCTGGTGGTGGCGATCTGACAGTTCACACCAACCTGGGAGATGATAACAGGATAAAAGTTCTCGTTCGGGATACCGGATCGGGGATTGCAGAAGAACACCTGCCTCATATTTTTGATCCCTTTTTCACCACAAAGGATGTGGGAAAGGGAACGGGACTGGGTCTATCGGTCAGTTATGGAATTATCAAGAAACATGGCGGCCAGATCACCGTAAAAAGCAAAGCTGGAAAAGGGACCTCCTTTACCGTTGTTCTGCCGATCCACAAAGAGGCTGGCCATTGAAAACTTATGGAACACGAAGCATTTAACGTTCAGGATTTCGCTCTATTTCAGCAACTATTTTTTCCCACCATTACTGTTTTTCAATTTAGAACTTGAATGGAAGGAGTTGACATGTCTTGGTTCATCTATTTACCCATTGCTCATCACAGCGTTCTCTTACCTGTCATTGTTGGTCTGGGGTTTCTGGTTGGATTGCTGTCGGGCCTTTTTGGTGTAGGAGGTGGTTTTCTCATGACGCCGCTACTCATTATGATCGGAATTCCCCCCACCGTAGCCGCAGCATCAGATTCCAACCAGATTGTGGCTGCCTCTGCCTCAGGAACTTACGCCCATTACAGATTAGGCAATGTCGATTTTAAGATGGGCCTTATTTTGCTGATAGGAGGTGTTATAGGGGGCACGGGAGGGGTTCAGATCATCAAACTCCTCCGTCAATTGGGAAACGCCGATTTTCTTATTCAAGTTACTTACGTCATTATGCTGGGTGGCGTGGGCAGTTACATGTTCCTGGAAAGTCTGCAGGGCCTCCGCTCAACAAAAGCAAAGGTTGCCCCTCCGGTCAGCAAAAAGGAGTCTGCCTATGCGCGTTTGATGCGCTGCCTTCCTTTTAAGACCAACTTTGTCAAATCGGGGATCGTTATCTCCCCGATCGTGCCTCTTGTTCTGGGGGGATTTGTAGGAGTACTGGCCGCCATTATGGGCGTAGGGGGAGGCTTCATCATGGTGCCCGTCATGGTCTATCTGCTGAGGATGCCGATGCACGTGGTGGTCGGTACAAGCCTGTTCCAGATCCTTTTTACCTGCGTCAATGTCACCATCATGCAGTCCTATTCCAACCACACTGTGGATTTTGTCCTGGCACTTCTCCTGTTGGTCGGTTCGGCGATCGGCGCCCAGGTAGGCACCAAACTGGGGAGGAGGCTGAAAGGAGATCAACTGAAGATTTTACTGGCGTCTCTGGTCCTCATTGTAATGGTCAAGATGCTCATTGGACTTTTGGTAGAGCCCCATTTCCTGTTATCATACTATGGAGGTGATTAGAAAATGTATCTAAAAAAACCCTTCCTTGTGCTGCTGAGCATCGGTATGATCCATGTTGGTGTCAGCCTCGCCTCGTTCGCACAGGCGTCTGCACTCAAAATCAATCCGCAGCATTTGGATATCACCACTTTTTTTTCCGGCTACCGGATATCCCTGTCGGGCTCGATTCCCTCGAACCGAGACGTGGTCATTGAAATCAAGGGCCCGGAGGAAAAGAGCGTGTTCAATATGAAAGGCCGGGTCGGGCCATTTTGGATGAATCGGGGAAAACTTGAATTAGAGAAGGCCCCTTTTTTGTATATATTGCTTCTGCCCGAGGGAAAGAAATGGTATGCCACGTTATCTTCACTCGGCGTCGGGATCGAACAACTGGAGCAGCAACTGATCATCAGGCCTGAGAATGTGAGCCTCCATGTTGTCTTCCCGAGATTTGTCAAACTCAAGCGATCTGAGCATCTCTACGGAGAACTGGAGGGCGCCATACGATATTCGCGGTCAACAGAAGGAATGAAGCATTTTGAGGCAAAAGTCTTTTTACCTTCCTCTACACTTCCAGGGGAATACAGGATCCTTAACAGAGTCCTTCATAACGGCAAGGTGGAAGAGACCAACCTCCACAGCTTTACAGTGAAGGAAGTGGGTTTCATTAAACGAGTCCATGAACTTGCATATGATAGAGGGCTTCTTTACGGCATATTGTGTGTCCTCATTGCCCTGTTTGTCGGGGCTGTTATCGGGTTGGTTTTTAAGGGTGGAGAGGCGCATTGACGTTAAACCTTGGTAACGGACTTGCAGTGTTGAAAAACTTCTTGTGGAGGGGAAAGGAGAATCAAGTCCCTTTTTCGGATCTGTTTGTCTGGTTTCAGGACATACTGAAAAAAAACAACGCCGCCATGGAGCTTATCGCCGATATGGGCGGAAAAATGGGTGGAGAGTTTATTTTTGATCAGAAATACCTGTCTGACAATGTCAAAAAATTGCAAGAGCTTGTTCGAAGCAGTGCTTATGACCTCAATTACATAACGGACAACCAGTATCTGGAAATATACGGCGTCATTGAAGACCTGGCAAAAAGACTGGAAATTGAACTGTCGGGAAAGATGGTCATTTCCGGAACCAAAAGAATATATGATTTGGGCGAAATAGAAGACGGCATGGAAGACCTGGTCGGGTATAAGGCCTACAACCTATCCAGGGCTTTGAATCTCTCGGAACTCAACATTCCTGATAGCTTCGCCGTTACCGTCGGTGGTTTCAGGGATTACATGGCCTATAATAATCTGTTCGAGAAGATAGAAGCCGCCATTGAAGAGTGCAGGAATGAACAGAGATCTGTCGAGTCGGTCTCCAACTCCATCCGGATCATGATACTTGCCGGGGAAATCCCCCCCGTACTCAGACGCCAGATTCTTGCGGCTGCAGAACGGATTTCTAATGGAAAGTTAGGGAGCTGTTATTTCGCAACTCGCAGCAGCGGTGTAGGCGAAGATGGAGATTTGAGTTTTGCAGGACTTCATGATTCATTTTTGAATGTGCAATTTGATGAACTATTATCCAATTACAAGAAAGTCCTGGCAAGTCTCTACAACCAGGCCAGCCTGGAATACCGGCTGAGGATGAACATTCTGTCCCTGGAAATGGCCATGCCTGTGCTCTATCAGAAAATGATAAAAAGTCACCTATCCGGAGTCTTGTTTACGCTCGACCCCAACAGGCCCGAACGACCGGAAAGTCTCTTGAGTGGGAGTTGGGGACTCGGGAAAGCCGTCGTCGAGGGAGAAGAAGGGGTAGATACGTTCCGCATCTCTCGCAGCCCACCATACCCCATCCTGGAACAACAGATCAGCTCAAAGCCCCACATGCCGACTCCTCCTGAAAAGGGTCCTTCACAGAAAGCCACCGGTGCGCCCAATGCTGAGCCTTGCCTGACCTCGAAGGAGATTTCCTCAATAATGGATGTGGGTCTTATCCTGGAAAGATACTTCAAAAGACCCCTGGACGTGGAATGGAGCATGGATCAAGCAGGGCAGCTTTGGATACTTCAGGCGAGACAGATCAACATGCCCCGCCCGAAAAGAATGCAACACACCGAGCTGAAAGGGGCAACCGAAGGCCATCGCGTCGTTTTAAAGGACCGGGGGATGATTGCTTATCGTGGCATTGGCGCCGGTCGGGTGTGGCTCGTAGAGGATGACCAGGATCTCAACCACTTTCCCAGAGGGGGGGTCCTGGTTTCCCACTTTGCCCCTCCCTGGTTGGCCAAGGCCATACCCCGGGCCGGCGCGATCATTACGGACGTTGGCGCCGTAACAGGCCACATGGCCACTGTCGCCCGGGAATTCAGGGTCCCAACCATCGTAGGAGCCGAGGCCGCCACACAGCTGCTGGCCGCAAATCAGGAGGTCACGGTCGATACCGAAAGAAACATTGTGTATGAAGGCATCATAGAGGAACTGATTCGCCACCAACTTCTTGACGTACCCAGCTTTGAGATGACACGCGAGTTCCAATTGCTGCGCAGATTACTCAAGAAGATCTCCCCGCTCTCTTTGACGGACCCGGATGACCCCGGCTTTACCCCCAAGGGATGTCAGACCTTTCACGATGTCATGCGATTTGTTCATGAGAAGGCCTTTCGAGCCCTAGCACAGGCCGGCAAAGATCCTCGATCTTTTCTCCGACGGGGCGGCAAGAGGCTGAAATCTCATCTGCCCCTGGACCTCGTATTGATTGATATTGGGGGTGGTGTGGCGGAGGGGGGCAGCAAAGGCATCTACGTTGATCCTGATCAGATCACTTCCTTACCCATGAAGGCAATCTGGCAGGGATTGAGTTCACCCAATGCCTGGAGCACGGAACCGATTCCAGTGGATTTTAAAGGTCTCATGTCCAGCCTCACAAGAACACAGAGAGCGGAAGTACTGGGAAATGCCTTGCCCAGTGTAAACCTGGCAGTCTTGGGCTCGAACTATGTGAACCTGAGCCTGCCTTTGGGTTATCATTTCACGGCTGTGGATGCCGCCATTGGGTCTTCCCCAGAAAACAATAATATCTCTTTCCGATTTGTCGGGGGCGTGACGGATATAACCCGTCGGTCAAGAAGAGCTACCCTGCTGGCAAATATCTTGGAAGAAGCCGGCTTCAAGGTAAAAATGAACGGCGATCTTGTCATTGCACGTGCGATTAATCTGTCAGAAGAACAAATGATGAATCAGCTCGTTCTCATCGGAAAACTGATCGGTTTTGCAAGACAACTCGACGTCCTCCTAAAGAATGATGAGGATGTAGGCTACTACTTTCAAAAGTTTAGGGAACAATCGGCAAAACCTGTCGAAAAATAATGAGGGAGGGAAAAAATGGAAAAGACGACAGTTTGTATTCTGGATGATGAAGCAATTGTCGGCGATCGGCTGAAACCGGAGTTAGAGGACGACGGGTATGAGGTCGAAGTTTTTACCGACAGTGCAAGCGCATTAGATAGAGTGGACGAAACCTGCTTCGATATCTTTATTACGGACTTGAAGATGGAGGGTGTCGATGGCATGGGTTTCCTGGAAAGGGTGAAAGAAAAATGTCCTGAGAGCGAGGTGATTGTCATCACTGGCTACGCCACAATGGAAACCGCCAGGGAATCACTGATCAAAGGCGCGTATGACTTTATTGCAAAGCCGTTCAGGATTGGAGAAATCAGGACAGCCGTCAAAAAAGCCAAAAAGAAGGTACGGCGCCGACACCAGGCTTGACACTTTCCTTCCTCGACAGGTCTTTCCATGGTTTGATGGAAGTTATGAAACGCTTCATAATATATCGTCTATTCTCAATAAGGCGGAATGAACATGATCAAAACACTCGTTTCCATAAATGCCGATCTCGCATCGAGTATCGCACTCAGGTACGCCTGTCAATTGGCGAACTTGACAGGAATGCTATTGCAAACCATGCATGTGGTGGAACCTGAGCAGGAAGGGCACAGTCCCGGCACGGGATGGGTACGCCGAACCTGGGAGAAGGGTTTGCTGGAAGCGGCCCAGACGGAAATTGCCCGTCTCCTCGATGCCGAGAGGGCAGCATGTCCCGCGCTAAGTGTTCCCATGATGTCCATCGGTGTCCGTGAGGATGAGCTTCTCCATGAGCTGGAAGAGGAATCGTATGACCTTTTTATTGAAGGGCTCTTGCATTCCTACGACCCGTCCTATTTCTACAGGAAAATTCGATCCAAACTTTTCAGGAAGGCCCCCAGCTCGATCCTTCTGGTGAAAAACCTCGCCAGTTTAAGGAATATTGTGCTTATGCTGGAAAATGAACCGGAACTTCAGCCTCTGATTGCGACGTTTCTGAAAATTTTCAAGGGAACGGAAATAGGAGTTGACCTCCTCCACTACCGATTTCAAAGCGCCGGCAGGGTGAGCTTAATAGACAAGAGGGAAGCCACAACCTCATTACGCCGGGGGGAACCGGACGAAATTCTAAGGTCAGCTGAAAGGATGCTTGCGGCAGAAGGCTGGAATGTAAGAGAAAGCCTGGTGGTTCATGATACACCTGATAAAATTGGCGACTGCATGAAAGACTACGCCATGGTAGTATCGTGCTTACCGCGTCAAAGCGGCATGAAGAATGAGTTGCTGGAAGTGTTGGGCCGTGTTCCATCAGCTATTCTCCTTTGCCGAGAATAAAAAATATTCTGTTGAAGTCACCCTGATTTTTCTCATTACCTCACATCAAATCCTCTGCAGTACTCATGCCGTCATCTGGGCTTCCAAAGCTCGAAATCATAGGATTGACAGGGGTGAAAATACATCTGCCGAGGTTGAGAAAATGGGAGGAAAAAAATTGTGGGACTAAAACAAAGGCGGCCAAAATCATGGGTATTGATCGGGTCTCTCTTTGGAGCAGTTCCAAGCACCATTCCGGCCATCACCATTTCTTGATTATCTTATAAAAACTCGCTATACTATGGTGGTCATCACAGTATCGGTAGATGATAGCTTTTGTAACGGATGGGCATCTCTGATATGGCAAGATGGAGCAAAAATATCTCTTCCCGGTTCTCGCGATCGATTCTCCGGTCGCCAGCCCGCATCCCTATCCTCGGATTTGTGATTCTCATCTCCATCGGAACGATTTTGCTGATGCTCCCCGAGGCATCAACGGGAAGGGGCATCGGATTTGTCAATGCCCTTTTTACCGCCACGTCAGCCTCTTGCGTGACCGGTCTCGTGGTGGTGGACACGGGGAGCGCCTTCAGCCCCTTTGGGCAGGTCGTCCTCCTGATCCTGATCCAGATCGGCGGTCTTGGCATCATGACCATGTCCACCCTGTTGCTTATGATCGCAGGCAAGCGTGCCAGCCTTACCGGGCACATCGTCATACAGGACACGCTCACCCATGGTGGAGAACGAAGCATATATGCCCTCCTCCGGGATGTCGCGCTGTTTACCTTTGTCATAGAGGGGATCGGTATTGTGCTGATGTTTATTCACTTTGTCCAGGATCGTGGAGCGGTACAGGCCCTGTATCTCTCCCTTTTCCACTCGGTCAGCGCCTTTTGCAATGCAGGCTTTTCACTGTTTTCGGACAGCTTCATGGGATATAGGGGGGACTGGTCGCTGAACCTGGTAATGTGCTTCCTCATCATCAGCGGTGGCATCGGCTTTCTGGTCCTCTCTGAATTGAGGCAACGGTTTCCCTACAATCGCCGCGCCTGGTCTCGACTCAGCCTTCACTCAAAGCTGGTCCTGTCCACCACTGCCATCTTGCTCATCTCAGGCACCCTCATAATTATCCTGATGGAGTGGCGAAATACTCTTGCTCACCTTCCCTTGCCCGATCGTTTCCTCGCGGCCTTTTTTCAGGCAGTAACCGCAAGAACCGCAGGGTTTAATACCCTGCCCATAGGGAATATGGCAAATGAGACACTTTTTCTCTTTATCCTGCTGATGTTTATTGGCGCCTCCCCGGGCTCCTGCGGGGGCGGCATAAAGACAAGCACCATTGCCGCCTTAGGTATATTGGGGATGTCGCGCCTTCGCGGCCGGAAACGCCCCCAGCTCTTTCGCCGTACAATCTCGGAGGGAACTGTGGGCAAGGCCGTCAGCGTTGTCATCATCAGCATGCTTGTGGTAATCGTTGCGACCATGGCCCTCTTGATGACCGAATTGGGAGAGACCTCCCATGCCCTGAGCCGGGGAAAGTTTTTAGAGCTGCTTTTTGAGACGGTCAGTGCCTTTGGCACAGTGGGCCTCTCCACCGGTATTACAGGGGGGCTCTCCATGGCGGGCAAACTAATCTTAACTGTTGTGATGTTCGTGGGTCGTCTCGGGCCGCTGGTCATCGTCATTGCCGTGAGCCGCCAGACCGATTCACGTTATTACTATGCTGAAGAAAGCATTATGATAGGGTGAGGTGAAAAATGAAACAAATTGCCATAATCGGTCTTGGAAATTTCGGGTACTATTTAGCCACGCACCTTTACGAAAAGGGACATGAGATCTTGGCCATTGATAAGGACCCCAACCGAGTGCAGGAAATCAAGGACAAGGTCAGTCAGGCCGCAGTGGCTGATGCAACCGATAGAAGGGCGGTCGAGCCCCTCGGGGTGAGTCAGATGGATGCCGCCGTTATCTGTATTGGGTCTGTCTTGAGCGATTCCATCTTAGCCACCCTCAATATGATAGATATCGGGGTCAATCTCGTATTAGCCAAGGCGATCACCGAATCCCACGGGCGCATCCTGCGCAAAATCGGGGCATCCGAGGTCTTCTTCCCGGAAAAGGACCAGGCCATATCCCTGGCCGAGCAGCTACATAACCCCAATATGCTCGACTACCTCCCCTTCGTTGAAGGGTACAGTATTATACAATTGGCCCCCCCAAAGGAATTTATTGGTCAGACACTGCGCGAACTGGACCTCATCAATCAATACGGCATTCAGGTTGTTGCAATCAGGGAAATTGTCCCTGACCGGGTAAACCTGATCCCCACTGCACAGTTTGTCGTAAAGGATAGCGATATCCTGATCCTCTTGGGACCCAATGAGGCCCTTGATAACCTGCGGGACAAGGAGTCCTAAAACCCGGATTTCGAGTTTTGCTCCCATCATAGCGGATTAGCATCTTCGAACAGATGCCTAAGAAATCACCTTTTCCTGTTCCAGCCGCTTTATCTCAACCGATGACATCCCCAAAAGCTCGCCAAACACGTATTCATTGTGCTCCCCTAAGAGGGGGGCGTGCCGGTTGATTTGTGCCGGGGTTTCAGAAAGCCGCCAGGGCGGGGAGATGACCCAGTCTTTTCCGATCGCGGGATGTTCCACCTGGAGGAAGACCCCCCGATCACGAACATGGGGGTCCTTGAAAAGCCCTTCACTGCTGAGCGTGGGCATAGCGGCAACACCTGCTGTTTGAAGGCGTGTCATCAATTCATAGCCCTCTTTGTCCCTGGTCCATTCCGAAATAATCTGGTCAAGCTCCTCCTGGTTTTTATATCGGTCCTCGGAAGCGGCAAACCGCTTGTCCATGATAAGGTCGGGCCGGTCCATGGTTCGGCAGAGACCCTCCCATTCCTGGTCGGTGGCCACGGCAATGCTGATCCATTTATCCTCACCCGAACACCGATAGCAGTTATGGGGGGCAATTCGGTACCCTTTGTTCCCCTTACGGGTCTGAACCCTCTGGTTCATGACATAGTCCAGCATCACATCCCCGATGAGCACGGCAATGCTTTCCTGAGAGGCCATGTCAATGTATTGTCCCCTGCCGGTACGCTGTTTCTGCACCAGGGCGGCCAGCATGGACGCGGCTGCAGTGGTCGCACTCCGCAGGTCAATAGCGCCCATGAAATTGCTGGGGGGCCAGTCCTCGTAGCCGGTAATGTAAGAAACCCCGCCTAAGGCCGCAAAGGTAGGGGCATAGCCCACATATTCCCGTTCCGGCCCCTCCTGTCCGCAGGCCGAAGAGGAGAGATAGATCAGGTCGGGCTTTATTTCCCGCAGCACCTCATATCCCAGCCCGAGCCTGGGCATCACACCGGGCCGCATGTTCTCCATGACCACATCGCTCAGCCCGGCCACTTTTTTTGCAAGGTCTATGCCCCGGGGCGCCTTCAGATTCAGGGTGATACTCTTCTTGTTGAGGTTGAGGTTGTTGAAGACCTCGGATTCATCAGGCCCGGAGAACTGCTTCCCCGTACTGAAGGAGAGATTTCGGGAATGATCCAGCCGCATCCTGCTCTCCACCTTGATGATTTCGGCACCTAAAAAACCGAGGAGGCAGGTGGCGTAGGGCCCTGCCCAGGCCGATGTAAATTCAGTAAGTCTCACACCCTCTAAGGGTCCTGGTTTCATTTTAAATAACTCCTTTTGTCTTGAGTATTTCCAGTTCTTCTTTTTTATACCCCAGCCGCTCACCAAAGATCTCTTCATTGGATTGGCCGAGGAGCGGGGCCGGACGTTCAAACCGCCAGGGGCTTTCGGAAAATCGGGATGCGGCGGTGGGCATTTTTAAAGAACCTAAAAACGGATGGGTTACTTCCGCAAAGAAACCCCTCACTTTCAATTGTTCCGAGTTCATGAGGTCCTCGGCCGATTTGCTGGGTGAAACCGGGCAGCTCAGGGCCTGTCCTTTGCGGAATATCTCCTCTTTGGTGTGCTGTATGGTCCATTCAATCAATAGTGTGTTGATGGCATCGGCATTCTGGGCGCGGGCCTCCCGGTCCCTGCAACAGGGCTCTTTGGACCACGCCGGATTCCCGATAAGCGTCATCAGGGCATTCCACTGGTGCTCCTCCGGTGTGATGACCACGATGTGCCCGTCCCTGCACGGGAGGACCCCTCCCGGCATGCGTGTCTTGTTGCCCGTACGGGTCATGACGACCTCATCGTTGGCATAGGTGACGCTCTCCACCCGCTGCATGGAGATCAGGGCCTCCTGCTTGCTCATGTCGATATGCTGTCCCAGACCTGAGATGCCCTTCCAATAAAGTGCGGCCAATACGGCCACCACTGCCACCAGACCGGGGTCGTAGTCGCTGGTGTTGCCGCCCACCTTGACAGGCGGTCTGTCCGCGTGGGGGGAGAGGAGAGGAAGCAGGTAGGCCTGGCCGCTGGCATGTGACATATTCAGGGCGCGGCCCTTGTAATCCCGGTAAGGCCCGGTAAGCCCGAAGGGTGTAATGGACATGACGATGAGGCCTTTGTTGATGGCCCTCAGGTCGTCGTACCCGAGTCCCATCCGTTCCATATCCCCGGGCGGAAGGTCTTCCACCAGAATGTCCGCCGTCTTGGCTAACTCCAGAAAGATCTGTTTTCCTTCAGGCTTTTCAGGATCGAGGGTGATTCCCTGTTTGTTAGTGTTGAGGTAGAAAAAGAGACCGCTTTTTTCCGGATGGGGTTTATCCTCAGGAAATGGGGGCATTCGTCTGGCCGGATCCCCATCCACCGGCGGCTCGATTTTGATCACGTTGGCCCCCAGATCGGCCATTGTTTTTGTACAGTATGGGCCGCTCACCAGAGAGCAGTATTCCAGGACCTTTACACCGTCCAGGGCGCGTTCGTGCAATTCCTTGGTTTTCTTGTCGATTTCTGAGGTATTAATAGTCTCATCCTCCATATTCTTATAGACTTAGGGCTCGCGCAAAAATAACTGAGAACTCATTTATACGCGAGCCCTAAGGCAATATTTTGTTTAATCCGCCCCGCTTAAATATACATGGATTTCCGGCGGACCCGGTACTGGTACATCAACGAAAGAATCTGTGCAATTTCATCGAGCCGGTCGTAGATCCGTAGTCCCTCTTTATTGAGATCATAAATCACCTGGCTTTCCCATGGGGAAAAGATGCTCCCAATAAAGACGGGAAGACCCAACTCCTTCTCCATGCCTGCATAGCCGCGTATGATCTCCTTATTGATTTCCAGAAACAGTCGAAGCCTTTCGGGCGCGTTTTCATCAAGCATGCCCGGTCGGCCCATACCGTGCAGAATGATCGCGTCCGCCTCTCCGGAGGTCAAGATATTGCGGCCCAAGGCAAAAAGCAGTTTCTTATCAAAAAATAGTCCCGACGCGCCAATATCCACCGGATTCTTTACAGAGGCCCGGACAGGCATGCCCAGGTCCCTAAATTTTGACTGAAGTGTTTCGCTCAATTCGGGAACCCGAAGGCCCGCCGCTTCCAGGGTATCGCTCAGGGCCACGCCCCAGGATCCTCCCATGGTCAGGATAACGACCCGATTGCCGTCCATGGGAGGCCGTTCGATGAGGGCATGCCCCAAGGGGGGCAGGAGTTCCATGGTGGGCGAAATGAGGATGTTGGCCTGAGCAAGGGCACCTTGATAGATTTCATGGATCCCGGACAACGCACCGGTGTGGCTTTTTGCCGCCCGGGAGGAAGCCTTGGATTTACCCGCCTTATACATGACAATGGGCTTGGACCGTGAGACCTCCCGGGCCACCTCCAGGAAACGCTTTCCCTCTTTTATGGCCTCCACGTACATTAAAATAGCGTCTACCTCAGGGTCCCGTCCCAAATGTTCCAGAAAATCGGTTGTGGTTAGATCGGATTCGTTTCCCGTATGGACGAATTTTCCAACCCCCATCCCCTTGAAAAAGGCGTGCGCCAGGAGATCGTAAATGGCATAGCCTCCCTGGCAAACGGCCGCAAGCCTGCTTTTCACCAGATGCATTTCAGGCGAGGCAGATCCATTGAATTCGGCGTGCAGGTTAAATGTACCGCTCACGTTTGGGCCTAAAAGGCGCATCCCGTAAGAACGGGCAAGAC
>Ga0307424_1000112_pt1 | contig 37326 bp, 29 predicted proteins | sample SalMarWE160320MG_FD_202157 | JGI IMG/M metagenome (GOLD analysis project Ga0307424, IMG submission 202157) | Salt marsh sediment microbial communities from the Plum Island Ecosystem LTER, Massachusetts, United States - WE1603-20 | ecosystem: Environmental > Aquatic > Marine > Intertidal zone >... | reverse complement strand
GAGCTGCTGCGCGGGCACGGGTACGAGCCGTGGTTCGTGGAGGGGGACGATCCGGAAACCGTCCACCAGCTCCTGGCCGGAACCCTGGACCGGATCGTGGAGCGGATCCGCGAGATCCAGACCGAGGCCCGGAGCCGTGGATTCTCCGGCCGGCCGCGCTGGCCCATGATCGTCCTCCAGACCCCCAAGGGATGGACCGGTCCCAAGGAGGTGGACGGGGTGAAGGTGGAAGGGACCTTCCGGGCCCACCAGGTGCCCCTGTCCGGCCTGCGTGAGAACCCGGAGCACCTGAAACTCCTGGAGCAGTGGATGAAGCGCTATCGCCCGGAGGAGCTTTTCGACGAGAACGGCACCCTGGTGCCGGAACTGGCCGAACTGTCTCCCCAGGGCGCCCGCCGGATGGGGGCGAACCCGCATGCCAACGGCGGGGCGCTCATGCGTGAGCTCCGGCTGCCCGACTTCCGGAGCTATGCGGTCCCGGTGCCGGCCCCGGGCCGGTCCCGGGCCGAGGCCACCCGGGTCCTGGGAACGTTCCTGCGCGACGTCATGAAGCTCAGCGAAACGGACCGGAACTTCCGGATGTTCGGCCCCGACGAGACCGCGTCCAACCGGCTCTCCGCCGTGTTCGAGGTCACCGGCCGCACCTCGACCGCCGAGATCCGCGACAGCGACGACCACGTCTCCCCCGACGGCCGGGTCATGGAGGTCCTGAGCGAGCACCAGTGCCAGGGCTGGCTGGAGGGGTATCTCCTCACCGGCCGCCACGGGTTCTTCTCCTGCTACGAGGCCTTCGTGCACATCGTGGATTCCATGTTCAACCAGCACGCCAAGTGGCTCAAGGTGTGCGGGCAGATCCCCTGGCGGCGCTCCATCGCCTCGCTCAACTATCTCCTGACCTCCCACGTCTGGCGCCAGGACCACAACGGGTTCACCCACCAGGATCCGGGGTTCCTGGACGTGGTGGTGAACAAGAAGGCGAGCGTCATCCGGGTCTACCTGCCGCCCGACGCCAACACCCTGCTCTCGGTGGCCGACCACTGCCTGCGGAGCCGCGACTACGTGAACGTGATCGTGGCCGGCAAGCAGCCGGAACTCCAGTGGCTGGACATGGACACCGCGGTCAAGCACTGCACGGCCGGGCTCGGCATCTGGGACTGGGCCAGCAACGACGCCGGCGGCGAGCCCGACGTGGTCATGGCCTGCGCGGGGGACGTGCCCACCCTGGAGACCCTGGGGGCGGTGGACCTGCTCCGCCGGCTGTTGCCGGAACTCCGGATCCGGGTGGTCAACGTCGTGGATCTGATGACGCTCCAGCCGGCAAGCGAGCACCCCCACGGGCTGGGAGACCGGGACTTCGACGCCCTCTTCACCCGGGACAAGCCGATCATCTTCGCCTTCCACGGCTATCCCTGGCTCATCCACCGACTCACCTACCGCCGGACCAACCACAAGAACCTGCACGTCCGGGGCTACAAGGAGGAAGGCACCACCACCACGCCCTTCGACATGGCGGTGCTCAACGAACTCGACCGCTTCCACCTGGCCGCCGACGTCCTGGACCGCGTCCCCGGGCTGGGTTCCCGGGTGGCCTACCCCAAGCAGTGGATCCGGGACCGCCTCCTGGACCACAAGCGCTACATCCACGAATACGGCGTGGACATGCCGGAGATCCGCGACTGGCGGTGGGGCGGGGACTAGCCCGGGCTAGCGGCGCACCTCTCCCAGCACCCGGAGGTAGTCCTCGTAGGGTAGCGCCTGCCAGCTCTCGGCGCTGACCGCGCCCTGGCTCCGGGAGATGAGCGAGACCCGGTGGGCGGTCTCCACGTCCGGAGCCTCGTAGATGTCCATGAAGTCGTAGGGGCCGAGAAGCGCGTAGTGCTCCAGCCACTTCACCTCCGGACAGGTCTTCTTGACCGTGTCCAGCCACTCCTTCCCGGTGGCCCGCCGGTCCCCGGCGTCCTTCAGGTGGTCGTTGGAAAGCCGCGTCATGAGCACGAACCTGGGCATGGTGGTTCCTCCTCTCCGGGGGCGGGGAGTTCAGCCCCCCCTTCCGCTTTCCAGTCTACACGAGGGCTTCGGACCGGCGGAGCGCGTTGCACGTGAATATCCGACTGATCCCATACGGTGTATCGGGAACCATCTTCCGCCTTTCCAGCACGTTCTCCCGATGGCATGCTTCTCGGAATTCCTAACCGGGAGAACCTGAACATGATCGACCACCGCACGTTGTATCGCCTGCCCTGGAGCCTCGCCGACAACCCCATCGCCTGGCTGGAGCCGACCTCCACCTGCAACATCTACTGCGAGGGGTGCTACCGCGCCAACATCAAGAACGGCCACAAGCCGCTGGAGACGGTGCGGGAGGAAATCGACGTCTTCGAGCGCTATCGCAATTTCGACGGCGTCTCCATCGCCGGCGGCGACCCCCTCACCCACCCGGAGATCGTCTCCATCGTAGAGATGGTGGCGAAACGAGGCTACAAGCCGATCCTCAACACCAACGGGGTGGCGCTGACCGATCCCCTCATCCAGCAACTCAAGGATGCGGGGCTCATGGGCTTCACCTTCCACATCGACAGCCGGCAGAAGCGCCCGGGATGGAAGGGAAGCTCGGAGATCGAGCTGAACGCGCTTCGCCTGGAGTTCGCGGAGCGGGTGGCCAAGGTGGGCGGACTCTCCTGCGCCCTGAATGCCACCGTCTACGAGGACACCCTGGGCCAGGTGCCCGAAGTGGTGCGGTGGGCCCAGCGGCACATCGACAAGGTGCACGTGGTGGTGTTCATCGCCTTCCGGCAGGCCTCGGAAACGATCCGGAACGATCTGGAGTTCCTGGTCGGCGAGGAGCAGGTCTCCATGACCGCTCTCCCCTATTCGCGCTCCACCGGAAAGCAGCGTCTGGACATCTCCTCCCGGGACGTGGTGGCCGAGATCCGGAAGGCCTTCCCCGAATTCTCCCCCTGCGCCTATCTCAACGGGACGGAGAAGGCGGATTCGCTCAAATGGCTGCTCACCGCCTACGTGGGAACGCCGGACCGGGTGTTCGGCTACATGGGGCCGCGGTTCATGGAGCTGGCCCAGGTCCATCACCACTTCAAGAAGGGCCGCTACATGGCCTATGCCGCACCCTCGGTGCTGCGGGCCGGCCGGTCGATACTGGCCGGAACCTGGCCCTTCGACCGCGGAGTGCGGTCGGCACTGAAGCGCTATCTGCTGCACGGGCTGGCCCGCCCCGGCCACGCCTTCCCGCGGTTGCACATGCAGTCGGTCATGGTCATCCAGCCGATCGACGTGCTGACCGACGGCCGCATGAACATGTGCGACGCCTGCCCGGATATCACCGTGCACGAAGGCGAGCTGGTCTGGTCCTGCCGCCTGGAGGAGCAGAAGAACTTCGGCGGCTTCGCCAAGGTGGTGCGGAAGAAGGCCGAGGACGAGCCGCAGCCGGTGGGCGGATAGTCTCGGACCGGAGGCGGAGAACAGCCGGTCTAGAACCGGCCGGCCCGGATCTCGTAGCACAGGAACCGGAGGGTCAGGGGGCCGCTCTCCAGGCTGAGCCGCGCCTCGGGGCGGAGGCCGACCGCTTTCTCCAGGGCCCCGCGAGGGAGCACGAGCCCCAGCCGCGATCCCACCGCGTGGTGCTTCACCTGGTGCACGAAGGCCCTTAGCAGCTCCGCCGCGGCCGCCGGATCCTCCAGGCGTTCTCCATAGGGCGGGTTGCTCACGATCCAGGAGTTCGGCGCCTCCAGCTCCCTGGCGTCGGCCTGGGTGAGAACGATCCCCCCCGCCGCTCCCGCCCGCCCGGCGTTGGCCCGGGCGTCGGCCAGGGCCTGGGTGTCCTGGTCCGAGCCGCGAATCGGGTGGGGTGGGGCCGGCAGCCGCCGGGCCGCCGCCGCCGCCAGCTCCGTCTCCAGGGCGGGACGCGCATCCGGAACCACCCGCCCGAGTGCGAACACCCCCGGATCCCGGAGCAGCCCGGGCGCGGTGCGGGTGGCGATCAGCCAGGCCTCGATCGGAAACGTTCCGCTTCCGCAGAAGGGATCGACCAGGGGCCGCGACCCGTCGTAGCCCGTGAAGCGCAGGAGCGCGGCGGCGCGGTTCTCGCGGATCGGGGCCTGGGCCCCGTCCCGACGGTAGCCGCGCTTGTGGAGCGGCTCCCCGGAGAGATCCACCGACAGCTCGGCCCGGCCGTTGGCGAAGAACGCGCGCACCAGCACGTCCGGGTTCCGGCGGTCCACGTCCGGACGCGGGTGACCGCGCTTGCGAAACTCGTCGCAGATCCCGTCCTTGATGCGGAGGGGGGCGAAGGCCAGGGTCAGGTCCCGGCTGTGGATCGTGCCCGCCGCCTCCACGGCCAGGGTCAAGGAGTGCGGAAAGACCGAGGGCCAGTCGATACGGCGGACCTGGTCGTAGAGCATGGCCCGATTCCGGCAGGCGAAGCGGCGAATCGAGAGGAGCACGCGGGAGGCGATCCGGGACCGCACGAGAACGCGGGCCGCCTCGGGCCAGGAGCCGGTGAAGGCCACCGCCCCGGAGGGCTCGACTTCGGCCTCGATTCCCAGCTCCTGCACCTCCTCCCGCAGGAGCCCTTGCAGGCCGGGAGCGGAGGTGGCCAGGAAGCGCCGCGGTTCGTCGCTCACCGGGCGGTCTCCTCCGCGAAGCGGCGGGTGATCCGGGCCATGCGTCTCCGGTTCACTCCCAGGTCCGAGCGGCCCAGGCGGGAGGCGGAGCGGAAGTCGACGGTTCCCGTCCCGGCATCGAGGACGAACTCCATGTCGTCCACGAAACCGAACACGGAGACCGTGGCCTCGGCTGCGACATAGCCGGGCTCGTTCCGGACCACCCGGATACCGGGGAAGGCCTGGAGGGCGCGGACCAGCCCCGCCCGGGCCTCGGCCTCCGCGCCCTCGAAGCGCAAGGCGTCCATCCGCCGCCCGGGATCCCGGGAGGTGGTGGAGACGCAGTTGGGGGTTCCGGGACAGGGGGCGAGCCGGCCGTCGCGGACCCCGAGATCCGCCGGCCTCCCGGCGCTCCGAGCCCAGATCCGGATCAGGACCAGACCCAGGATCGCGGCCCCGGCCAGGGCTAACCACATGACCCGTCTCCGGTTCGCGCCGCATCGGTCATCCGACCATCATACGCGAGATCGCGGCACACGGTCTCCGGTTCCTTCGCCCCGGGGGATGGTGGCGGTCCCCGCGGCCCTGGCGTGGTCGGGGCAGCCCCGGACCCACGACGGTTTCTTCCTTCGCCTCTCCGGAGGCGGGGGCTACGGCAAGACCTCGTCCGAGCCGGGCGGGGACAAGGTGGAGCTGTCCGGGGGCACCGGCGACCTCAACCTCGCCATCGGCGGCATGGTGGCCCCCAACCTGGCCCTCCATGGCACCATCCTGAGCTGGGTGGCCAGCGACCCCGACGTGGAGGTCCGGAGCCTGGGTTCCGGCAGCATCAACGGCGACCTCAGCGTGGCCGGGCTGGCCGGGGGCATGACCTACTACTTCATGCCGGCCAACATCTACGTCTCGGGTTCGGTGGGGGTGGGGAGCGTCTCCCTGGACCTGGACGCCGGTCCCTCGGGAGAGACGGACCCCGGAGTCCTGGGCGACGTCACCCTGGGGAAGGAGTGGTGGGTCGGAAACTCCTGGGGCCTGGGGCTCGCCGCCGGGTTCGGCTTCCATTCCGTGCCGGACAAGAACACCGATGAGCGGTGGACCGGAACCAGCTTCTCGCTCCGGTTCAGCGCCACCCTGAACTAGGGGGGGCCACCGGCGGCGGGGCGCTGCTCTAGACCGGCTCCTCCTGCTGGGTCGCCCGCTTCCAGGCCTGCTTGCGGGCGTTCTCGTCCAGGAGCGCCTTGCGGAGGCGGATGCTCTTGGGGGTGACCTCCACGTACTCGTCCTGGTTCAGGTACTCCAGGGACTCCTCCAGGCTGAGCCGCACCGGGGGCGGGAGCTTGATGTTCCGGTCGGAACCCGCGGCCCGCATGTTGGTGAGTTTCTTCCCCTTCTGGGCGTTCACCACCAGGTCGCCTTCGCGCGTATGCTCCCCCACCACCTGGCCGGTATAGAGTTCCTCCCCCGGCTCGATGAAGAAGCGGCCGCGGTCCTGGAGGCCGTCCAGGGCGAAGGCGGCGGCGATTCCCGCCCCCATGGAGACCAGGCTCCCGGTCTGGCGCTCGGGGATGGACCCCTTGAAGTACTCGTACTGGAGGAAGCGGTGGTGCAGCACCACCTCTCCCGAGGTGGCCCGCAGCATGTGGCTCCGGAAGCCGATCAGACCCCGGCTGGGGATGTGGAACTCGACCTTGGTCCGGTTCTCCACCTGCTCCATGTGGGTCATCTCGCCGCGGCGGCTGGCCACGTACTCGATCACCGTACCCGCGTACTCCCGGGGCACGTCCACGCTCAGGATCTCCACCGGCTCCGCCTTCTTGCCGTTGATCTCCTTGAAGATCACCCGGGGCTGGCCGACCATGAACTCGTAGCCCTCGCGCCGCATGGTCTCCATGAGGATGGAGAGATGGAGGATGCCCCGCCCGGACACCTTGTAGGTGTCGGCGCTGGCCGTCGGCTCCACCTGGAGGGCCAGGTCGCGCTCGGTCTCCTTCATCAGCCGGTCCCGGAGCTGGCGGCTGGTCACGAACCGCCCTTCCCTCCCGTAATTGGGGCTGCTGTTGGCCATGAAGTTCATGGTCAAGGTCGGCTCGTCCACCGCGATCAGGGGGAGCGGCTCGGGCTGCTCGAGGTCGGCCAGGGTGTCCCCGATGTCCACCGTCTCCAGTCCCACCACCGCGCAGATGTCGCCGCACTCCACCACCTCGGTCTCACGGCGGCCCAGCCCTTCGAAAACGTAAAGCTTGCGCACGGTGGCCGGAACCTCGGAGCCGTCCCGCTGGATCTGCATCACCCCCTGGCCGTTGTGCACGCTTCCCCGGAACACCCGCCCGATCCCGATCCGGCCCACGTAGTCGCTGTGGTCCAGGGTGGTGATGAGCATCTGGAGCGGCCCCTCGTACCGGACCGGGGCCGGGATGCTGTCCAGGACCGTATCCAGGAGCGGGGCCAGGTCGCAGCGGTCGTCGTCCAGGTCGCGCACGGCCCAGCCCTCGCGCCCGGCGGCGTAGAGGACGGGAAAGTCGAGCTGGTTGTCGTTGGCATGGAGTTCCACGAACAGGTCGAAGACCTCGTCCAGGACCTCCAGGGGCCGGCCGTTCTGCCGGTCCACCTTGTTGATGACCACGATCGGCTTCAGGTGGAGCTGAAGCGCCTTCTGGAGCACGAAGCGGGTCTGGGGCATGGGCCCCTCGAAGGCGTCGACCAGGAGCAGCACCCCGTCCGCCATCATGAGCACCCGCTCCACCTCGCCCCCGAAGTCGGCGTGGCCGGGGGTGTCGATCAGGTTGATCCGCACGTCCCGGTAGGTGACCGCGATGTTCTTGGAGGTGATGGTGATGCCCCGTTCGCGCTCCAGATCGTTGGAGTCCAGGGTCCGCTCCGGGACCGCGGTCCCCTCGCGGAAGACGTGGCACTGCCCCAGGATCTGATCCACCAGGGTGGTCTTTCCGTGGTCCACGTGGGCGATGATGGCGATGTTCCGGATGCCCAACCTGCCTGCCTTTCCCCCGGGAGAACGCGCTGAGTGATAACGGCGAACTATCGTACCTGAAACCGGCCCGGTTCTGAAGCGGTTATTTCCCCGGGGCTTAGCGTGCCCGGATTCCCTCATGCCGCACCCCCGGAGTTCCGATACCTCCAGTGCGGGCACCGGTTCGGGGAGCCGGGAACCCTGCCCGGAATCAGGCCGTCCTCCCGAAAGGACCGTCCAATGACCACCGGAAGACCGTGGGTTCCGTGTCTTGCCCTCTGCCTCCTGTCCTGCAGCGGCGACTCCATCACCGCGGTGCCCAACCCCGGGAACCTCACCGACGGACGGACCACCATCACCAACGAACCCGGCGACCTGGCCGGGAGGGTGACCTACTTCCAGGACGTCCCGATACCGATCGTCTCCGGCTCCGGGGGGATGCCGGGACCGGCCGCGGCCCCGCCGCAGGGCTTCTCCCTGGACCTGGTGGCCGAGGTGTCCCCCCCGGTGGTGGATGGCACGACCCTGCAGGCGACCTCGGTGGAGATCCAGGGCAACTTCGCCATCGTGGGCTACAACGTGCGCGGGGCGGAGTACCTGGGGGGCATCGACGTCTTCAACATCACCAACAAGAAGCGGCCGGTGCTGGAGTCGGAGGCGATCTTCGACGATTCCGACGTCAACGCCGTCTTCGTCGACAACGGCAACGTGTTCGCGGCCGAGGCCACCGGGGACGTGTCCTTCCCCTATCCCTCGGTGTGCGAGATCCTCACCCTCCAGGGGCACAACCTGATCCTGGAGGGGAACCAGAGGGCGCCCCTGGCCAGCTTCGCCGGAACCGGGGTCTTCGCCGAGGACTCCCGGATCTACACCACCGCCGGAGACCAAGGGGGTCTCACCGTTCTGGACCGGGACACCCTGGAGCCGGTGGCCCAGATGGCCCTGACCGATGCCCGCGGGGTCTACGCGGGAGGCGGCCGGGTGGCGGTGGTCCAGGGAACCCCGGGCCGGCTCTCCGTCTTCGACGAGGCGACCCTGGCGCCTCCGGCCACCTACACGTTTCCCGGAGCGGACATCCCCGAATCCAAGTCCACGGTGCAGATCCTGGGCGGCAAGGCCCTGGTGGCCGCGGGCCCGGCCGGGGTGCAGATCCTGAGCCTGGCCACCGGGGCGGTGGTGGGCGCGGTGCCCCGGCCCGACCCGGCGTCCCTGGGGCTGGACCCGTCCGTGGTGGTCACCAACGCGGTGGCCGCGGACGGGGACCTGATCTTCATCTCCAACGGGGAAGCGGGAGTCTACGTGGCCCGGGCCGCGGTCTCCTTCGTCCTCTCCGGGAGCGATACCCCCCAGGACATCACGACCCTGGGCCGGCTCCAGTTCGACGACCTGCAGTCGGCGAACCACGTGGCCTTCAAGAACGACTACCTGATCGTCGCCGCCGGCCTGGGCGGGCTCAAGATCGTCCAGCTGTCGCTGTAGGCCCGGCTGCGCGGGGGGTTACTCCCCGGCGCCGCTCCCGGCCCGCTCATCCTGGGTGGCCTTGAGCAGGACCTCGGTCAGGATCTCGGACTCGGCCACGTCGTGCCTCTGGATCATGTCGAAGAGGCCGTGGACCCTGGTCCGGATGTCCTTCAGCGGGCCGGAGATGGCCGCGTTGCAGGCCCTGATGAGGTCGTCCACGTCCTTGATCATGCGGGCGTGCTGCCCCATGAGCCCTTCCACCTCGCCGGCGCGATCGGGAGCGAACTCGGCGGCCAGAGCGCCCAGCCCCTCCTCGCCTTCCTCCAGAGCGAAGTGCTCGTCCAGCGTCTTGCGCAGCTCGCGCAGCAGCGCGACCAGCACGTGTGGATCCCCGATCGCCTTCAACCCGTCCACCAGCGCCCGGATCCGGAGGTGATCCTCGGTGATCTGGGACTCGCTCTCCCGCATGACCGTCCAGTGTGATTCCATGACGTGACTCCTGTCTGAATAGACGTAGAAATGAACGTCATGATTCTGGCACAAAGAACGGCGGGCCGGGCAGTGGATAGCGGCTTCCGGTGGCGGAAGACAAAGCCGACTGAAAGTGTCGTAAGTCCCGTCCCGCGGGCTTCGGAAACGCCTGCGGGGACCGGGCGGCAGGGCACGGGGCGGGTCCGACGCGCCCGGGATCAGGTCCGGGTGAGCTGGCGATACTTGATGCGCTTGGGGATTTCGGCCGCCGGGCCCAGCCGCCGCTTGCGGTCGGTCTCGTAGTTCGTGTAGTTCCCCTCGAACCACGTCACCCGGCTCTCCCCTTCGAAGGCCAGGATGTGGGTGGCGATCCGGTCCAGGAACCAGCGGTCGTGGCTGATCACCACCGCGCAGCCGGGGAAGGCCAGGAGCGCGTCCTCCAGGGCCCGCATGGTGTTCACGTCCAGGTCGTTGGTCGGCTCGTCCAGGAGGATGACGTTCGCCTCCTCCTTGAGCATCCGGGCCAGGTGGACCCGGTTCCGCTCGCCGCCGGAGAGGTTCCCGACCGGCTTCTGCTGGTCGGCCCCGGTGAAGTTGAACCGGGCCACGTAGGCCCGGGAATTCACCTCGCGCTTGCCCAGTTTGAGGATCTCTTCTCCCCCGCTCAGGGTCTCCCAGATGGTGCGCTTCGGATCCAGGACGTCGCGGTTCTGCTCCACGTAGGCCAGCTTCGCCGTCTCCCCCAGGCGGAAGCTGCCGGCGTCCGGCTGCTCTTCCCCGGTGATCATGCGGAAGAGCGTGGTCTTGCCGGCGCCGTTGGGCCCGATCACTCCCACGATCCCCCCCTTGGGCAGGGCGAAATCCAGCTTCTCCATAAGGAGCTTCTCGCCGTAGGCCTTGGTCACCCCCTTGGCCTCGATCACGATGTCGCCCAGGCGGGGTCCGGGGGGGATGTAGATCTCCAGGTCCCCGGCCCGCTTCTCGTTCTCCTGGCCCAGCAGTTCCTCGTAGGCGGTGATGCGGGCCTTGGCCTTGGTCTGCCGGCCCTTGGGGGACATCTTCACCCACTCCAGCTCCCGCTCCAGGGTCTTCTGGCGCTGGCTCTCCTTCTTCTCCTCCTGGGCCAGCCGCACCCGCTTCTGGTCCAGCCACGAGGAGTAGTTCCCCTTCCAGGGGATCCCCTCCCCCCGGTCGAGTTCCAGGATCCAGCCGGCCACGTTGTCCAGGAAGTAGCGGTCGTGGGTGACGGCGATCACCGTCCCCGGATACTCCTGCAGGTGGTGCTCCAGCCAGGCCACCGTCTCCGCGTCCAGGTGGTTGGTGGGCTCGTCCAGGAGCAGGATGTCCGGGCGCTGGAGCAGCAGCCGGCAGAGGGCCACCCGGCGCCGCTCGCCTCCGGAGATGACGTCCACCGGGGTGTCCCCGGGCGGGCAGCGGAGCGCGTCCATGGCCATCTCCAGCCGGGAATCGAGTTCCCAGCCGTCCAGGGCCTCCAGCCGCTCCTGGACCTCGCCCTGCCGCTCGATCAGCTTCTGCATGGCCTCGTCGTCCATCGGCTCGGCGAAGCGGGCGTTGATCGACTCGAACTCCTTGAGCAGGGCCACCGTCTCCGCGGCGCCTTCCTCCACCACCTCGCGCACCGTCTTCTTGACGTCCACCAGGGGCTCCTGCTCCAGGTAGCCCACGCTGTAGCCCGGAGAGAGGTGGGCCTCGCCGCCGTGCTCGGTGTCCACCCCGGCCATGATCCGGAGCAGGGTGCTCTTCCCGGCCCCGTTCAGCCCCAGGACCCCGATCTTGGCCCCGTAGAAGTAGGAGAGGGAGATGTCCTTGATCACGGGCTTGCCCTGGTAGGTCTTCGAGACCCGGATCATGGAATAGATGATCTTGTTCGGCTCGTTGCTGCTCACGGAGGCTCCTTGCCTGGAAAAGAAGACGGCGGATCCGAGCGGGCGACCAGCATACAGGTCCCGGGGGGCGTTTCCAAGGGGGTGCGCGCGACCGTCGGCGGACCCGAACTAGCCGGCCCCGAGCAGCCCTTTGAGCAGGACCCCCGAGATCACCTCGGGGGTGTCGACGTTGTCCTCCCAGATCACCCGACCGTTCCGAACCAGGGCACCCCATGGCGTCCCCTGCATGCCGAAGAACGGTTTGACGCCCCCGTCAATCTTGAGGATCGGGAAGGTCACCCCCTTGCTGCTGATGAAGTCGCGCACCTTGTCGTCGGTGGCGCTACGGGTGACCTCGGTGAGACCGACCACCTGCAGCTCACCCTGATACTGGCGGTAGAACTCCTCGATCCGGGGCAGTGCCCGCTGCGAGAAAGGACACCAGGTCTCCCAGAAGACCAGAAGCTGGGTTCCGCGGCCGTCGGGATCGTACCCCCCCTGGAATCGTTCCCGGACGCCGATATCGCGGGGGATTCGGCGGTTACCATAGAGTGCCGCTGCGTCGTCGAACTTGTTTTGCATGATGAAGGCGGCGGCCAGATGGCTCCGGGCGGTGATGGTGACCCGATCTTCGGCGCCGAGCGTCCGCGTGGCCGTGCCCAGGAGCTGCCGGGCCAGTGTTTCCGCCTGGGCCGCGCTCCCCTCCAGGATCCGGACGCCGGTCACCTGGAGGCCGGCGTCGAGGGTTCGAGGGTCGTCCTCCCCCGCCAGACGGCGGCGGGCGTCCAGGGTCCCGGAGGCAACCTGCTCCGCCTCCTCCAGACGTCCCAGGTCGGCCAGGGCAATGGCCAGCTCGTGGGCCACGTCCAGGGCCCTCTCGCTCTCCGGGCCCTCCCGGAGGTGGGTCAGCCGCAACAGTTCCCGCAGCGCCTCCACCCGCTCGGTGTTGCGTCCCGTCAACTGGTAGAGTTCGGTCAGGAGTTTCTGCGCCTCGACCCTTCCCGGATCGATCTCGGGGACCAGAGCGCGTGCCTGCTTCAGGTGGATCTCCGACTGCTCATACAGAGCCAGCTTCTTGTAACCCAGGCCGATGGTACGGTGCAGCTCCGCCGCCACCGCCGGATCGTCGGGAAACACGGCATCCACCCGGGTGCTCGCCTGGTCCAGGAGATCGGCGATGGTCACCTCCGCCCCGTATCCGACGGGGATGGTGCTCCCCAGGGTGTCCTTCAGAAAGCCCGTCACGGAAACCGCCTTCGCGGTCTGGGCTTCGGCCCGCTCCCGCTCCCGCTGCGCGTGGAAGAACAGGGACGTGCTCACGATGACGCCCGCAACCAGGACCACGAACACCGCGGCCACCGCTCCCAGCAGCGTCCGGTTCCGCCGGGCGAAGACCCGGAGCTGATAGGTGATGCTGGGAGGGCGGGCCACGATGGCCTCCCCCCGCAGGTAGCGCCGGATGTCCTCGGCCAGACCAAAGGCGGACTGGTAGCGCCGGTCCCGGTCCTTCTCCAGCGCCTTCTGGACGATGGTCTCCACGTCGCCCCGCAGGGCGGGCCGGCCGTCGCCGAGACGCGTGGGCTCCTGCCCGTGCACGATGCGGGCCGCCTCCACGATGCTGGTCTTGGTCACGTCGTAGGGCAGTTCTCCGCGCAGGAGTTCGTAGAGCACGATCCCCAGGGCGTAGACGTCGCTCCGGGTGTCGATGTCGTTGGGGTCGGCTTCGAACTGCTCCGGGCTCATGTACTGGATGGAGCCGATGATCTGCCCTACCGCGGTCTGGAAGGTCTGGAGCGCCATGTCGGAGTCGGTGGCCCGGGCCACCCCGAAGTCGATGACCCGGGGGTAGCCCTGGGAGTCCACCAGGATGTTTCCCGGTTTGAGGTCGCGGTGGATGATCCCTTTCTGGTGCCCGTGGTGCACCGCGTCGCAGATTTTTGCAAAGAGCTCCAGTCGCTCCCGCACCCTTAGCTTCTTGTCCTCGGCGTACCGGGTGATCGGCTTGGCGTTGGGGATGTACTCCATAGCGAAGTACGGTACCGGGCCGTGGCCGTCGTCATGGGTCCCGGCCTCGTAGACCTGGGCGATCCCCGGATGGCGGAGGCGGGCCAGGAGTTGGGCCTCGTACTCGAAGCGGCGGAGGGTCTCCGGGGAGACGACCCCGGCCCGCATCACCTTGACCGCCACCGTTCGCCGCGGCTGCTCCTGGACGGCCTCGTAGACCGTCCCCATGCCGCCGGAAGCGATCTTCCGCTTGATCGTGTAGTGGCCGATGCGGACGGGAAGGTCCGCCTGGGCCCCAGGCCCCCCGGTGGCCAAGGTGGGGTCGGCGGCGGAAGGGTCGGGCCGGCTGGGGTTCTCGGTCATGGGGATCCGCCCAGGGGACGGGGGAGCCGTCCACAGATCAGGGTATAGCGAAGAAGACTACACCCGAAGTCGGGAATCCGCCAGCCAAGACCGGGCTGTCCTCACCCCCGCGGCCCGCTCTACCCGTTTCCACCCCCGCGCCGGCCTCCGGTCCGTCTAGCGCTTCCGCGGCCCCCGGAGTTCCTGCTCGGCCTGGAACCAGTCGTCCAGATCCTGGCCGTGGCGGCCGCCCCGGGCGCGGAAGATCTCGTAGGCCCGCTTGCGGATCGCCTCGGGGGAGATCTCCTTCATCCCGGCCGGCGCCTTCGGCCGGAGCGTCTTGGCCGCGGTCTTCCGCGTGGTGGGCTTGTTGGTGGGCTTTTCGGTGGATCGTCTCGCGGGCTGTCTCGTGGCCATGGTGGCCCTCCTCGTCTGCATTGTAATCGTGAATCCGTCCGTCTTTCTTGTCGTGCTACCGTGTGGCTCCCGAGTGTACTCCCCCCCTTCCCATCGCGACACACCCCCGGTTAACCCGTTTGCGATCCACCGTTTCCCGACCCGGCCAAGGCGGGGAACCGCTGCAGGTCCTTCCACACCCGCTCCTCCACGTTCTCCACGAAGAGCTGGAGATGCGGATACGGAATCTGGATTCCCGCCGCGTCCAGGGTCAGTTTGGCCGCCTCCAGGGTCCGGTAGAAGACCGGCTGCTCCACCGAGGCGTCCTCGATCCACACCCGCACCAGGAGATTGACGCTGGAGCCTCCCAGTTCCTCGGCCACCACGTCCGGATCCGGGGAGGCGGCCACCCCCTCCAGCCCGCGCACCGCCTCCAGGATCACCCGGCGGGCCTCCGGGATCGACTCCTTGTAGGCGATCCCCACCGGGACGTCGATGCGGGTCTCGCCGTGCTTGGAGTGGTTTACCAGCACCGCGTCGATAATCGAGCGGTTGGGGATCACCACGTAGGTGTTGTTGTTGGTGCGGATCCGGGTGGAGCGCATGGTGATGTCGCTCACCCGGCCGTACTGCCCCTCCACCGTGACCCACTCCCCCACCTCGAAAGGCTTGTCCCAGAAGATGATGAAGCCGGCGATGGTATTGGCCAGGGAGTCCTGGGCGGCGAACCCGATGGCCACCCCGGCCACCCCGATCCCGGCCAGGGCCGCCCCCACGTTGATCCCCACCTGGTCCGCGGCCATGACCAGGCCGAAGACGAAGATGGTCGTGCGGTAGATGTTCCCCACCAGCATGTCGACCAGCTTCTCGTGGAAGCCGGCCCGTTCCAGGAGTCTCCGGACCGGGATCCGGGTAAAACGGAACAGGAGCCAGAACGTGAACATGATGAAGACGGCGGCGAACAGGTTGGGGATAAAGGCCACGAGCTGGCTCAGGAGAGCTTCCACGTCCAGCTTGCTCCAGATCGAGTCCATGGGTCACCTCCGGCGGCACGGGTTTGGGGTTCCGGCCATTCTAACCGCATCCCCGGTTCCGGGCCCCCCGCCCCTCCGGAACCGCGGCCGTGCTACGATCCACGGCCGATGACCCACCCCTGTTCTCGCCTTGTCGCCGCCTGCCTGTTCGGTCTCCTGACCCTCGCGGTGGCGGGGCCGGCCGCCACGGACCCGGGGCCGGATCCGGCCCCGGAGAGCGGATCCTCCCCCCCGGACTCCCTGGTGGTGGGGCGGATCTTCGTCCACCCCCTGGATGTCTTCACCGCGGACGAGGCGGCCCGGGGCTGGCCCTACCGCGCGGCCCGGGTCCTGCACGTCTGCACCCGCGAGAGCACCATCCGCAAGTTCCTGCTTTTCCACGAGGGGGACGCCCTGGACCGCGACCTGCTGGCCGAGACCGAGCGCCAGCTCCGGGCCCAGAAGTACCTGAAGCGCGCCTCGGTGAAGGTGCTCACCGCCCGCGGCGACACCGCCGACGTGGAGGTCACCACCCAGGACACCTGGACCACCGAACCCCGCCTGGCGGTGAGCCGCTCCGGGGGGGTCACCACCTTCGGCACCTCGCTCCTGGAACGGAACCTCCTGGGCTCGGGACGGACGGTCCGGTTCTCCTACGACGACGACGTGGACCGCATCCGGCGGGCCTTCGAGTTCGAGGACCCCCACTTCGTGCGCCCCTACGTGAACGCGGCGATGATCCACGCCTTCAACTCCGACGGGCACGAGGACCTGATCTCCCTGGCCCACCCGTTCCCCTCCGCGGCCTCGCCGTGGGGAGCGGGGATCGCCTACGAGAACACCCTGCTCCGGGACCGGATCTACGCCTCCGGCCGCCCGGTTTCGATCTTCCGGTCCCGGCACCGCGCGGTCTCCGGCGAGGTGGCCGCGGCCCTGGCCGCCTCCCCCACCGGGGCCCGGCGCCTGGCCCTGGGGTTCCGGGTGATCCGGGACCGCTTCCGGCCCCTGGACCCCGTCCTCTCCCCGCGCATCCCCCCCGACCGCACGTTCTCCTACCTCACCCTCCGCCTGGAAACCCGCCGGGTGCGGGTGGTGACGCTCAACTACATGGACCGGGACGCCCGCTACGAGGACCTAGCCCTCGGCCCCCGGTTCTCCGTGCTGGGCGGCCTCTCCCCGCGGTTCCTGGGGGTCCCCCAGACCACGGGACTGGTCGGGATCGAGGCGTCGGCCGGTGCGGGCGCTCCCCGCGGAGTCCTGGTCACCGGGAAACTGGCCTGGAGCCGGCGCCTGGGGGCCATGGCCAAGAACTCGCTCCTGCAGGTCCAGCTCCGGGGGGTGCACCGGTGGGGGGGGCCCTTCCACCAGACCCTGGTCTCCCGCCTGCGCGCGGACGTGGGGTGGGACCTGGATCCCGATCTCCAGTTCTTCGCCGACGGGGACGCCGGGCTCCGGGCCTACGCGCTCCGGGGGTACGAGGGCGACAAGCGGGTGATCCTGAACCTGGAGGACCGGCTCTTCCTGGGCCGCGAACTCTTCCAGCTGGTGGCGCCGGGGGCGGCGGTCTTCGCCGACCTGGGGACGGCGGCGCCGCCGGGCCGGAGCCTGGCCGTCCAGGACGTGAAGGCGGACGTGGGCCTGGGCCTCCGCCTGGGGCTCGCCCGGGCCTCCGAGCACGACGTCCTGCGGATCGACCTGGCCTTTCCCCTGGTTGCGGACCGCTCCGGGCGCCGCACCCCGCTCCTCTCCTTCGCCAGCCAGCAGGCCTTCTAGCTGGGCAAGCTCGTAAGATACTTCGTGACAACTACTTGGATGGGCGCGCCTTGGATTCGGGGCGCCCGTGCGGTATACTTGACGGCCACCCGCCGTCCACGTGTTCGCGTCTTTCTGTCCTGCACCGATGAGGGCCCCGGTATGCGGATTCCCCAGAAGACCGGATGGATCGCCTTTCTCGCCGCCGCCGTCCTGGTCGCCGGCGGCCCCGCCGGGGCCACCACCGTCGCCCACCGGGATCTGGTGGACCTGATCCACCTCTCCGACCTGATCCTGAGCGGCCGCGTCACCGCGGTCACCGACGGCTTCGACGGCGCCGGCGTCCCCTACACCGAGGTCACGGTGGCGGTGGACGAGGCGCTCCGCGGCCGGGTCGGCGCCACCTACACCTTCCGCCAGTTCGGGCTCACCGCCCCCCGTTCCCTCGACAACGGGCGGCGCTATCTCGGGGTCTCGCCCGACGGCTGGCCGCGCTACCACCAGGGGGAGAAGGTGGTGCTCTTCCTCTACAAGAAGGCGGCCCGGACCGGATTCCGCACCACGGTGGGGCTCTTCCAGGGGAAGTTCGTGGAACGGAACGGGGAATTGTCCAATGCCGCGGAGAACGAAGGGCTCTTCGACAAGCTGCGGGTGAAGGAGGCGCTCCTCTCCGCGCCCGAGGCCAAGATGCTGAAGCGGACCCGGGGTCCGGTGGCCACCGACACCTTCCTCTCCTTCGTGAGGAAGGCGGTGCGAGGCCGGTGGATCGAGAACAAGGAGCTGGACCATGTCCAGTGACCGAACCCGGACCACCCGTTTCCCCGCCGCCCTGCCGCGGGCGGCGTGCATCCTGGCCCTCTCGATCCTCGCCCTGGGGGCGGGGACGCAGACCGCCCGCGCCGGGGGCCCCCTGGTCCTCTTCGATCCGTCCACCCGGACCGCTTACGCCTATCCGGGAACGGTGAACGTCTACACCGACCTCGGCCCCAACGGCATCCTCACCAACGAGGAGTCGGATGCCCTGGTCGCCCAGGCGGTCTCGGAATGGACCAACGTCCCCACCAGCCGCTTCGCGGCGACCATCGCCGGAGAGATCCTGGTGGGCGGGGTTCCCACCGACATCACCCTGGCCAACGTCGACTCCATCGTCACCTACACCGGTCCCGAGCGCTACAACGGCGGCGGCATCCACGTCATCTACGACTCCGACGGGTCCATCACCTCGGGGTACTTCGGCGCCCCGCCGGGGGTGGCCGGCATCGCCAGCCCGGAATTCGGGAGCGACGTGGCCCCCGAGCTCCAGGAGAGCTGGGTGGTCCTGAACGGCTCGGTCATCGATCCCACCGACACCTCCCCCCCGGGAGCCAGCTTCGCCGGGGTCTACACCCACGAGTTCGGCCACGCCATCAACCTGGCTCACACCCAGTGCAACGGAGGCATCATCTTCTTCTATCTCAATGGAGAAGACGACGCCCCCGCTGGTTGCTCCTCGCTGGGCGGGACCCCCGATCCCTCCCAGACGGAGACGATGTATCCCTACCTGGACGTCACCCCCGGCAGCACCGGTGAGTACCAGGCCACCGTGGACCTCCTGGACGACACCGCCGCGCTTTCCGACATCTACCCCGCCGGGGGCTGGCCGGCCGGTACCGGCACGATCTCCGGGACGATCTTCCTGCCCGATTCGGTGACCCAGGTGTCCGGGATCAACGTCATCGCCCGAAACCTCGCCGATCCCCTGGGGGACTGCGTCTCCGCCATCTCCGGGGACTACACCCAGGGCCTTCTGGGACCCGACGGCCTCTATACGCTGACCGGGCTCACCCCGGGGGCCCAGTACGTGGTGTACATCGACGTGCTCGACGCCAACGCCGGGTTCAGCACCCCCCAGGCGGAGACCATCTTCCCGGAGGAGTACTGGAACGGGGCCTCCGAGAGCGGGGACATCGAATCGGATCCGGCCTGCGACTACGTGGCCATCACCGCGGTGGCCGGGGGGACCGCCACCGCCGACATCTACCTGAACAGCGCCGTCGGGGGCCTCCCCCTGGGGGACGACGACGCCGTGAACGTGGCTCTCCCCTTCGGCTTTTCCTTCTGCGGTACGGTCTACAACTCGGTCTGGATCGCCTCCAACGGGTACGTGACGTTCGGGACCGCGGATGCGCTCTCGGCGCCCGACCCCGCCTCGCTTCTCGGCGGCGTCCCGCGGATCGCCGGCCTGTGGGCCGACCTGGATCCCACCGCCGGCGGTGCGATCGCCGCGGTGGAGGCGGACGGCAACTTCGAGATCCAGTACCTCTCGGTGCCCGAGTACCTCTTCGGCGGGCTCAGCACCTTCACCATCACCCTGCGCCCGGACGGGACCCACGGGGTCCAGTACGGAACGGTGCAGCCCCTGCTCGGGGCCCTGGCCGGCCGGAGCCCCGGGGGCGGCGCCTCGGACCCCGGTCCCACCGACCTGACCGCGGCCGCCCAGCCCCTGGGTGCATCGGAGGAAACCGTCTACGAGACGTGGGGGGCCCTGGAATTCCCGGACCTCTCCGGAGTCGACCTGGAGTACGCGGCCTGCGGCGCCCAGGTGGCGGTGCCGGAGCCGGGGCTGGTTCCCGCCCGGGCCGCCCTCTTCCAGAGCCGGCCCAACCCGTTCCGGAGCGGGACGGTGATCGGCTTCGACCTGCCGCAGCCCGGCCCGGTCCGCCTCCGGGTCTTCGACCTGCGGGGCCGGCTGGTGCGGACGCTGGTGGACGAGAACCTGGCTGCCGGCAGCTACTCCCTGCCCTGGTCCGGGGACGACGGAAGCGCGCGGGCGGTGGCTCCCGGCATCTACTTCTACCGGCTCGAGACCCCCGGCTTCACCGCCACCCGGAAGACCCTGCGCGTGGGCTAGCCCGACCCGGGCCCGCTCCGTCCCCTCGACCCCGCCTCCCGGCCCATCCGGGGGGCGCTTTCCATCCGGGTCCCCTTCGCGCTACACTTCCTCCTCCCCTCGATCCCGGCCCATGCTCTCGACCCCGTTGTTCCTGGAGGCCTTGCCATGCGTCGCGCTCTGGTCCTGACCATCCTCGTCACCTTGCTCTTCGCCGCCTTCGGGGTGCCGTCGGCCACCGAGCGCTCCGATGTCCCGGACCGGTACAAGTGGAAGATCTCGGACATCTTTCCCACCGAGGCGGCCTGGCAGAAGGCGAAGGAGGACGTGGCGGCGCGGGTGCCGGAGGTCGCCGTCTACCAGGGCCGCCTGGGCGAGTCCGCGTCCGTCCTCTATGAAGCGCTCTCCACCCTCATGGACGTCCGCCTGGACCTGGACCGGGTCTCCACCTACGCCAACATGCTCCGGGACGAGGACACCCGGGTGAGCCACAGCGTGGAGATGGCCCAGTCGGCGCGGCAGGTGCGGGTGGCTCTCCGCACCGCCTCCTCCTACATCCGGCCGGAACTCCTGGCCCTGGGCGCGGACACCATCTGGGGGTTCGTGAAGAAGGACCCGCGGCTGGAGGAGTACCGGCCCTGGCTGGACGACATCCTCCGCTACGCCCCGCATACCCTGACCCCTCCGGAGGAGAAGGTCGCGGCCCAGGCCGGTATCATGAGCGGGGCCGGAGCGACCTTCCACTCCACCTTCACCGATGCCGAACTCCCCTACCCGGAGGTCACCCTGACCGACGGCGAGACCGTGCGCCTGGACGCCCAGGGGTACGTGAAGTACCGGGCGACCGCCAACCGGGAGGACCGGATGCGGGTCTTCCACGCCTTCTGGGGCCGGTACCGGGATTTCCGCCGCACCCTGGCCGCCAGCCTCTACGCCCAGGTCCAGACCCACATGTTCGACAAGGACGTGCACCACTACGACAGCTGCCTGGCCGCCTCGCTCTTCGCCAACAACATCCCGGTCGAGGTGTACCACCAGCTCCTGGACGACGTGCACGCCAACCTGCCCACCCTCCACCGCTACCTGCGGCTCAAGCAGAAGATGCTGGGGCTGGACCGGATCGGCTACGAAGACCTCTACGCCCCGAGCGTGAAGTCGGTGGACCTGCGCTACACCCCGGAGCAGGCGGAGAAGCTGGTCCTGGGCGCGACCCGGATCCTGGGCAAGGACTACGTGGACGTGCTGGGACACGGATTCCAGGGGGGCTGGATGGATCTCATGCCCTCCACCGGAAAATCCTCCGGGGCCTACAGCACCATGGTCTACGGGGTCCACCCCTACCAGCTCATCAACTTCGGCGGGGACTACGACGCCGTCTCCACCGTGGCCCACGAGTCCGGGCACAGCATGCATTCCTATCTCTCGGCCGAGCACCAGCCCTTCGTGACCAGCGACTACTCGATCTTCGTGGCCGAGGTCGCCTCCACCCTGAACGAGAACCTCCTCCTCTACTCCATGCTGGACAAGGCCAAGGACACCGACGAGAAGCTCTTCCTGCTGGGGAGCGCCCTGGAGAACTTCCGGACCACCCTCTTCCGCCAGGCCATGTTCGCCGAGTTCGAACTGGACATCCACGAGATGGCCGAGAACGGCCAGCCGCTGACCGGGGACAACCTGGACGACCTCTACCTGAAGCTGCTCCGCACCTACTACGGGGCCGACCAGGGGGTCTGCAACGTGGACTCGCTCTACGCGGTGGAGTGGGCCTACATCCCCCACTTCTACTACGACTTCTACCTCTACCAGTACTCCACCAGCTTCGTGGCCGGGACCTCCCTGGCCCAGGGCATCCGGGACAGCATGGCCAAGGGGGACACGTCGAAGCGCGACGCCTACCTGCACATGCTGTCCTCCGGATCCAGCAAGTACCCGATCCAGCTGCTCAAGGACGCCGGGGTGGACATGACCACCCCCGCCCCCTTCGCCGCCGCCACCCGGGAGATGAACGACATCATGGACCGGATGGAGAGCCTGCTAAGCGGCGAGGGTGGACACGCTCCGCCGGGAACCGGCGGCCAGGGGGGCAAGGGAGGAGGCCGGTAGCACAAAGGCCGCGGGGGGTTCCCCGAAGGCGGAAGTGCAGCTAGAGTGGCGGTCCCTCAGCGCCACCTTCGAGGCATGATGCGAACCCTGACACCTCTCTTCGGCATCCTGGTTACCTTCCTGCTGGCCGCCGCCTCCGCGGCCGGCGCGGCCGAGGACTGGGTCTACCCCCGGCGGGTCTACACCACCCGGCCCGCCGGCCCAACCCCCCCGGTGGTGGATGGGGATCTGGGGGACGCCTGCTGGGACCGGGTGGAGTGGGCCACCGACTTCGTCCAGTGGGAACCCCAGGAGGGGGTGCCTCCCTCCGAGCAGACCGCGTTCAAGATCCTCTACGACGAGCACGCGCTCTATATCGCCTACCGGGCCTACGACTCCGAACCGCAGAAGATCGACGATATCCTGGCCCGGCGCGACTGGTTCCCCGGGGACTGGGTGGAGATCAACATCGACAGCCGGAACGACCGGCGCACCGGGTTCTCGTTCACCTCCAGCGTCTCGGGGACCCGGGGCGACGAGTTCATCTCCGAGGACGGGAACGAGTGGAACGGCAACTGGGACCCGATCTGGAAGCTCCGGACCCGGATCGACGACCGGGGCTGGACGGCCGAGGTGCGCATCCCCTTCAGCCAGCTCCGCTACACGAGGCAGGACGAGCAGGTGTGGGGCATCCAGGTCCAGCGGCGGCTCTTCCGCAAGGAGGAGCGCTCCCTGTGGCAGCCCCGGTCCAAGGACGAGACCGGCTGGGTGAGCCACTTCGGGGAACTCCGGGGGATCCGGGGCATTCAGGCCGGCCGGCGGGTCGAACTCCTCCCCTACACGGTGGCCCGGACCGAGCGCTCGGAGTCGGTGGACGGCGACCCCTTCCGGGACGGCAGCGAATCCGACCTGAGCGTGGGGCTGGACGGCAAGCTAGGGGTGGCCGGCTTCGCCACCCTGGACTTCACCGTCAACCCGGATTTCGGACAGATCGAGGCGGATCCCTCGGAGGTGAACCTCTCCGCCTTCGAGACCTACTTCCAGGAGAAACGGCCCTTCTTCATCGAGGGGAACAACATCTTCGACTTCCGGATCGCCCCCTCCAACGCCGGCGGCTCCTTCACCAGCGACAACCTGTTCTATTCGCGGCGGATCGGGCTCCGGCCCCACCACCGTCCCGACCTGGCCGGGGGGGAGCACGCGGACGTCCCCGAGAACACCTCGATCCTGGGCGCGGCCAAGCTCACCGGCAAGACCGCGAACGGGCTCTCCATCGGGGTCCTGGAGAGCCTTACCGCCCGCGAGGTGTCCCACATCGCCGGCCCGGGAGGCTCCCGCGAGGAGACGGCGGAACCCCTGACCGGCTTCTTCGCCGGCCGTGTCGAGCAGGACATCGCCAAGGGGGACACCCGGATCGGGGGGATGGTGACCGCGGTGAACCGGAACCTGGACCAGCGCTCCCTCTACGACCTGCACCGGGCCGCCTACTCGGGAGGGATGAACCTCTTCCACTACTGGGGCAACCGGTCCTGGTTCGTGAGCGCCAACCTGGCCGCGAGCCGGGTGGAAGGACGGCCGGAGGCCATCCTGGCCACCCAGACCGCCTCTGCCCGGTACTACCAGCGCCCGGACAACGACTACGCCGGCCTGGACTCCACCCGCACCTCCCTCTCCGGCCACGCGGGCTCGGCCCGGCTGGTGCGGGCGGCCGGCAGCAGCCGGTTCCGGTTCGAGACCGGAGTGGCCTGGCGCTCCCCGGGATTCGAGACCAACGACCTGGGCTACCTGCGGAGCGCGGACGAGATCAATCAGTTCAGCTGGGTGGGCTACTCGGTGCGAAACCGGACCGGCATCTTCCGCCGCTTCAGCATCAACGCCAACCAGTGGCTGGACTGGGACTGGGGGGGCACCAACCTCTCCCGCCGGGCCAACCTGAACGCCAACGCCGATTTCGTGAACAACTGGTCGATGGGAGGCGGGGCGACCCGGACCCTGGAGTCGATCTCCAACACCGAACTGCGGGGGGGGCCCTCCTCCCGCTGGCCCGGCCAGTGGGATCTGGAGCTGTGGGTGAACTCGGCCCGGCAGGGCCCGGTCTTCTTCAGCGCCGGCGGGAACCTGGGATCCGGTGACAAAAACAGCTTCACCACCGGAAACGTCTGGCTCGATCTTTCCGTACGGCCGGCCAACGCCCTGCAGCTCACCCTGAGCCCCTCCTATACCCGGAACCGGCGCGAACTCCAGTACGTGGGCACGGAGTCGGCCTCCGGTGAACCCCGCTACCTCTTCGGCCGGCTGGACCAGAAGACCCTGGCCCTGACCCTGCGCATCGACTACACCCTGTCTCCGAACCTCACCCTGCAGCTCTACGGCGCCCCCTTCACCTCCAGCGGGGCCTACACCGATTTCAAGCGCATCACCGACCCCAGGGCCGGGGCCTACGCCGACCGGTTCCATACCTTCGACGGCACGGAGATCGCCGTCGATCCCGCCGACGGGAGCTACCTGGTGGACGAGGGCGCCGACGGGGGCGTCGACTACCGGTTCGACGACCCCGACTTCAATTTCCGGGACTTCAACTCCAACCTGGTCCTGCGCTGGGAGTTCCAGCCGGGATCCCTGCTCTTCTTGGTCTGGTCCCAGTCCCGTATGGACGTCGCCCGCGACGGGAGCTTCGCGGTCGGTGACGAGTGGAGCGCGCTTTTCGACACCCACCCCCGGAATATCTTCCTGGTCAAGATCAGTAAGTGGTTCACCCTCTGATCCGACCTCGGAATCCCGGGTCCCGGTTCGGCTGGAGCCGGAGGGGGCTGCTGGTGTATCCTTTTCCGTCCCTATCGGTTCCCGGGCTTGGGCCGGGCTCACCGGGAACCGGGAACACACGGAGGCAACATGACCGGTTTCGATCGCAAGGGAGTCCTTCTGGCCGCGGTGGGAATGGCCGTGGTGTGCGCCTGGGTCGGTGTCGGCCTGGCCCAGATCCCCGACAAGTTCACCAACCTCAAGGTGCTGCCCAAGGACATCGGCAAGCGGGAGCTGATAGACGTCATGCGCGGCTTCACCGACGCCCTGGGCCAGCGGTGCAGCTACTGCCACGTGAACAACGGCACCACCTTCCAGGACTTCGACTTCGCGTCCGACGAGAAGGAGCACAAGGACGTGGCCCGGGTCATGATGAAGATGACCCACGAGATCAACGGGACCTTCCTCCCCCAGACCCACCTGGAGAACCCGGTCGAGGTGCGGTGCGTGACCTGCCATCACGGGGTGAACGAACCGGAGACCCTGGACCGCGTGTTCCTGAAGGCGTTCGACAAGGACGGACTGGACGCGGCCACCGCCAAGTACAAGGAGCTGCGCGAGACCTACTACGGCAGCGCGGCCTACGACTTCAGCTCCGAATCCCTGGACCAGGCGGCCCAGGTCCTGGCCCAGGAGCGGAACGACCTGGACGACGCGATCGCGGTGGCCAAGCTCAACCTGGAGTTCAACCCGAAGGCGGCCCGGACCCACCTCTTCCTGGGCCAGCTCTACGCGGCCAAGGGGGACAAGGCGTCGGCGGTGGCCAGCATCCAGAAGGCCCTGGAGCTGGATCCGGGGAACGAGCACGCCAAGGAGCTCCTGGACAAGGTGCAGTCGGCGAACTGATCCGGTGACGTCCCGCCGCTCCCGGACGCTTCGCTGGGCGGTGCCGGGGATCCTGGTGATCCTCGGCGCCGCGCAGTTCATCCCGGTGGATCGCAGCAATCCCCCGGTGACCGGCGAGGTGTCCGCCCCTCCCGCCGTCCAGGCCCTCCTCCGCCGGGCCTGCTACAACTGCCACTCCAACGAGACCCGGTGGCCCTGGTACAGCCGCGTGGCCCCGGTCTCCTGGTTCGTGGCCGGCCACGTCCACGACGGCCGGGACGACCTGAACTTCTCCGAGTGGCCGGTCTTCGACCTGGAAGGCCAGGACCTGGCCATGGAAGACATCCAGAAGCAGATGCGGAAGCACGGCATGCCGCTCAAGAGCTACCTCCTCATCCACCCCGAGGCTCGCCTCACCGACGCCGAGTACGACACCCTGGCCCGCTGGGCCGGGGCTGAAATGCCATAACGCATTATTACACAATAGATTAAGCCAAACCCCCTCGAACCGGCCACTCCCGGGCTGTCTTGCGTCTGTATTTTGTCTAAGAAATTACATTGACAACTCTCACCCGCGCGCCTAATATCCTGGACAACAGATGGACAGAGAGACTGGCCCCAAGGAAAAGGAGACACCTGATGAAAACGCTCGATGTGGTTATCGCGGTGCTGCTGGTGGTCGGAGGCCTGAACTGGGGCCTGGTCGGATTCTTCGGATTCGACCTGGTCGGGAGCCTCTTCGGGGACATGAGTGCCCTGAGCCGCCTGGTCTACGCCCTGGTCGGTCTGGCCGCCGTGTACCAGGGGCTGTCCTGGAAGGCCATCCAGCGCCGCTGGGCGCTCGTCTACCACCCGGCCTGATTGCCGGCTCGTTTCGTTCGCATGTTGTTCACACTCACGCCAAGACGGAGGAAAGACCCATGAAGACCCTCGTACTCGCTACCGCCATCGCGGTGGCTTCCATCGCTCCCTCGGCCCGCGCCGGCACCATTGTGGACGTCGCGGTCAGTAACGGCTCGTTCACCACCCTGGTGGCCGCGGTCCAGGCCGCGGGCCTGGCCGGGGCCCTGTCCGCCCCCGGCCCGCTCACCGTGTTCGCTCCGACCGACGATGCCTTCAGCTCGCTGCCCAACGGGGTGGTGGAGAAGCTGCTCCAGGACAGCAACAAGGACCTCCTGGTCAAGCTCCTCACCTACCACGTCGCCCCGGGCAAGGTCATGGCCGCCCAGGTGGTGACGCTGGACGAGGTGACCACCCTGGAGGGGAGTTCCCTCAAGGTGAAGGTCGATGAAGGCGCGGTCCGCATCAACAACGCCAACGTGGTCACCCCGGACGTCATGGCCGACAACGGCGTCATCCACGTGGTGGACCGGGTGCTCCTTCCCAAGAGCTTCATCGGGGAGCTCAATCGCCGGAAGTAGAAAACCGGCATGAATCGACAAACAATCAGCGGCGGGGCCGGGGATCTCCCCCGGCCCCGCTTTTCGTGCTCCCGGAGGGATACCGGGCTGCCGGGCCCGATCAGATCTGGGAACCGGCGACCACGAACTCGATGGTCTTCCGATCCTGGAGTACGCCGTTTTCGAACAGCTGGTACTCGAGCGTGTAGCCGCCCGGGACGGGAAGCGGGGTGTCATCGTCCAGGGTTCCGGTCACGAACGTCGACTTCCAGTCCAGCGGGGGCACGGTGACGGTGTGGCGCCGGAGGCCGTAGACCGTGTCCCCGGCCCGGAGCTGCAGGGTGACCAGGAAGTCCCGGCTGGTGGAGGTGACGTTGGCCACCCAGAAGCTGTAGTAGAACTCGCCGGGAAGCCCGTACTCCGGGGCGGGCCCCAGGACCAGCTTGTTGCCGTAGGTCGGATCGTCCGGGAAGTGGTTGCCCGGATCCGACCAGTAGTAGCCGTTCGTGTAGGGATCCCCGTCCCAGGTCCAGTGGGAGCCGTAGCCCACCGCCCCACCCTCGCGGTAGCTGGCCGCCCCGGTCAGGCCGAAGTAGAGAACCAGGGATCCGTGCCGCTCCGCCACCGGCCGGGGGTTCTTGAACACGATGAGGCTTCGAACCTCGTCCGAGGCGGCCTGGTCCACCGCGATGGCTCGGAACTCGCCCCAGGTGAGCCGCTCGGCGATGCTCGCGTTCCCGGTGAAGGCGCCGGAGGAGTCGTGGAGCCAGATGGCGGCATCGTCCGCTCCCGCCCCCATGAAGGCATGGTCGGTCACGGTGGAGGAAAGGGCCGGGGCCCGCGGGGGAATGTCGACGTCGGGCACCGGGATGACCTTGCCGTTCAGAACCAGCTTCGTGCCGTAGAGATCCTGAAGGTTGTAGCCGCGGGTCACGAGCTTCACGTAGTTGGTGAACGGATTTCCGGGGATGAGGTCCGCGTCCCAGCACAGGTAGGTATAGGTGTTCTCCGGAAACCCCGCTGCGGCCATGAGGTCCACGTACGCGTTCCCCGAATTCGCGTCCTGGTGGTCCGCACCGGCCAGGGAATAATTGGCGAAGAGCCCCTGATCGTAGTAGTTGAGGGCCATGGCCAGGGACGTCGGCACACACCAGGGGAGCGCACCCTGGTAGTAGTAGTGAACGTCCAGGATTTCGGGCGGCGTGCCCAGGGTGACATCGGGAACGTGAACCGCCTCGAAGGTGCGCAACGGGGCCGCGACCTGGTTCAGTTCATCACGGACCGCGCGCCGGATCACGGGCTCGGCCGGATCGGCATCCGCCGTCATCAACCGGACGTTTCCGTCCGCGTCCCTCCCGGCCAACAGAACTCCTGGTGGCGCCCCCGGGGCCCCGACCGCCCCCACCGCCGCGTAGTCCAGCTCCACCGTCATGTCCGCGATCGCCGTCGCACCCCCCAGGTCGAACACGAATCGCGGGCTCACCCGCACCATCGGGTTCCAGGCCTGGATCGGCCCCACGCCGAGATCGACAATGGAGACGGTGGCGTCCCGGGAGAGGGCGCCCGGAGGCACGATCAGCCGCGCCCCCGAGGAGTGCCGGACCGTATCCCCCACGGCCGCGGTCACGAAGGTGGATTCCTCCAGCCCGGCGGGGGCGGACGGATCGTCGCTTCCGCAGCCGGCCAGAGCGGTAGCCGCGACAAACAGGCCGCTGGAGAGGCGGCGAGTCCAGGTGGTCATAGGCGGGGCCCTCCCTTCCTGGGGTCTGCCCGCACCATACCAGATCGGCGACCATTGCTGTCGGGAGTCCCCTTGCCCTCCGCCGCCGCCGGCGGCATGATGCAGCCCATGCGCCTCTCCATTCCCGCCCCGGCCTTCCCGCTCCTGTCCGTTCTCGCCGCTCTCCTGGCGTTCGGCCAGGGACCCCCCCCGGCCGGGGCCAGGCTCACCTCCGAGGAGACCCGGGCCGCGGCCGCGGTGGATGCCGGCCTGCCCGGGGCCGTCCTCCTCCTGGAGCGGGCGGTCAACGTCAACAGCGGGACCATGAACTTCCAGGGGGTGCGCCGGGTGGCCGATCTCTTCGCCCCCGAGTTAGAACGCCTGGGCTTCGGCACCACCTGGGTGGACGGGTCGGCCTGGAACCGGGCCGGGCATCTCATCGCCGAGCGCCCGGGATCCGGATCCGGGCCGCATCTGCTCCTCATCGGCCACCTGGACACCGTGTTCGAAGTGGACAGCCCCTTCCAGCGCTACCAGGCGCTCCCCGATTCCATGGTGCGGGGGCCGGGAACTTCCGACATGAAGGGGGGCGACGTGGTGATGCTGCTGGCCCTGGGCGCCCTGCGGGAGGTCGGCGCCCTGGACCGCCTGGCCGTCACCGTCGTCCTCTCCGGGGACGAGGAGAAGGCAGGGACCCCGCTGGAGTTGGCCCGCCGCGATCTCCGCCAGGCGGCGGAACGGGCGGACGTGGCCATCGGGTTCGAGGACGGGGACGACGATCCCCGGACCGCGGTCATCGCTCGCCGGGGGGCGATCGGCTGGCGGCTCTGCACCTCGGGGGTGCCGTCCCATTCCTCGCAGATCTGGAGCGAGACGGTGGGGAGCGGCGCCGTCTACGAGGCGGCCCGGATCCTGGCCGCCTTCGGCGACTCGCTCCGGGGCGAGCCCTTCCTCACCCTGAACCCCGGCCTCATCCTGGGCGGGACCACCGTGGACTACGACCGCGAGCACAACCGGGGTAGGGCCTTCGGGAAGTCGAACGTGGTGGCCGAGAGTACCTGGGTGGCCGGGGATCTCCGCACCCTGTCCCCGGACCAGCTGGAGCGCGCCCAGGCCCGCATGCAGGCGATCGCGGAGAGGCACGCCCCGCACACCGGCGCCGCCCTCACCTTCAGCGACGGCTACCCGCCCCTGGCCCCCACCGACGGGAACCGGAAGCTCCTGGCCCTGTTCGACGGGGCCAGCCGGGACCTGGGCTTCGGCCCGGTGACCGCGGTGGATCCGGCCCGGGCCGGGGCCGCGGACATCTCGTTCACCGCCGGGCTGGTGCAGATGGCCATGGACGGAGTGGGGCTGATGGGGGACGGCGGACACACGGTGGAGGAGACGGCCGATCTGCGGACCCTGCCCGTCCAGGCCAAGCGGGTGGCGGTCTTGCTCCTCCGGCTGGCCGCCACGTGGCCGGAGACGGCGCCCGCCTCCGGGCACTGAGCCGAACCTACCTCGTGCCCGTCCCCGCCGGGGCGTCCCGCCGGTCGCAGACCGGTTCGTGGCAGCTGCCGCAGCCGCCCTCCACCCCGCGCTGCTCCGGATCCACCCGGCCGATCCAGCGCTGGAAGACGACCCACAGGCCGCAGAGCGCCCCCAGGCCGAGGATCGACACGCCGGCGCCCCACACGGCTAGGCGCTCCCGCTGAACAGGCCGGCGAACCCCATGAAGGCCAGGGAGAGGATGCCGGCGATGAGCAGGTTCATGGCCGTGCCCTTGGCCGTCTTGGGGATGTCCGAGAGGTCCGCTTCCACCCGGAGCCCGGCCATCAGGACCAGGGCCAGCAGGAGCCCGGCCCCGGCGCCGACCGCGAAGACCACGCCCTCCACCACCCCATAGCCGCGGTTGGTCTGGAACAGGGCCAGGGCCAGGATGGCGCAGTTGGTGGTGATGAGGGGGAGGAAGATGCCCAGGGCCCGGAACAGGGCCGGGGAGAGCTTCCGGATCACCATCTCCACGAACTGCACGGTGCTGGCGATGACCACGATGAAGCTGATGAGCCGCAGGTAGGGGGCGTGGGGCAGGATGAAGATGTTGAGCACGCTGGCGCAGAGCGAGGTGATGACCATGACGAAGATGTTGGCCAGGCCCAGCCGGAACGCGGTGTCCACCCGCCCCGACACCCCGAAGAACGGGCACAGGCCCAGGAAGTAGGAGAGGGTGAAGTTGTTGATCACCATCGCGCTCATCAGGATCCAGAAGAGCTGTCCGGTCTCGCTCATGCCGCCTTCCTCTCCCGTTCCCGGCTCGCCTCCAGCCGCTTCTGCTTCACCACCCCGAAGACCAGCAACAGCGCCCCCAGCATGAGGAAGCCGCCCGGAGGCAGGATCATGATCACCCAGGGCTCGAAGTGGGGCCCGAAGAGCGAGATCCCGAAGAAGGAGCCGTTCCCCAGGATCTCCCGCAGGCTTCCCAGGGCGAACAAGGCCAGGCCGAACCCCAGTCCCATCCCCGCCGCATCGGCCAGGGACGGGAGCAGCCGGTTCTTCGACGCGAAGGCCTCCTGGCGTCCCAGGATGATGCAGTTCACCACGATGAGGGCGATGAAGGCGCCGAGTTCCCGGTGCACGTCGGGAGCCAGGGCCTCCAGGGTGAAATCGGCCACGGTGACGAAGGTGGCGATGACGATGATGTAGCTGGAGATGCGCACCTGGCGGGGGATCACGTTACGGAGCAGCGAGATCAGGAAGCTGGACCCCACCAGCACGAAGAAGGTCGCCGCGGACATGGCCAGGGCGTTCACCGCGGAGTTGGTGACGGCCAGGGTGGGGCACATGCCGAGCACGGCCACGAAGACCGGGTTCTCCTTCCACAGCCCCTTCACGAACTCGGCGTAAGCCTGGCCCGGTTCCTGCATCTCGGCCACGGTCAGGACCCCCCTTCCCCGGACGCGTCCCCCGGCTCCAAGAGCCGGTTGAACCAGGTGGCGTTGGTGGTGTTCAGGATCTTGACCACCGCGGTGGAACTGATGGTGGCTCCGGTGATGGCGTCCACCTCGTTGGAGGCGCGGTTCTCGCCCTTGCCCTTCACCAGCATGATGCTGGGTTCCACCGAGAGGTCGCGGAACTGGCCCAGGAAGTGCTTGTCCTTCAGGATCCGGTCCCCCAGGCCCGGGGTCTCCCGGCTCTCCAGCACCTGCATGCCCACGATCTTCTTCTCCCCGGGTTTGTAGCCGTAGATGAGCTTGATGTTGTCCTGGAATCCCGCGCCCTCGCCGGGGACGGCGTAGCCCACGAAGGCGCCGGTGGAGTCGGCAGCCTCGTAGACCGCGGGCTCCTCCTTCCCGGCCGGAGCCAGATGCTGGCCGTCCCAGAGGAGGGGGGTGAGTTCCTTGGCCCCCGGCAGCACCTCGAACACCGCCTGCCGCAGCCGTTCCGCCTTGTTGGCGGTGATGCGGGGCAGGGTGAGCTCGTAGGCACTCACGATGGCCAGGCCGGAGAGAAGCCCGGCTGCGGCCAGGGTCACGACCAGGCGCCAGCTCGGGGGGGCGGCGGGTTCGGTGGAGGCCGGACCGGCGCTCATGCCGTCTTCCTCCCGTGCCCGAAGGCCCGCTGCTGGCTCACCCGCTCGATCAGGGGGGACACCGCGTTCATGAGCAGGATGGCGTACATCACGCCCTCGGGGAGGCCGCCCCAGACCCGGATCAGCACCACCAGGGCCCCGATGCCGAAGCCGAAGATCCACGCCCCCCGCGGGGCCAGGGGCGAGGTCACCGGATCGGTGGCCATGAAGACCGCCCCGAACAGGAGCCCGCCGGAGAAGATCATGAAGAGCGGGCTGGGATAGCGCTCCGGGGCCAGGGCGAAGAGGATGCCCGAGAACACCGCCACCGTGATCACGACCGAGGCGGGGATCCGCCAGTCGAAGGTGCGCCGAAGGGTGAGGTAGAGCCCGGCCAGGATCACGGCAATGGCGCTGGTCTCCCCCAGGGAGCCGGCGATGTTCCCCCGCAGGAGATCGGCCACCGGCGTGGCCTGGTGGGCGAACTTCATGAGGTTGAGCGGGGTGGCGGTGGTGATGACGTCCGGGCCCGCCGGCGCCTGCATGAACGGCCAGGCGAAGTTGGTGGGTCGCACCGACCACAGTCCGGCCGGGGGCGACCAGGTGGTGATGGCGATGGGAAAGGACGCCTGGAGGAAGGCTCGCCCCACCAGGGCGGGGTTGAAGAGGTTCTGCCCCAGACCGCCCCACACCAGCTTCCCCAGCCCGATCCCGACCGCCCCTCCCAGGAAGGCCATCCACAGCGGCAACCCCGGGGGCAGGGTAAGCCCCAGGATCACCCCGGTCAGGGCCGCGCTCCCGTCCCGGAGCGGCGAGCCGCCGTCCGGCCCGGGGCGCCCCCACAGCCACTCGATCCCTATGGCCCCCAGGGTGGCGGCCACGATGACCAGGAGCGAACTCACCCCGAAGTACCAGACCGAAGCCAGCACCACCGGAATCAGGGCCAGATGGACGTCCCCCATCAGGCGCGGGGTGGTCACCCCCTGGCGCAGGAAGGGGGCGGTCTGCACCAGGAGCCGGGGTGTGGTCACGAGGCCACCTTGCCCTTCCGCTTCCCCTCCCGGATGGCCGACTTGGCCACCCGGATGAGCTGGACGATGGGAATGCCGGAGGGGCAGGCGAAGCTGCACGACCCGCACTCCACGCAGTCCATCACGAAGAACCGCTCCAGCTCGTCGAACCGTCCGGCCCGGGAGAGCCGTTGCAGCCGCGACGGGTTCAGGAACTGGGGACAGGCCTCCACGCACCGCCCGCACTTGATGCAGGAGTACTCGTGGGTGCGGCGGATCTCCTGGTCGGTGAGGGCGATGAGACCGGAGGTCCCCTTCAGGACCGGCACGTCCAGGCTGGCCAGGGGGGACCCCATCATGGGGCCGCCCATCACGACCTCCCGGGTGTCCTCGCCCAGGCCGCCGCAGTGTTCCAGCACCGCCCGCACCGGGGTGCCGATGGGAACCATGAGGTTCCCCGGGGATTCCACCCCGGGGCCGGCCACGGTCAGGGCGCGCTCGATCATGGGCCGGCCGCGATCGAAGTAGTCGGCCAGCCCCACCATGGTGGCCACGTTGTTGACCAGGGTCTCCACGTCCAGGGGGAGCTTGCCCGAGGGCACCTCCTCGCCGTAGATGGCGTGGATCAGCATCTTCTCCGCACCCTGGGGATACTTCACCCGGAGCGGCACCACCCGCATGTTGGGGGTGCCGTTCAGGGCCCCTTCCAGGGCCCGGATGGCGTCGGGCTTGTTGAGTTCCACCCCGATCACCGTCTCCTCCACCCCCAGGCGCTCGGCCACGATGGCCGCGCCCCGCACCACCGCATCGGGGCGCTCCAGCATGGTCCGGTGGTCGGTGGTGAGGTAGGGCTCGCACTCGGCCCCGTTCACCACCAGCCGGCGTATGCGCTTGCCTTCGGGCAGCTTGTACTTGACGTGGGTGGGGAAAGCGGCGCCCCCCATGCCCACCAGCCCCGCCTTCTGCACGTGGGCGATGAAGTCGGCGTCGCTGAGCGACCGGGGATCGACCGGCGGCCCGGCTTCCAGGCGCTGGGTGGCGTAGGGGTCGGCCACGATGACGATGGCCTCCACCAGCTTGCCGTTGGGATGGGGGCGGGGGCCGATCACCTCCACCCGGCCGGTCACGGGGCTGTGGAGGCTCATGGAGACGAAGCCTCCCGGCTCGCCCACCAGTTGCCCGCGGCGGACCCGCTCCCCCACCCGCACCACCGGCACCACCGGAGCTCCGGTGTGCTGGCTCAGGGGCAGAACGTAGCGCTCCACGAACGGCATGCGCTGGATGGGGAGGTTCTCGGTATCCTCCTTGTGTCCGTGGGGATGGACGCCGTGCCGGAAGGAAGGCGGGAGCAAACCCTTCATGCCGGGGACTCCTCGTTCGCGGTCTCCGGTTCCTCGCCGGCGGCGCCACCGTTCCCTTCCGGCGGGCGCTGGAGCAGGGTCAAGAGGCGCGTCCGTACCTTCCGGGCCATCTCCAGCCGCACCGCGGCTTCCTCCGCCCGGGACCGGGCCGCCTCCTCCTGCCGCACCGTTTCCAACTCGGCCGCCTGCTGGGAGCGGAGCGCTTCCAGGGCCGAGGCCTCCACCATCTCCACGCCCGGAGCCCCGGCCGGGGCCGAGGCCGCCGCCGCGGCCACCAGCGCTCGCCAACGCGCGCCCCGCAGGGCGGCCGCCCGGACCAGGCCCGGGGCCACCGCCCGGGGCACGCCGTCCTCGCCGGTCACCACCGGGGCCTTCCCCTTCCGGTCCTCGGGCTCCAGGGCCAGGTAGACGGCCAGGGGGGCCGGGGTGGTGCCCTCGGCAACGGCCCCGAACTGCGCCTCGAACCGCCGCTCGCCCAGCGCCCAATCGGCCGGGGTCCTGGCCGCGTCGGCGGACTCACCCGGCCACAGCGCCTCCGGTTCGGGATTCCCGTCCAGGTCGACGCGGGTCGTGGCCTCGGTCCCGGAATCCACCGGCTGCAGGATCACCAGCGGAAACACCCGCGAGCGCACCGCGTCCCGCACCCGGCTCACGGTCAGATCCCGGGGGAAGCCGTGGCGCTCCGGGCTGGGCGCGGCCATCCGCACCAGGGCCGGGCCGTCGTGATCCAGCGTCCCGGCCACCGAGCGGTCCAGGTGCTCCGGCGCCGAGACCGCGGTCTGGGCCAGGAAGGCCCCCGTCCCGGCCAGGCCCAGGAGATCCAGCTCCGGCGCCGCGTTCACCATGTCGCCGGCCCCGGCCGGGCCGCGCCGCGTGCCCAGTCCCAGGTCCAGCTCGCTCAGCACCACCACCTTGACCGGCAGGTCGCCGGCCAGGAGCATGGCCAGCCCGTCCCGGTCTCGGCCCAGGGCGTCCTCGCCGAGCACCACCCACACCGGCGGCACGCGCCGCCGCTCCTCGGCGGTCAGATCGCGCCAGCCCAGCCGGCTCAGGCTCGCCCCGCTTCGCGCCGCTTCCTTGGGATCCTCGAGTTCGAGTTCGCCTCGCCGGAGCACGCCGGCGTCCCGGGCCGCGCTCTGGAGGTGCCCCTCCAGGATGCCCCGGGCCAGTTCCAAGGTCTCGTCCGATCCGTCCACCACCACCGGCACCCCGAAGGGGTTGTCGGGGAAGGAGGAGGCCCAGGCCGCGGCGGACCCGCCGGCCATCACCAGCCCGAAGGGGGTGCGGCCCAGGCCGCCCTCGCCCTCGGCCAGGCGCCAGAGGAGATCGCTCACCTCGCGGGCCGACTCCACCAGGCGGCGCAGTTCGGGCACGTCCACCCGGCCCGAGTCGAAGGCGCCCTCGATGCGGTCGGACAGCTCGGCCAGGTTCACGTCGGCGCGCTCGACCGCGCGGAGCCCCTTGCTCAGGGCAGCCAGATCCCCGGTGGGAAGCGCCTGGGCCATGCGATCCCGGATGGCGTCTCCCAACCGGTCGCGGAGCGCTTCCACCTGGGACCGGAGGGCCCGCTCCTCGGTCATGGACCGGGCGTAGACCAGGGCCAGGAGTTCCCGGAGCGCGATTTTCTCCCCCGAACCGGGCTCGGCCCCGTCCCCCCCCGCGAAGGACTCCCGCACCTCGCGGGTCAGCATGGCCGCGGCCACCGGTCCCACCTCGGGGTGGTTCCGGGCCCGCTCCAGGGTGGCCGGCTCCGGATCCGGGAGCGCCTCGAACAGCTCCCACAGGGCCCGCGCCTCACGACTGCGCGCGGCGTCCTCGGGCCGCGAAGTCAGCGCGTGCACGTCGCAGGCGGCCACGCACACCCCGCAGCCCTTGCAGGCGTCGGGGCTCACGGCCAGGGCGAAGAGCTCGCCGCTTCCCTTCTTCTCGGCCTCCGGCTGGTCGAAGAAATAGGGCGTGCGAGCCACCGGCAGCGGGGCCACCGCCTCCCGCACCGCCCCGAAGGCGTCCGCAATCCCCTGCCGCTTGGTCTCGGGGAAGGGAGGCTTCACCATGAGCTTCTCGAAGGCCCCGTCCAGGACCGCCCCCGCCGTCCGCTCGGCCGGGGGATCGGCCATCGTCTCCCCCACCCGCGCCGCCAGCTTGGACACGGCCATGCGCAGGGCGTCGGCGTTGGTGCCGCGCTCCCTGGCCAGGGCCATGCCCGACTCCAGGAGCGAAGCCGCCCCGATCACCATCGGGGTCATGGCGCTGTCCGGGCACGCGCTCCAGCAGTCGCCGCAGCCGGTGCAGAGGGAGGGGTCGAAGGCCGGGAACATCTCCCGGGCCGGCGACAGATCGCGGAAGGCCGAGGAGAGGGGCGGGAGGATGCCCGCGCCCAGGTAGGGATCCGGAACCAGCGATTCGGCCTCGCCGCGGCGCACCAGGACCCCGACCTGGTCCCAGAACCGGGACAGGCTGTCCGCGGCCTCGTCGATCCGGCGCAGCCGCCGCACCACTCGTGGCGCCTCCACCTCGGCCGGGGCGGCCGGCGCCGGGGCCCGTAGCCCCTGGGTCTCCACCGCCGCCACCAGATCGAATCCGGACTGGATGGCCGCCACCCGCGCTTCGATCCCGGCCGGATCGCCGTCGGGGAGGAGATCCCGGGCCGCCGCGGCCAGCTTCCGCAGGGTGACCTCGAGGTGCCCTTCCTTCTGCAGCACGCCGAGCACCGCGCCCAGCATGCGGTCTCCGGCCTCCCGTCCCTGGTCCGACTCCGTCCGCGTCACCGTGTAGAGCTTGAGGCCGCGTTCCACCACGTC
>Ga0307424_1000110_pt1 | contig 37586 bp, 24 predicted proteins | sample SalMarWE160320MG_FD_202157 | JGI IMG/M metagenome (GOLD analysis project Ga0307424, IMG submission 202157) | Salt marsh sediment microbial communities from the Plum Island Ecosystem LTER, Massachusetts, United States - WE1603-20 | ecosystem: Environmental > Aquatic > Marine > Intertidal zone >... | reverse complement strand
TTCCTCCCCCAGTACCCGTACCCGACCTGACCCAACCTCAAGGCCACCGTGTCCTCTCCTTCATCCCGGCCGTTGACGGCCCCGCAAGGGGCAGCGAAGCAAGAAATTATACCGGAAACGGGGGGGGTGGTTCAAGCGCGGGACCGGGTTCCGCCAGGGAGGGACTGGTGGGGCGCGGCCGGGGTGGATACACTGGTCCGTCCGCCGGGCGGCCGGTTCCCGCGCCCGCCCGGCGGAGCCATCACCCTCTACCACTCCTCGAGGAGGTTCTGCATCCAAATGAGAGGTGTCTTGTCGGCTGGCGTCGGTGTGTTGTGCTTGCTGGTCCTGGGCTGCGGCAAGCCCCCGGACGAGGGGATCCTGAACGCGGTCCAGGAGTCGGTGGCCGCCGGCGTGCCGGCCGGAGCGCCGGCCCCGGAGATCCAGAGCCTGGTCGTGACGCGCAAGAAGCGCATGTACTGGGGGGAACACGTCTGGACCGCCGAGGTGCAGGCGGCCACCCGGGTGCCGGCCCGGTCCGGGTCGGATGAAGCTGGCGAGCCGGACGGTAGTGTTGTGACAGAGCCGTTCCGGGTGGTCATCACCCGCACGAACCAGGACGGTTGGGAGTACGAGGTCCAACACGACCGGACCCTGCCCGGGGGGGGCCTAGCCCGCTCCGCCTCGTGATGCGGTTCGGCCGGAGGGGGGAACCATGCACGGCAAGGTGGCGGTACGGGTCATCCTGGGAGCGGTCCTGGGGTTCCTGACCATCCTGGCCGGTTGCAAGACCGCGACCGGGCCCAAGCTCACGGGAACCTATCCGCTGGCTCCCGGCACCATCTGGCAGTACACCGAGGGCAAGGCGGACACCGTGACCGGGACCACGGTGATCGGCGGCAAGACCTACGCGGTGATCTCGGGGGACCTTCTGGGGCCCCTCTACGCCAGGATCCTGAACGACGGGGAACTCCGGGTCCGCCTCAGCCTCACCGATCCCGAGGAGACCACCCTCTTCGACCTGGGGGCGCAGCCCAAGGACAGCTGGAACTTCACCTTGCCCGTGGACGAACCCCCGGCCACGGTGACCATGACCAGCAGCGACGACGTAGTCACCGTCCCCGCCGGCACCTTCAAGGGATGCGACTCGTTCTACTTCGACGTGTCCAAGGACGCCCAGCTGGACATCACCTACGTGGTGGCCCCGGACACCGGGCTGGTCTACATGCTCCTGCACGACGGGACGGCCTATTCCCTGGTGTCGTTCACTCCGGGGGCGGGCTAGCATCGGGTTCCTGGCGCAGGAACTCGGCCACGCTCTCCCCGAGCAGGGTGGTGACCCGGGGCAGGTCCAGGGAGGGGAGGTGGGCCCGCAGGATGGACAGGGCCACCCGGGGGAGCCGGGCCACGCCGGTGTGGGCCAGGTACACCGGCTCCCAGCGGGGGTGGAACTTCTCCTTGAACCGGAACAACGATTTGAAGTTGTAGAAGGTCTCGGAGTGGTCGTAGACCGCACCCAGGGCCCGTTGCACCAGGGACGCCCCCGCGTCCCGGTCCACGTCGGCCAGGGGGGCGGCGGCCAGGCTGGCCTGGCCGTACCCGCGTTCCTGGAAGGTGAGGAGCGACATGCCGATCAGGAACTCCATGGCCCCCCCCATCGCATCCGGGTCGCGGCGCATGAGATCGATGACCCAGCCCCGCCTCGCGTAGACCGGTAGCCAGTCCGCGAAGGCCAGGAGCTTCCCCCGGGCATCGACCGCCACCGCCACCTGGATGTTGGGATCGTCCACGTCCGTGGTCCTTCCCAGGGTGAACTCCATGGCCGGGAGCCCCTTCTCCGAGAGCCAGGCCTCGCCCAGGGCGGTCATCTGGTCGCGGAGTTCCGGGGGGACGGTTCCCCCCTCGAACATGTGGAAGCTCATCCCCTCGCGGCCGGCGCGGTTCATGGCGCTGCGAACGTCCTGCCAGTCCTTGCCGCGGAAGGCGAGGCCGTCCAGGGGGATCACCGCCTCCTCGCCGATCTGGAGCAGCCGGAAACCGGCCCGCCGGTAGGCGGGGACATGCGGCGCCCCGGCCGCGTAGAAGGCCGGATCCCATCCGTGCCGGCCGCAGAAGCCGGCGAAGGCGGTGATGGCCGCGTCCAGCTTGGCCGGGGGGCCCACCGGGTCCCCCAGGGCCACCGCCACCCCCGCGTTCACCCGGTAGGCCACGTAGCCCTCCCGCGGGGGGGCGAAGAAGAGGGAGTTGCCGGGCCACAGGGTCATGTAGGCGGTGCCGCTCCCCCCGTGGGTGAGCAGGAGGGGCCAGGCCCGCTCCTCGTCCTCGATCCCGGGGCGCGGGGCCAGGGCGCCGCGCAGGATCTGGGTGAGGGCGAGGAGGGTCCCGCCCCAGGCCAACAGGGGGATGGACCGGACGAACCAGGCGGCGGTGATCCCCCCGGGTTCCGGCCCCTCCAGGAAGAGGATCCGGCGCCCGGTCTCGACCAGGGCCTGGCCGAGGTGGAACCCGCCGGGGAAGTCGTGACGGAGGGTGAAGAACCCCAGGAGCCCGTAGAGGGGGACCCCGATGGCCACCCGACCCAGGCCGAGCAGCCCCTGGCGCAAGGAGGGTGCGGCCGGGGGAGCGGTGAAGGCCGCCCGCCAGGAGATCATCGGGACCATGAGCAGCCCCGCCCACACCGCGCCCAGGTGGTGCGGTCCGAGCAGGGCCTGGAGCAGGACGGTGACGGCCAGGGCGGCGGCCGCCCCCCACCAGGCCGAGCGCCCGCGCCGGGCCAGGCCCCGGGCCAGGAGGATCATGGACACCCCGGCCACCAGGAGCAGGTGCCGGGAGGCGTGGGGGAGGGTGAGGTAGGTCTCCAGGGTCTCGAATCCGGGATGGTGGGATACCACGAAGGCGGTGGCCACGTTCAGACAGCCGAGCATGCCCAGGCCCCAGGACAGGAACTGGGCCTTCTGGCGGGCGTCCGGCTGGAAGCTGGGGAGGAGATACGGCCAGGGATCCCCGCGGCGGACCACGAACCAGCCTCCCAGCAGCAACCCCGAGCCGAAGCCGAGCGTGTGCTGGACGTCCCAGATCTCCTGCGAGGTGAACAACCGGAAGAGCAGGAAGGCGGCCAGCACCAGGGTCAACGGGCGTCCCCACCGCCGCGGGAGGCCGGCGGCCAGGGCTCCGGCCGCCCCGAAGACCCCGTTGGACGCGCCGACGTCCTGGTGCTGGGAGAGGTTCCGGGCCCAGTCCCATCCCGCCGCCCCCAGGCCCCACAAGAGGAGCAGGGTCCCCACGTATCCGACCGCGTGGCTCACCCAGAAAGCCAGGGCGGTCCGCCGCGTCCCCCAGAGGATCTCGCAGGCGACCCCGAACACGAAGAGGGACGAGGTCACGGTGACCAGGATGGCGGGCCTCAGGATCTGGAAGGGGGCTGCGGCCAGGTTCAGGAACCGCCCGGCCCGCAGGTCGGCCAACCCGAATCCCCAGCGGTCCAGGAGCAGGCGATCGATGGGAGCCGAGGCGGTGCCGGTGATGACGGCCACCAGCACGATGGCTCCGATGGTGGCCAGGGTGAAGGGGGCGCGCCGGGCGAGGGCGGCCCCGACGGTCCGTCCGCCTCGCAGGGTGCCGATGGGCCGGGCCAGGGATCGGCTCATAGCCCGGGAGCATAGCCCACCTCGCCGCCTTCGGGGCGGGCTACAGGGGCAGCCAGTAGCTGATCTTGAAGAGCAGCGTGTTCTCCGGCTCGTTCCCGAACAGGCGTCCGGCATCGATGGAGTTGTCGAAGGCCCGAGGGTCCGAGGTGAGGGACCGCTGGTCGTACTCGGACCGGCTGTGGGTCCAGACCAGGTACAGGGTGCTTCCCGGCCGATACTCCCACCGGTAGACCGCGTTCAGGTTGAACGAGGCGTAGCTGAAGTCCTGGCCCGAGACCCGGTATCCCGGTTCCCGGTAGGGGATGAGGTCGTAGCTGTCGGCCCGGCCCAGCTCCACCGCGTCGGTGTAGTCGCCCACGGTGATGAAGGGCTGCACGTAGAGTTCCAGGGACTGGTTCCGGGTGAACAGGAGGTTGGTGCGCAGGGTGAGGTCCAGGGTACGCTGGTGGATCTTCCCGAACACGTAGCTCAGCCCGCCGATCCCCATTCCCCCCGGCCGCTCGGACAGGTTCACCGTCTCCAGGTACTGGGTGTCGTCCAGCCGGTAGCGGTAATGGGCGGAGAGGTCGTGGTTGACGGCGCTGGACTGGTTCCAGTGGGTCCCCAGGGTGAGGTTGGTGCTCAGGTTGTGCGAGGTGTCGGCGTAGTAGTTTCCCTCCCAGAACAGGGTCAGGTGCTTGCGGCTGTCGGTGGAGCCTCCCAGCCATCCGCCGTAGGTGGCGGGCTCGGAGATGAGGGGGCCGCCCCGGGTCTCGTAGCGCTGGGTCCCCTCGGGGTAGTACTCGACTCCGAAGTAGCCTTCCCAGTAGTTCCGGAACTGGAACCAGCCGTTGACGTTGGTGCCGCTCCGCTCCCGGTGCCCGGGCCGGTAGGACCAGACCACGTCCCCGGTGTCGGCGTCGCGGCCGGTGCGGCCCGCGTAGAGCCAGTGCGACCAGTAGTTGTAGTTCAGGTTCCCCCGGTTGAACAACGTGCTCTTGCCGTCGGGATTGTACTGGTAGGAGGCCCACAGCCCGGCGTCCATCTCGTCCGGGGCGGAGAGGAACCCCATGTCGTTCAGGTCCAACCGGGCGCTCTCCCAGCGGCCGTATACCCCGCCCTGGAGGGTTCCGCCCAGCCGGCGCAGGTCCAGTTCGCCGCCGGTGCCGTAGCGCTTGGCCGCGTCCAGGGCGGGATCGGCGGTGCTCTTCTCGGGGTCGATGATCGATCCCACCACCGACCCGTGCACGTTGTAGTCCCGGTTGTGGAAGTTGAGATCGAAGTCGAGGCCGGAGGTGTAGGCCTCCCGCGAGGCCCGGTCCCCGTAGACGTCCCGGTCCGCGGTCTTGACCGTGGCCGTCTGCATCAGGTTCACCCGATGGGCCCCGTCGTGGAACTCCTTGCCGAACCGGCCCACGAAGTAGTGGGCCTTGCGGGTCCCGGCCTTGAAGGGGTTGTGGGCCATGCCGTCCCCGGTCACGTCGGTGGTGGCCAGGAGGGCGGCCACCGAGATGTCCCCCGCCGTCTTCCCGGTGAGCTTGCCCGCGAACCGGATGCGCGAGTTCTCGTTGCCGGTCCCGATCCGGCGGGAGTAGAACAGGTTGAAGTCGGGATGCTCGAAGAACCGGGCACCTTCGATGAAGAAGGGGCGCTTCTCGTCGAAGAAGGTCTCGAAGGGGGACAGGTTGAGTTCGGCCGGATCGGCCTCTACCTGCCCGAAATCGGGCTGGAGGGTCGCGTTCAGGGTGAGGTCGGCGGTGACGCCGTACTTGACGTCGGCCCCCACGTTCTCGAAGTTGTCGACCTTGTCCGCGGACCCGGTGACCGCGGGGTCGGTGGACCGCTGCACGAAGTAGGGGAGGAGTTCGAGCTGGCGGGGCGGGTGCACGTTCTCGATCCCGCGCAGGGTGCCGAACCGGCTCACGAACCCCCGGGTGTCCCGGTCCCAGGTGACCCAGGAGGTGTCCTCCCCGCGGCCCTGCATGAAGCGGTAGACCTGCAGGCCCCAGGTCATGTTCTGCGACGGCCGGTAGCGGATGGAGGAGAAGGGGATCCGGATCTCCGCGTACCAGCCGCCCTGGTCCCGGTAGGTCTCGGCTTCCCACACCGCGTCCCAGTCGTCGTCCCGGTCCCCGTCGTTGAACATGTAGGCGTCCATCTGCACGCCCAGGGGGTTCACCCGGAAGTTGTAGCCGGTGGTCTTGTCCCGGTAGGGGTCGATGTAGATGCTCACCAGGTCGGAGTTGTCGATCTTGTCCCGGCGGGACAGGTTGCTGGTGATCCGGGACGGGTCCTTCTCGAAGCAGGCGATCCCGAAGTAGATCGCATCCTCGTCGTAGAGGACCTTGAACACGGTATCCTCGCTGGGAACGGCCCCGCGGTCGGGATCCCAGACGAAGAAGCCGGTGGCGGCGCGGGCCTCGCTCCAGCCCGGCTCGTCCAGGCGGCCGTCGAGCTGGATCCCGGCCCCGTCCAGGGCGAAGGCGTAGGCGCAGGGGGGGGTGCTTTTGCGCCCGTTCGATTCGGCGGGGTAGAGTGAGCCGTTCCCGTCGGGATCGAAGCCGGCGAAGTTGGCGGCGGCGGTGGAGGTTCCGACAACGGTGGTGAGAAGGAGGGCGAGGGTCGCCCAAAGGCAGGCGGGGTTGACGAGGCTCCGGGGCCCCCCCCAGGGTCGGCGCACGTCCATGGCCGCATTCCCCCCATGGTTCGAGTGACTGGCGTTGACGAGGATCGGGATGGGCCGAGGGGTATGGCGGCACGCAAGATGCCTTCTGAAAGGTGGGACGTGGCCCGGGGCCGAAACGTTCAAAGAGGAGGCAACCCCCTGGTCGACAAGACGTTGGACGACCTGGGCGGACGCATCGTCCGCTGCCGCCGCTGCCCGAGGCTCCGCTCGTGGTGCCGCGAGGTGGCCCGGACCAAGCGCCGGGCCTTCGCCGGCTGGACCTACTGGGGGCGGCCGGTGCCCGGATTCGGGGATCCCGGAGCCCGGCTCTACATCCTGGGGCTGGCCCCCGCCGCCCACGGGGCCAACCGCACCGGGCGCGTCTTCACCGGCGACCGCTCAGGGGACTTCCTGTTCGCCGCGCTCCACCGGACCGGGTTCGCCAACCAGGCCCGCTCGGAATCACGTGAGGACGGTCTCCGCCTGCGGGACGCCTACGTGGCGGCCGCGGTGCGGTGCGCGCCCCCGGCCAACCGCCCCACCCTGGGGGAGGCCGCGGCCTGTCGCGAGTACCTGACGGCCGAGCTGGGCCTGCTCTCCCGGGTGCAAGCGGTGCTGGCCCTGGGGAAGTTCGCCCACGACGCCTACCTCCGCACCGTCCGGGAGTCCCGGGGGGCCGGCCGGGGGTCCGGCAAAGCGGCGGGAACGCCGCTCACCCTGTCGGGGTATCCCTTTGCACACGGGGCGCGGCACCGTCTTCCCGAGGGGCCCGACCTGTGGAATACCTACCACCCGAGCCAGCAGAACACCTTCACCGGCAAGCTCACCGAGGAGGCGCTGGACCGCGTGCTCCGGGACATCCGGGGGGCGCTCCGAGGGCGGTCCCCGGGCCGCTAGGCCGGCCCCGGGCGGCCGCCGTGGTACGATCCGTGTCCGGGCCGAAGCCGGAAGGAGGGTCATGAAGGTACAGCACAGGAGCGCGGCGGTTCTGCTGGCGGGGTCCCTGTTGGGGGCGTTCCTGCTGGCCGGGGGCCGGACGCCGGCCCGGGCCGCCGAGGTCCTGGTCGCGCCTCCCGGGGCCTCGGTGCAGGGGGCGGTTACCGTCACCGACCTGCAGTCCGTGCTCACCCGGATCGAGCCCCAGACCACCGTCCGCCTCTCCCCCGGGGTGTACGAGCTCCACTCCCATCCCTACACCGAGCCCACCTGCGGCAACTGCGAGCAGGCGGCGACCCGGGTCGAGGCCACGGCCGGGCTGCGGGTGACCGGCCGGGGCGTCCGCATCGTGGCGGCGGGGGACGGCGAGGTGGAGATCCGCACCCGGGCCGGCTACGGCATCCTGTTCGAGAACTGCACCGACTGCTCCCTGGGCGGGGTGACGGTGACCGGCGGCGTCCGCGACCGCGATCCCCACGCCACCGACGCCGCGGTGGTGGTGAAGCAGGGACGGGTCACCATCGAGAACTGCCTGATCCGGGACAACATCGGCGACTCCACCCTGGTGGCCAAGAACGTGGTGGGGATCATCGGCATCGCCGGCCGGGAGGGGGCGGACCTCACCGTGCGCGGCAACCGGATCATCCGGAATTCCTGGGACGGGATCGCCCTCTACCGGGGGGCGAAGGCGGTCATCGAGTCCAACGTGATCGACGGGGTGGATCTGGCCCGCGGCGCCGTGGTGGGCGGCGGGCGCGGGGTGGGGATCGGGGTGACCTGGGACGCCCAGGCCGCGATCCGGGGCAACCTGGTGCGGCGCTACTGGAAGGGGATCGGCGGCTTCGTGAACGCCCAGATCACGGTGGAGGAGAACGTGGTGGAGCACGTGGCCACCTGGGGACTCAGCCTGTGGGACGCGGGCAAGGGGCGGCCGGCCGGCTTCTTCCTGCGCAACGTGATCTACGACACCGGGGCCTGCGGGGCCTCGATCATCCGCGAGAACGAGGGGCCGCCGTTTCCCGGGCGTTTGGTCCAGAACGTGTTCATCATGACCGGCCAGGATCCGCGCTACGACAGCGGCGAGCCGTACTGCTTCCAGGAGCCGATCGCCAGGCACGCGGTGCCTTCCGCCTTCTCCATCGCCGGGAACCTGCTCCACGGGAACCGCATCGCCGACGGGCTCCCCGCTCCCGGCGACGTGGGCGAACGCGCCTTCCGCTACCGGATGAAGGCGATCTGGGAACGCCTGCAGGCCTGGACGGCCGTCAAGGAGTCCGACTTCTGGAAGGACTTCGGCACCGGCAAGGCGGGCTGAGTCACTCCGGGAGCCGGTCTCCCGGCTGCAGTCGGCCCAGGAGCGCATCGGCGGTGAAGGCGTAGAGGACGTACACCGCCGCCACCACGGCCGCGGTGACCAGGGTCAGGCCGCCGACCGCGAATCCGGGCCTCCCCCGGAGGAAGACGGCCAGGGACGAACCGGCGAAGAGCAGGATGCCCAGCGCCAGGTTGCGGGTGGTGCGGGAGGCCGGAAACAGTCTCCGCACCGGCAGCAGCAGGAGGCCGCCGACCCCGCCGACCAGGAGTCCCACCATCAGGACCTCGATCAGCCCGCGCAGGCTCAGGTTCGTGTCCTGGCCGATCGCGTAGGCGAGCCCGGCGGTGGCGGCGCGGCCGACCAGGCCCAGCACCAGGGCGCCGGCCAGGGCCCCGGCGAGGAGGGCGGCGGGCAGGAGCTTTCGGGTTTGCATGGAACCTCCCGATTCGGTGACGGCGCCGTCGCGCGCCGTGTCACTGGGGTTCCCGGGTACCGGGCTAGAGCCCGAAGACCAGGAACGGAAACCAATCCTCCGCGCGCGAACTCACCGGAGCCACCAGTTCCCGGTTGGCCGGCGGGCCCTCGGGGTGGTCCGGGACCGGTTCGGCCTGCGCGATCTCCGCCGGCGCGTCCGAGGCCGCGTAGTCCTCGAAGTAGCGGGTCACGTGGGTGAAGCCGAGGGCGCGGTAGACGCTCTCCCGGACCCACCGGTACTCCTGCAGGGAGAACCCCTCGCGGTTGAGAGCGCGGATCTGGGCACCCTTGGCCTTCCGCAGCACCGGTCCCAGCCCCTTGAAGGCCAGGATGGCCTCCTTGACCCGGACCGGGCGGGAACGCGTCTCCGGGCCGGCGTCCGACTTTTCCGCGCCGCCGCCGTTTTCGTCGCGGGCCAGCCCCTCCAGGGTCATGGCCCGGTCCTGGAGCACGCCGTAGTCGCTTCCCAGCTCGGAGGCCATGGAGGCCTGCACGCGGGCAAAGCGCTCCACCTGCTCGGCGGTGAGCAGGCCGTCGGCCGGGGGCGTGAACCCGCCGGACTCGGTGATCGACTCGTTCATGGCCCGGAGGTCGGCCAGCTGCTTGAGATCCGCCATCACCGCCTGGGTGGGCCGGTAGATGGTGAGGTAGAACGCGGTGCCGACCGCGCCGATCAGGATGACGAAGCCGAGGGCGAACCCCCACAGGAGACGGCGCTTCATGAAGTTCTCCTCGCGGTCACCAGGCCGGCCACGATCAGGGCCAGGGAGACCAGGGCCAGATAGGTCGAGGCGGCGGCGGCGAACTGGACCGCGGTCATGAGCGGCTCCACCCCCAGGTGCACCCCCACCCAGGCTCCCCACCCGCACAGGGCGAAGCCGATGCCGAAGACGCTCACCCGCAGCGCGGTGTCCGCCTTCCCGGTGCGGGGGAGCCGCCCCGCGGCCAGGGCCAGGAACACCGCGGCCATGGGGGCGCCGAGGATGGAGAAGAGAAGGTAGGGGTTCCGCGAGGCGAAGAGCCGCCCCTGGGCCAGGGCGGCCCAGGCGGGAAGGCTCAGGACGAGGTAGCTCACCCCCGTCATGGTGTAGTCGGATCGTTTCACGCCCGGGACTCCCTGGTTCGGTTCGTCTCCCCGCGGGCGGCGCCGGTGCCGGCGCCGCCCGGACCCATTATGCCCTCTGGAGCAGCACGGGGAGAAGGAGGAGGCTGACGAGGGTCACCACCACCGCGCCGATCACGTTGAGGCCGAAACCCCACCGGGCCATGGTCCGGATGGGAATCCGGTCGGTGCCGAAGACCACCGCGTTGGGCGGGGTGGCCACCGGGAGCATGAAGGCGCAGCTCGCGCTGAGGGCGGCGGGCACCATGAACAGGGCGGGATCCAGCCCCGCCCCCAGCCCGGCCGCGGCCAGGACCGGCATGAGCAGGGTCGTGGTGGCGGTATTGCTGGTCACTTCGGTCAGAAAGGTGACCGCCAGGCAGAGCAAAAGCAGGGTGAGCGGCAGCGGCCATCCCGCCATCCCGGAGAGCGCCAGGCCCAGGGCGTCGGAGAGCCCCGAACTCTGGAAGCCACGGGCGATGGCGATGCCGCCCCCGAACAGGATGAGCAGGCCCCAGGGGATGCGCTTGGCGGTCTCCCAGTCGAGCATCGGCTCCCCTTCGCCGTTGGGCAGGATGAAGAGGAGGACCACCGCGAGCAGGGCCACCGTGCTGTCGCCCGCGTGCTCCAGGCCCAGGAGACCGCTCCAGCCCCCCCAGGGGGCGGTGCGGGTGGTCCAGGCCAGGGCGGTGAGGCCGAAGATCCAGAGCACGCGCCGTTCCCGCGGGCGCCAGCGGCCGGTCTCCGGCAGCGCGTAGTCCAGGCCGGGGTCCAGTCCGCGGGTGATCCAGAGCCAGGCCAGGGGGAGGAGGCAGAGCACGGCGGGGATCCCGATCTTCATCCAGTCCAGGAACCCGAGGGCGATCCCGGTCTCCTCGCGGTAGATGCCCAGGAAGATGATGTTGGGTGGGGTGCCGATCGGCGTCCCCAGGCCGCCGATGCTGGCCGCGTAGGTGATGCCCAGCAGCAGCGGGACGTCCAGCTTGCCGCTCTTGTCCTGATCCAGCACGGCCAGGGCGATGGGAAGCATCATGAGGGCGGTGGCGGTGTTGGAGATCCACATGCTGAGGAAGGCGGTGGTGAGCATGAAGCCCAGCACGATGCGCCGGCGGCTGGCGCCCCCCACCCGGTGGAGGATGGCGAAGGCCAGCCGGCGGTGGGCCCCGCTTTTCTCCATGGCGGTGGAGAGAAGGAACCCTCCCAACAGGAGCAGGATCAAGGGATGGCCGTAGGCGCCACCCACCTCACGCTCGTCCAGCACCCCGGTGAGCGGCAGGAGGGCGAAGGGGAGGAGCGAGGTGGCCGGGATCGGAATCGGTTCCAAGACCCACCACGAGGCGCAGAGCGCGGTCACCGCCGCGGTCCAGGCGGCGGGTGCGGGGAGTCCGCCCAGCCGGCAGCCGAGGAAGGCGCCGGCCGCCAGGAGGAGCCCCAAGGTCAGGCCTGCCTTCCTGGGCACGGCGCGCTACTTCTCGAAGCGCACGCTGTAGACCGGCGGGAGATGGGTGGACAGGGTCTGCCAGCTGTCTCCCTGGTTCTCGGTCAGCCACAGCGCGCCGGTGGTGGAACCCATGGCCAGCCGGTCGCCGGAGTCGTCGATGTCCAGGGCGTGCCGGTAGACCAGGTCGTAGGCGTGATCCTGGGGCAGCCCCTCGCGGAGCACGGTGAAGTTCTTGCCGCCGTCCCGGGTGCGGGCGGCCACCACCTGCCCGTCCACCGGGATCCGGCACTCGTCCTTGACCGCAGGCACGAACCAGGCGGTTTCGGGATCCTCCGGATGCACGGCGACCCCGAACCCGAACACCGAGGGCTGGACCGTCTTCACCTCCTGCCACGAACGCGCGGCATCGGTGCTGTGGAAGACGCCGTTGTGGTGCTGGCACCAGAGGACGTCGGGTGCGGCCGGGCAGGCCACGATGCGGTGGGGATCCTGGAAGTTGGGATCGTGCGCCTTCTCCGGAGGCATATAGGCCGCGAACATGCCGGATGAGCGCACTTCCCAGCTGTCGCCGCCGTCTGCGGTATGCCACGCCCCGCCTATCGAGACTCCGATCGTCACCTTCCGGCCGTCCCGCGGGTCCACGCAGATGGAGTGGATCCCGGGATGGTCGGCACCGCCCCCGAACCACTGTGCGCGAGCGGGGAGGTTCCAGAGGGACTCTACGAGTTCCCAGGTGTCTCCGCGATCGCGCGAGCGGAACAGCCCGCCGGGGATGGTCCCGGCCCACAGGAGCCCGGGCTGGTCCCGGCCGCCGGCCTCCAGGGACCAGATCTGCTTCACGCTGGGAGCCTTGGCCGCGTCGCCCTCGGTCTCGGCGGCCGCGGTCTCCCCGGGGTTCTTGGGGAAGGCCGGAGCCGGGATTTCCTTCCAGTTCGCTCCGCCGTCCTCGGAGCGGTGCATCTTCACGCCGAAGTGGCCGAGGTTGAGGGCGGCGTAATCGGTGCCGTCCCGGGAGTCGGTCAGGGTCATGCTGACGGGATCTCCCAGGAACGCGGTGTGGACGATGCGCCACGGCTGCGTTCTGGAGGCGCCCCCCCGCTCGAAGATGAACAGTCCCTTGCGGGTACCGACGTGCAAGCGATTACTCATCGGTCTCTCCTTGTGCCGGGGTCCGCCCCGGTGGGTGTCCGGCGGTCGGGGAGGGGCTATCCGCCGGAGAGAGCTTGAAGCACGTAAACCTCGCTGGTGGCGCCCACGGCCTGGTTCAGGTCCGCGCGCTCGCCGTCCACGAACACCACCACGTGGTGCCGAAGGCGTCCCTGGTCGTCCAGGACGTAGTTCCGGAGCCGGGGGTTGTTGGAGAATACGGCATCCAGTGCCCCACGCACCGTATCCCCCGGCACCTCGGCGGGCGGTGCGTCCACGTGGCGTCTCAGGTTGGCGGTGAATACGACCTTCGGCATACAGAGGGTAGTGTGCCTCAGGACAGGGCTCTGCGCAACTCTCGACCGGAGGCCCCAGGAAGTCTCCCGGCCTTCTTGAACGAATCGAGAGCGGCATCCAATCTGTAGACGCGAGCCAGAGTACCCCGAGGGCCTGGGGTCTACATCAGTCCCAGCGTCAACGGCGACACATAGGTGATGAGCAGCACCCACACCGCGAAGATGAGCAGGAAGGGGAAGGTCATCCGCCACACCTCCGACAGCGGCACCTTGAACCGCAGCGAACTCAGGAACAGGTTGAGCCCCACCGGCGGCGTCAGGTAGCCCAGTTCCAGGTTGGCCAGGAAGATGATGCCCAGGTGGATGGGATTGATCCCGAAGGCCTCGCCCAGGGGGACGATGAGGGGGACGATGATGATGATGGCGCTGAAGATGTCCAGGAGCATCCCCGCCACCAGGAGGATCAGGTTCAGGGTGAGCAGGAACACGATCCGCGAACTCACCGAGGCCTGCACCCAGTCCGCGATGCGGCTGGGGATCTCCTCGCCCACCATGTAGCCGGTGAGTCCCAGGGCGGAGCCCAGGATGATCAGGAGGGCCCCGATGAGGATCGCCGTCTCCATGAACACCCGGACCGAGTCCCGCCGCACCGAGAGCGTGCGGTGCACCACCACCTCGATGAAGATGGCGTAGACCGCGGTGAGCGCGGCCGCCTCCACCAGGGTGGCCACCCCGGCCACCAGGCTCAGGATCACGAAGACGGGGAGGAACAGGTCCCACTTCGCTTCCCACACCGAGCGCAGGGTGGCTCGCGAGTCGAAGGCGGACCGGGCCACTCCGGACCGGCGGCCGCGGTTCGCGCTCAAGAGGGCCACGATGGCCACGAGGAGGAGGCCGGGGAGGAGGCCGGCCAGGAACAGCTTCTCGATCGGCTGCTCGGACTGGATGCCGTAGAGGATCACCGGCAGGCTGGGCGGGAACAGAAGCCCGATGCTCCCCGAGGCGGTGAGGAGCCCGATCGAGAACTTCTTGGAATACCCCTCCTGGATGAGGATGGGCAACAGCAGCCCGCCCAGGGCCAGGATGGTCACCCCCGAGGCCCCGGTGACCGCGGTGAAGAAGGCGCAGGCCACCACCGCCGCGATGGCGGTGCCCCCGGGGGCCCAGCCGAACAGCGCGCGGAAGAAGCCGACCAGCCGCCGCGACGATCCCCCCGCGGCCAGCACGGTGCCGGCCAGGGCGAAGAGCGGCAGGGTGGGCAGGAGCGGCATGGTGGCCAGGCCGTAGGTCTCGATGGCGATGGCGGTCATGGAATCGCCGTCGGCGTGGAAGAGCAGGGCGGCCAGCCCGCCCATGACCGCGAACAGCGGGGCGCCGAGGAGGGTGGCCACGCCCAGGGCCACCACCCCGGGCACCAGCAGCCGCTCTTCCCGCAGCCCCAGGAGCCACACGCCGACCGCGGCCGCGGCCAGGGCCAGGACCAGGATCCGCCCCTGTCGCCCCCGGGGCGCGCGCCACCAGAACCCCAGGGCCACCCCGGCGTAGCCCACCGGCATGATCACCGAGGCGATCCACTTGGGAACGCCGCCCCCCAGAGTGTCCAGGAAGGCCATCTCGTTCCGCACGTGCCCCACGCTGCCCCAGGCCAGGGCCACGCTCACCAGCACCGCGGCCGTGGTCCCCACCACCTGGGCCCAGAAGAGGAGGCGCCCCTCCTTGAGGAAGGCGGCGGTGGAGAGGGCCAGGTGCCGGTTGGTGAGGGTGGCCAGCATGGCGCCCAGGAAGGCGACCCACAGGGTGAGGTGCTCCACGTAGCCGGAGGCGCCGGGTACCAGGGAGCGGTGGAGGGTCTTGCGGGCGACGATCTCCACCAGGGGGATGGCCATCATGGCGGCCAGGGCGGCGCTGACCAGGCCCGCCTCCAGCCGGGTCACGAATCCGCGCGGGCCGGGAAGCGACGCGGCTTCCCCGCTCTCGGCCAGGCCCCCCATGGATGTCAACGGCGGCTCCGGACGTCCGGCCCGCGCGTCGAATCGCGGCCCCCGATCACGGGCCCTCCCCGCGCATCTCCTTCACGATCTTCTGCAGCCAGTCGAAGTCCTCCTCCGACACGTAGAAGCCGCGGATGTCCGGGTAGGCGGCCTTGACCGCCTGGTCCCACTTCGCCACCTGGGCGTCGGTCGGCTCCAGGACCTTGAGGCCGCGCTTCTTCATCGCTTCCACCGCGTCCGCGTCCATCTGCCGGGTCTCGGTGCGGAAACGCTCGGCCCACTTGTCGGCCTCGGCGCGCAGGGCCGGTCTCAGGTCCTCGGGGATCTCGTCCCACTTGGCCTTGGTCATGATGAGCGCGCCGGGGAGCGGTGCCCACTTCATGTCGATCATGTACGGCGTGTGCCGGAAGGCCTGGCTGGCCAGGGCGTAGTAGGGCATGGTGTCGAAGGCGTTCACCAGGTTGGTCTGGAGCCCGGTCAGGAGTTCGGTGGCCGGCAGGGGGACCACGTTGAACCCGGCCGCCCGCCACAGTTCGAGGCCCTCGGAATCCCCGGCCCAGCTCATCAGCTTCACCTTGCGGATATCGTCCACCGAGGCGTCGGGGGTGGGCACGAAGAACTTCACCCACCCGGCGTCGGCCCAGGCCAGGACGATGTAGCCCTTCTCCTCCAGGCGCTCGGCCAGGGTCGGGCCCATGATCTCCATGGCCTTGTCCAGTTCCTCGTTGGTCCGCAGCATGCGGGGGATGGTGAACACCCGGGTGGACCGGCTGATGCTGCTCAGGCCGTGGGAGGTGACCAGGGCGGCGTGGTAGTTGTTGATCCCCATCTTCTTCATGACCTGGGGCTCGTCCCCGGCCACGCCGCCGGCGTAGATGCGGAGCTGGACCTGGCCGTCGGAGACCCGGGACCAGTCCGCGGCCAGGTCCTTGAGCAGCTCGTGCCAGGTGGACCCGTCCGGGGCCAGGGTGGCCAGCTTGATCTTGATCTTCTTGCCCTTCGCCTCGGCCGGGGCGGCGGCCAGGAGGACGGCCATGGCCAGCAGGAACATGCGGGAAAGGAACTTCATGGGGTGTCCTCGTTCTCCTCGTAGTCGATGAAGAAGTCGGCCGTGTGATCGAGGAGCCACTGGGCCCGCCGCTGGGAGAGCACGTTGGCCAGCCGCTGGTCGGGGGCGGCATCGACGTCGACGGCCAGCGCCTGCTCGAGAAGCGAGCGGAATTCCTTCAGGTTCTGCTCCTTGACCGAGACCGCCTCGGCCAGGGCCACGTAAGGGCCGGCGGTCTCGCCGTGGGAAATGACCACGGCGGCTTCGAAGTGTTCGCGGGCCGCTTCCAGGCTGCCTCCATAGCCGCCGGAGCGGGCTGCTTCCAGTGCGATGAGTACCTCGTGGATGGCCCCGTCATTCCAGGCCGGTTCCAGGGCGAACGCACGTTGGAGCAGGGCGTTGGCGATGTTGAAATCAGCCACCAGGTCCATGTCGTCCTTGCGCACGCTGACCGCCCCCGCCCAGGCCGCTCCGGTCCAGAAGAGAAACGGCACGTCCTCCTTCTTGGTCGCCTGGAGCGCGGAGTCGGGATTCGCATAGAGTCCGGCCCGGGTCCCCGAGTGCGCGAGTTCCAGCCCCCGGAGCCCGAACTCGCGGCCCCGCAGGAAGAGGCGGCTGGCCCGGACCCGCTGGTTCCGGGCCGCGTTGAGATCATCCTCCTCGATGTAGTCCGCGGGCACGGCCACGAAGGCCTGGGCATAGGAGGTAAAGCCCTTGGCCGCGGAGAGCAGAATGTCCTCGTTCTTCGGAGCCTCCAGCAGCAGCCCCTCCAGGGTCTTGAGCATGAAGGGGAGCGCGTCGGCCACCAGCTCCGGGTCGTCGTCCCGCTGGTAGACCACGCTGGAACGGGAGAGCGATTCGGCCAGGGCGTTCACCGCCATCGACCGGATGGAACACCCGGGAACGGCGATCACCACGGCCAGGAGCGCCGCCGCCGCCGGGATGCAAAACGCCGGCAGGAGATGGATCGGGGATTTCATCTTGAGCATGAGGGGCCTCCGTCGAAGCACCGGCGGAGTGTAGCATCAACAGCGAGGGCCGCCCACCGGGGCGGCCCTGTCGTCGGATGGCCGGGGCCGGATGCGGTCCCGGACCGGTCAGCGGACCTTGAGCAGCTTCTTGGTAGCGGTCTCGTCCTTGGTCTTCAGGCGATAGAAGTAGATGCCCGGGGCCACCGGGGTCCCGGACGCGTTCTCGCCGGACCAGGTGATGCCGTAGGTCCCGGCCGGGCGCTGGGCGTCCAGCAGGGTGCGGACCAGCCGTCCCTGGAGATCGAAGACCTGGACCTGGACCGGGCTCGATTCGGGGAGATCGAACTGGATCCGGGTGCTCTTGAAGAACGGGTTGGGGTAGTTGCCGTAGAGCCGGAACACCGCGGGCGGGGCGCCGTCCACCCCGGTGGCGGAGATCGGCTCCACGATCACGAAGGTGGACAGGGTCTTCGCCTCGCCGCAGACGAAGTTGGCCGTGGTGTTGACGTCGCCGGTGACCTCCCGCCACGAGGGGACGGGGAGGGACTCGTCGTAGTGGAAGAGGAGGAGATCCGACTCCGATCCCTGGACGTTGCCTTCGTCGTAGGACAGGCAGACGTCCACCGGGCCGGACCGGGCCGCGTTGGTGCTCACGTGGTAGTAGACCGGCGTGCCCGAGGGCACGGTCACCAGCCCGGGGGGCAGGGCGGGCCCGCTCGACGAGGTGCCCAGGGTGGTCACCCCCTCCACCGACACCGAGCTGAAGGTGACGGTGTGGTTCCCGGGGAAGTTCACCGTCACGTTGGTCCCGGTCGGGGTGTTGGGGCCGCAGTTGGCCGGGGAGCCGAAGCGCTGGATGCGGCGGTTGTCGCGGTCCGCGATGTAGACCCGCCCGCAGCTGTCCACCGCCGCGTCGTAGGGGTGGCTGAACTCGCCGGGGGCGGTGCCCTGCCGGCCGAACTTGTCCAGGAAGACGCCGTTGGTGTCGAAGATCTGGATCCGTTCGTTGATCTCGTCGGCCACGTACACCTTTCCGGTGGAGTCCACGGCCACGTCCCGGGGGGACTCGAACATGCCGTCCTCGGCCCCCTCCGAGCCCCAGGTCAGGACGAAGGTCCCGTCCAGCGTGTACTTCTTGATCCGGTGATTGTCGCCGTCGGCGATGTACAGGTAACCTCCGGCCACGGTGAGCCCGGCCGGGAAGAGGAACTTGGCGTTGGAGGTTCCCTGGGACCCCCACTTGGAGATGAAGACCCCGTCGTTGGTGAACTTCTGAATGCGGTTGTTGTTCCGGTCGGCCACGTAGACGTTGCCGAGGTAGTCGCAGGCCAGCCCCCGCGGGTACTCGAACTGACCGTTCCCCGCCCCTTCGCTGCCCCACTGCAGGATGAAGTTCCCGTCGGTGTCGAACTTCTGGATCCGGTGGTTGACGTTGTCCGAGGCGAACACGTGTCCCATGTTGTCCACCGCGATGCCCAGGATCTCGTTGAACTCGCCCTCCCCGGTGCCGGTGTCCCCCCAGGCGGTGATGAACCCGCCGTGGCTGTCGAACTTCTGGATGCGGTTGTTGAAGGCGTCGGCCTCGTAGACGTACCAGGGCTCGAAGGCGATCTGGTAGGGGCGGTTCATCTGACCCGGCTCGTTGCCGTTCTCCCCGAAGGCCAGCAGGAAGGGGGGGGCGGTGGAGACGATCGGAGTTCCCCACTTCTGGATGCGCTGGTTCTGGGAGTCCGCGATGTAGACTTCGCAGTCCTTGTTGATGGCGATGCCCAGGGGATCCCAGAACTCCCCGTCCCCGAACCCGAAGTTGCCGAAGGAGCCCAGGAAGGCCCCGTCGGAGGTGAACTTCTTGACCTCGGCGTGGTTGGTGTCGGTCACGAAGACGTTGCCCAGGGTGTCCACGGCCACGCCGGTGGGGGCGTTGAAGTCGGCGGGGCCGCTGCCCAGCTGCCCCCAGGCCCTCAGGAAGGCGCCGTTCAGGTCGAACTGCTGGATGCGGTTGTTCTCGGTGTCGGCCACGTAGACGTACCCGCTGTCCGCGTTGACCGCGATCCCCTTGGGCAGGTCGAACTGCCCGTCCGCCGATCCGGAATCCCCCCAGGCGGTGAGGAACCCGCCCGAGGCGTCGAACTTCTGCACGCGGTAGCTGAAGGGATCGGTGACGTAGACGTTGCCGGCCCCGTCCAGGGCGACCCCGTAGGGTTGCAGGAACTGCCCGGACCCGGTGCCCGAGTCCCCCCAGGCGGCCAGGAAGCCGGCCCCCGCATCGAACTTCTGGATGCGGAAGTTGTAGGGATCCACTACGTAGAGGATCCCGGCCTCGGTGACGGCCAGATCGGTGGGCTCGATGAACTGCCCGTTGCCGCTCCCCGAATCCCCCACCGCCAGGACGAAGCCGCCGGTGGCGGTGAACTTCTGGATCCGGTGGTTGTAGCGGTCGGCCACGTACACGAAACCGCTGGTGTCCACCGCCACCCCGGTGGGGACGTTGAACTGCCCCGGGCCCGACCCCAGCGTGCCCCATTTCAGGTTGAACCCGATGGTGGTGAGATCGGCGTGGGCGAGGAGGGGAGCGACGAGAACCGACAGGAAAGCAACGAAAAGCGCTCGACGAAGGTGCATTCAGGGCCGTCCCTTGGTTGTGTCGGAGGTTGGTGGCTCCAAGGTGCGCAAACTGGAAGCGGGAATGGGGTCCCGGTGAAGAAAGGGACCGGCGACATCGTGAATCCCACCGATGTCAACCATACGCAAGCAACGAGTATATCACGGAATACGCTTCCGGGACCAGGGTCGACCGCCCTCCGGGCTCAGAACATGTCCGGCATGCCCGGAGCGCCGTGGCTGAACACGCCGCAGGCCTTGTCGACCTCCGCGTCCTCCCCCTCCAGCAGACCGGCGGCGCGCAGGGCCCGGGGCGGGTAGAGGCCGGAGAAGAGCGGGGCCAGACCCCGCACGTCCATGCGCAGCGCCCCCTTGCCCCCGCGGGTCACGCGGGCGGCGCCGTCGGCGATCTCCACCGTGAACCGGTCCTGGTTGGAGGGAACCCCCCCGTCCTGGATCTCCAGGGAGAGGGACGCGGCCAGGCCCCGGGAGTAGCCCCGGGCCTCCAACGCCTTGGGAACGTTGACGATGCGGGTCATCCAGTACATCTGCTGGCCGCTCTTCCAGGGCTGCTCGGCCAGGAGCGGCAGGAGCACGCTCGTCGGTCCGCCGTACCACGACATCTCGGGACTCATCGAGCGGTAATCGTGGAGCAGACTCCACAAATTTCGCCCCGCACGCGAATCCAGAGCCGCGATATCGGTGAGTTGCAAATCGAAACCCCCCTGATCGCGGGCGTGGGTCAGGTAGTACACGTAGCCGCGGATCTCGCCGCCCTCCTCGACCACGTAGCCGCTGGCCTTCTGGTTCCGGAACTCGAAGATGCGGTCCCAGACGTAGGCGCCCCGATCCAGGTGGCCGTCGAACCCCGCGGCGTGTTTCCGGTACACCGCTTGCACCGCTTCGCGGTCTCCCTCCACCGCTTCCCGGGCGGTCAGGTCCCGGTCGCGGATGCGGATGTCGCCGGGTTTCAGGGTGTAGTGGTGGCGGCTTCCCGCCTGCTCGAATCCCGCCTTGCGGTAGAGGGTCTGGGTGGCGGGATACAGGCTCGAGATCGGCACCCCGGCCTCGTTCAGCTCGCGCATGGCCCGCTGCATGAGATCCAGCGCGATGCCCTGTCCCCGCCGGTCCGGGGCCACCCCGACCGCGGCGATCCCGCTCATCGGCACCGGGCGCCCGCCGAACCACTGGCCCATGGGGACGAACCAGAAGCACCCCACCACGTCCTGTCCGTCGCGAAGGACGCGGAGGGTGTCGCGGTCCAGGGTGCCGATGCGCTCCCGGATGGCCTCGGCCGGGTGTCCGAAGCTGAGGGAGGTCACCTTGGCCATCGCGTCCATTTCGCGGTCGTTCTCGGGTTGTCCGTAGCTCAGGCGGGACATGGTCGGGTCCTTTCCGGGAGGGGAGAACGGGGAGTCTAGCAGCCGGTCCCGGAGCCGGTCTCGGGGTCCGTCAAGCCCCGCTCTCCAGCCGGTCCAGGATCCAGGTGGGCCGGCCCTCGGCCCCATCCATGTGCTCCGGGCGGGTGAGCCCGGACAGCACCAGGGCGGAGGCGATCCCGGCCCGATTGGCCCCCAGGATGTCGGTGGCCAGCTGGTCGCCGATCATGACCGCCGCGTCCGGCCCGCACCCGGCCCGGCGCAGGGCCTCCCGGAACATCGGGGGGTGGGGCTTTCCCAGGGGGATGAAGCCGACGTCCTGTCGGCCGGGGTAGCGGACGCGCAGGAGTTCGCCCAGGAGCAGGGCCACGCTCCCGGCGGTGAGGCCGATCCGCCCCGGGGCCGCCGGATAGACCAGGTCCGGGTTGGCCAGGACGAGGCGGGTGGGCAGGCCCCGGTCCGCCCGGCGGTAGAGGACGCTGAGCACGGCGTCCAGGCATTCGCGAAGCGGGTACCCGCGCTCGTCGCAGACCACCAGGACCTCGAAGTCCTCGCCGGTCTCCGCCGGCACCGGCTCGCCTCCGGCCGCGGTGACGTAGCGCACCGAATCCTCGGTGCCCAGGATCGCGCAGCGGGCTCCGGCCAGGCCCTCGGTGCGGAAGTAGTCGGCGATCACCGATCCGGAGGTGATGATGTCCCGGGCCGGGATCGCCAGCCCCATCTCCCGGTACCGCCGGGCGGAGGCGTCCTCGCTCCGGGAGGCGTCGTTGGTGAGCACGAAGTAGGACCGCCGCTCGCGGTTCAGGCGGGCGATCAGCTCCGCGGCGCCGGGAAGCGGTTCGTCGTGGGTGATGAGGACGCCGTAGGCGTCGAGGAGGAGCACCTCGTAGCGCTCCAGCAGTTCCGGGGCCGTGATCCGGGGCGGACCGCTCACCGCGGCGCCTCCTCGGGCGCGAACGGGATCCGGGTCCCGGTGCGCACGAACAGCACCTCGGTCGCCGGCGGCTCGCCGAGCCCCAGCCCCAGCCGCACCGCCTCGCCATAGTCGGCGAGCTGGCCCCGGTAGCCCTCGGCGTGTTCCGGGCTCGTCTCCTCGTCGGTCTTGTAGTCGGCCACGTGGATACGTCCCCCCCGGCGGTAGATCAGGTCGGCGTAGCCGTGCACGGTGACGCCGTCGGGGTCCCGGTAGAGGATCGGCACCTCCCGTCCCAGGATCTCCACCCCGGCCAGATAGCCCGGCAGCTCCGAGGCGAAGAAGCCGCGGAGCACCGCCTCCGCCTCCCGGAGGATGGCGTCCGGGTCGAGGTTCAGCTCCCGGGCCGCGGCCGCGGCGGCGCCGGCCACGACGGCCTCCCCGGGCGGATCCGGGAACCGGCAGCCTTCCAGCGCCCGGTGGACGGCGGTGCCCACGCCCCGGGCGGTGTTCCGGTCCCGGGGAACGCCTCCGGAAGCGTCCTCGGTCCGCCGGGTCCGGTGATCGTCACTCGGGCTCCGGAAGCGGGGAGGCGGTTCGGTCGCGGCCAGGGTCGCGGCCTCCCCGAAGGCCCGGAGCCACCCCGAGGGATCGACGGCTGCGGGCGGGGCGCCGGCCGGGGGAGGAGCGGCACAGAGGAGCCGGTGCCGCACCCCGGGGACGAGGTCGACGTCGTCCGGCGGATAGGGATCATTCGCCTCGGCGTCGCGGTGATAGTCCCAGGCCCGGGCCATGGCCTCGAGCCAGCGCTGCTTTCCCTTGCGGGAGCTGTTGACCAGGATCAGGCGTTCCTTGGCCCGGGTCGTGGCCACGTAGAGGAGGCGCTTCACCTCGGCCTCCTCGTGGTTCTTGGCTTCGCGCTCGGCCAGAAGCGAGGCGCTGTTCCGCATCTTGTTGCGCTCGATGAGCCGCACGGCGATCCGGGGCCCCGGCGGCGTCCAGGTCACCGAAACGCGCGTTTCCCGCTCGCCCGGCGGGTTGCCCCGGGCCAGATCGGGAAGGATGACCACGTCGTACTCCAGCCCCTTGGCCTTGTGGATGGTGAGGATCCGCACCGCGTCGGTGACCTCGTCGGCCAGGGGGCTGTCCCCCTCGGCCCGGCTTCCGGTGAATTCCTCCTCCAGGGCGTCGATCGTCTCCTCCAGGGTGAGCCCGCGGGTGCGGGCCAGGGCCGAGGCCCGCTCGGCCAGCTTCCGCACGTTGGCCACCCGCTGGGCCCCCTCGAAATAGGCGGCCATGAGCAGGGCGAACTCGCTCTCGGTGAGCGTCTTCTGGATCCAGCGATCGAGGGGGAGCGACCGGCGATCGCGGTCCATCCGGCGCAGCAGGTCGAAGGCGGCGCGGATCTCCGGGAATCCCTCGGGCAGGCGGTCCGGGTTCCGGGTCCAGTTGAACACGCCGCCGGCCCGCTTGTACTCCAGTAACCGGGCGTCGGGGACGGCCCCCAGGGTGGAACGCAGGACGCCGAGGGTGGCCACCGGGTCGGCCGGGTTGGCGATGGCCCGCAACAGCGCGAACGCCTCCACCACCTCCGGGCGCTCGGCGAAGGCCTTGCCCCCGTCCACCACGAAGGGGATGCCGGCCTCCCGGAAGGCGCGGGCGTAGATGGGGATGTCGCTCATGGCCCGGTAGAGGAGCGCGATGTTCCCCCACTCCAGGCGTCCTTCGGGGCCGGTCTCCTTCCGGATCCAGGCGGCCAGGTGCCGGGCCTCCTCGCGGCGCCGGTCCCCGGCCGTGGTCTTGGGCGGGGTGAGAACCGACCACACCTCGACCGCGGGTCCATCTCCGGCGTCCCGGTGGGGGGCGATCGCCTCGTACTCCGGTTCCACCCCGGGATTCCGGGGATTCCCGATCCAGTCCTCGAACAGCCGGTTCAGGGGAGCGAGGATGCCGGGACGGCTCCGGAAGTTGGTGACCAGGCTTTCCCCGCTTCCCTCCCGCAGCACGTGCTCGGTGGCCCGGTGGTAGGCGGCCATGTCCGCGCCGCGGAACCGGTAGATGGACTGCTTGGGGTCGCCCACGATGAAGAGCCTCCCCGGCTCCAGGGGCACCGTGTACGGGTTCTCGATCGCCCCCTCCCCCCGGGCGGCCAACAGGAAGACGATCTCGTACTGGAGCGGGTCGGTGTCCTGGAACTCGTCCACCAGGAGCGCCCGGGCCCGGGCCGCCTCCGCACGGCGCACCGCCGGGTTCCGGGCCAGGAGGTTCCGGGCCAGGAGCAGGAGGTCCGTGTAGGAGAGGACCCCGTCCTCGTGCACGCGGCGGCGGAACCGCTGGGCGAAGGGGCGGAGCGCCTCCATGAGCACGGGGAAGGCGTGGTCGTGGAGTTCGCGGAGCTTGCGCAGGAGCGTGATCGCGTCCTTGGAGCGGGCCTTGATCGCCTCCTTGTCATCCGTGAATCCGGGTTCCAGGACCGGGGTGAGGGGGTCCTTTCGCTTCCAGTAGTGCTCGGCCGGGAGGTCCCCCACCGCGCGCATGGCTTCCGGGCCGCCTTCCAGAAAGGCCGACAGGAGCAGGATCTGGGTGTCGATCGCCAGCGCGGCATTCCGGGCCAGTTTCTTGTCGCTCAGCATGTGGGCGCGCGCGGCGACCAGGTCGTCCCGGAGCGCCGTCGCCTCCTCGCCGAACATCTCCACCGCGTCCAGGGAGCGATAGTCCACGCGGTCCAGGGAATCGCACGCCTCCGGACAGCGGACCAGGCTCCGGGCCACCGCCTCGATCTCCGCTTCGGTGAACCGCTCGAGGGTATCGCGCCAGAGGTCGGGCTTCCGGGGCTCCGGCCCCAGTTCCCGGGCCAGGAAGGCGGGCCACTCGGCTTCGAAGACCAGGTCGTGGGTTCCCCCCTCGTCCACCGTGACCTCCGGGGGGAGGCCGGCTTCCATGGGATGCCGGCGCAGGAGGTCGGCACAGAATCCGTGGATGGTCCCGACGAACGCCCGGTCGAGCCGCTCCCGGAAGGCGGCGGCCCGGGCGGCGATCTCCGGCTCCGGCAGGGCGGCGGCGCCGGTCAGCCACCGGTGGCTGCGGGCCGCCTCGCCCGCCAGCGGCGACACCCCGTCGGCCAGATCGTCCAGCGCGGCCCGCACCCGGCCCTTCATCTCCGTGGCCGCCTTCTCGGTGAAGGTCAGGGCCACGATGCCCTCCAGGGGGACGCGCTCGGACAGGACCAGGTTCAGGAACCGCTCCACCAGGAGCCCCGTCTTTCCGGTCCCCGCCCCCGCCACCACCACCAGGTTGGTGTCGAACCGGCCGACGGCCCGGGCCCGGGCCTCCCGGTCCGCGATGGGCGGGGTCACCGCGTGTCCTCCTCGTCGTCCTCGTCGTCGTCCGGAATGTCGGCCAGGAGCGGCTTCTTGACCCCCTTCTTCCTCAGCTTGTGGAGCGGCCGGTAGGCCTCGGCGTGCTCCACCCGCTCCCGGGTCGGATAGTGATGCCGGCGGCAGGCCGGCTGGAAATCGCACCACCGGCAGTGGAAGCCGGCGAAGATCGGAAAGCGCCCGGCTTCGGCTCCGGCCGCCAGCACGGCCAGGGTTTCCTGGAATCCCTCGCGTGTGGTGTCGAAGGTCTCGGGGGAGAGTGCGGGGGCGTCCTGGGGTGCCTCGCCCTCCACCGGATCGAACACCGGTCCCAGGCCCAGGAGTTCCCCTCCGACCCGGGCGCCCGCGGACTCGCCTTCCGCCAGCAGCACGTAGAGCGGGACCTGGACCCGGTCCCCGGTGAGGTAGTGCTTGGGCTCCACGTCCTTGGCGATCTTCCCCGAGGTCTTGTAGTCGCTCACCAGCCAGGCGCCCCGGCGATCCCGGGTGACTCGGTCCGGGATGCCGAGCACCGGCAGGCTCACCGGCGCGGCGGGGCCGAACAGGGCCCGGACCGAGGCGGCCACCGTCCCGGGAAACTCGAGGGTGCGGTTCCAGGGGGTCTCCAGCGCCTCCAGCCGGTGCCCGCCGGCGGCCAGCCGCCGCAGGTCCCGGTCCAGGAAGTCCCGGAGTTCGCGGCGCCAGTACGCGTCGGCATGGGTCTGCAGGAGCGGGAACCGCCTCCGGATGCGTTCCGCCGCCGCGCCCAGGACCTCGTCCCAACGGGCCTCCAGGGCGCGGTGCGCCGCTTCCACCATGCGGTCGGGATCGCCTTCGCCGTCCAGGAGGCCGTCCCGGTCCAGGTCGCGGAGCACACGCTCCAGGAGAAGATGCATGTGGCTTCCGAGTTCACGAGCCTCGAAGCGGAACGCCTCCGCCTCGTCCCGCAGCGGGCTCACCCCCAGCACGTGGCGAAAGAAGTAGGTCTGGGGGCAGTTGCCCATCCGCTTGAGGCCGGTGGCCGAGAAGGCCCGTTCCCCCCCGCCGGTCCCGCCGGGAACCCAGCCGTCGTAGGCCAGGTCCGCCCCCGCGAAGCGCTCCACCGTCTCGATCATGCCGAAGCCGGAGGCCAGGCGCGCCGCCAGGTCCGGATCCGTTCCCTCCAGGAAGGTGCGAAGCCGGGCCGGAGCCGCCCCGCCCGCCCGGTCGCCCACCAGGAGCGCCGACTCCAGGAGGGTGACCAGGCCGGTGTTCTCGCCGAACCAGGTCGCGGCCTCGGTCGGGTGGGCGGGCACCCGCGCGGGACGGAACGGCGCCCCCGGCCCGAGGATCGCCTTCAGGGTGGGGGCGCCGGGGAGGAGCCGTACCAGATCGCGGAGGGCGGGGGACGGAGCCAGGGCCCGGCCGTTGGAATCCGCACGCTGCCAGGTGACGGTGAGGCTCTCCCGGGCCGCGCAGAGGACGCCGGCCAGGAGCAGCCGCTCCTCGTCCCGTCCTTCCCGGCGCACGGCCAGCGGGGCCTGGGTTCGCCCGCGAAGCTGCTCCCGCACCCGATCGGGCAGGAAGGGATCTTCGCGCGGGCGCCGGGGGACCAGACCTTCGTTCATCCCGATCAGGACCAGGTGCCCGAAGGCGAGCCCGCGGGCCTGCATGAAGTCCAGGAACCGAACTCCCCCGATCTGCCGCCAGGGGACGGTGGCCTCCTCCAGGGCCCGGGTGAGGAAATCGAACACCGCGTCCCGGGCGAGGGAAGGGCGACCGGAAACGAGGGGCCGGGTCCCGCCGCCATCACGGCCCCGGGCCGCCGGCTCCAGGGCCCACTCCAGGCCCTCGATCTGCACGAGGCTCTGCTCCAGGGCTGCGTTCACCGCCCGGGAGGTCTCGGGACGGTCGGAGTCCACCTGGTCCCATCCCCGGATCCACCGGCGGCCCAGGTCGCGCAGGAACGCGGTGTGCTCGGCCGCGGTCCGGCATCGATCCCAGGCCTCCCGTTCCTCCACCCACCGGGAGACGAGATCGGCCAGGAGCCGGGCCGAGGCCAGGCGCCGTGGCTTCTCCGCCTTGAAGGCCGCCTCTTCCGGCGACCCGGATTCCGCCCAGGGAGGCGCGGGCTCGCCATCGATCCGATCCGGAAGCTCCTCGATCCAGGTGCGGCTCCCGCCGACCAGGGCCAGGGAGCGCGACCACCGGTCCCAGGTTCCCGGCCACCAGAGGCCGTCCGCCTCGCCGGACGGCGTCCCCCGCTCCAGGTGCGGGCTCCGGGTGAGTTCGATCACCGCCCGCCGCTCGAAGTCCCGGGACAGGGCCTCGAGCAGGAGCAGGAAGGCGCGCACCTTGGGGAACCGGCAGAGGGGGAGGGCGGCCGAGGCGTCCACCCGCAGGCCGTGGCGGGCGAAGACCGTCTCGGCCAGGGCGGCGAAGGGCTCCAGGGTGCGGGCCACGATTCCGATCGTCTCCGGGTCCGCCCCGTCCTGCACCAGCTTCAGTGCCTTCCGTGCGGCGAAGGTGAGTTCGGCCTCCGGACCCTGGACGTGGACCAGTCGCACCGCGCCGGGATCGAGGGGGGTCTCCGGCCGCGGCCCGGGGTCGCCCAGGGCCCGAGCCGCGGCCACGAAGGGGCGGTCGGAACCGGCCGGCTCCGGCGGCTCCGGGTCTCCCGGCAGGTGCCGCTCGAGAAAGTCGCGGGCGTACTTCCAGGCCGGGGCCTCCGGATCCGCGGGCACCAGGTAGGTGATCCCGGTCTCCGAAGGGACGGCGCGGAGGAGTTCCAGGTGGACACCGATCAGTTCGTAGGCTCCCACCGCGAACACCGCCCGCACCGGGGGGAAGGCGGCGGCGCGCCGGATGGCGAGGCGGATGAACCCGCCGCGGTCGGTCCAGCCGCCGGGCGCATCCTCCCGCACCGCGTTCCGGTAGGCTTCGAGCAGGTCCGCCACCGGGGCGATGCGGGGGGATCCGTCCGCGGCCCGCAGGTCCGCGGGGCGAACCCCCGCCTCGCCGAGCTCCCCCAGGAGCCGGGCCAGCGCGGTGACCGCGGCGGGCCGCAGGCTGGCGTAATTCCTCAGATCGCCGTCGGGAATCGAGTCCAACAGGTGTCGGGTCAACGCCGACAGCAGCGGCCCGGAGGCGATCCGGGGCAGCGGTTCCGCCCCCGCGTCCAGAATACGGAACGCCAGCCCCTGGTAGTTCAACACGTCCACCCCGGCGGCGCCGCCGAGGTCGCGGGCCAGCGATTCCCGCAGCCGCAGCACCTGGCGGCCCGACGGCGCCACCACCAGGATGCGGGCCAGGGGCCTTCCCGTCGCGGCCTCGTGCACCCGTCGCGCCAGCTCCGTTTCCAGACGGAGGGGATCGGGATGCATGACGATGCGGCTGGCGGCGGCCGGCTCCATGGCCGCATTCTAGCAGCCGGGGCAGGGGAGGGCGGAATCGGTTAAGCTGGAAGCAGCGGCGAAGCCGCGGGGGCTTCGTGAACGACGAGGAGGGGACCGTGGATTTCAAGGGCAAGCGCGTTCTGGTGACGGGGGGAAGCGAGGGCATCGGCCGGGCCATCGCCGAGGCGATGATCCGGGAGGGGAGCCGGGTGGCCGTCATGGCCCGACGCCGGGACAAGCTGGAGGCGACGGCCAAGGACATCGGGGCCCTGGCCGTGGCCGGGGACATCTCGGCCCCGGCGGACGTCCAGGCCGTGGTGCGGCAGGTGAAGGAGGAGTTTGGAGGGCTGGACGTCCTGGTCAACAACGCCGGTTTCGGCGTCTTCGCCACCCTGGCCGACATGGACACCGAGCGGTTCGAGTCGGTGTTGGCGGTCAACGTGACCGGGACCATGATGATGACCCGCGAGGTGCTGCCGCTTCTCCTGGCGCAGAAGAGCGGGCACATCGTGAACATCTCCTCCACCGCCGGGCTCAAGGGGTTCGCCGGGGGATCCGCCTACGTGGCCAGCAAGTTCGCCCTCCGCGGCATGACCGAGTGCTGGCGGGACGAACTCCGCCGGCACAACATCCGGGTCATGTTGGTGAACCCGAGCGAGGTGCAGACCGGCTTCGGGGGGAAGGGGGAGCCCCGCGACCCGAACCCGAGGAAGCTCCGTGCCCGGGAAGTGGCGGACTCGGTAGTGGGCGCGCTCCGCGTGGACGACCGGGGCTTCATTCCCGAATTCTCGGTCTGGGCCACCAACCCCTTCTGAGGACGGTGAAGCATGTTCGGACGGACGATCACCCTGTTCCGGCTGTTCGGATTCGCCGTCCGCATCGACACGAGCTGGATCTTCATCGCCGCCCTGGTGATCTGGTCCCTGGCCGTGGGGCTGTTCCCGGGCCGGTATCCCCACCTGGACTCCCGGGCCTACTGGATCATGGGGGTGGCGGGCGGGATCGGCCTCTTCGGCTCCATCATCTTCCACGAACTCTGCCACTCCCTGGTGGCCCGGCGCTTCGGGATCGAGATGCGGGGGATCACCCTCTTCATCTTCGGCGGGGTGGCGGAGATGGGGGACGAACCCCCCAGCCCCCGGGCCGAGTTCCTGATGGCGGGGGCGGGCCCTCTCTCCAGCATCTGCCTGGGGGTGGTCGCCTACCTGGTGGGGACCGGCCCCGGCCGGGGCTGGGGGGCGGGGGCCCAGGGGGTGCTCTGGTACCTGGCCTGGATCAACGTCGTCCTGGCCCTGTTCAACCTGGTCCCGGCCTTCCCCTTGGACGGGGGCCGGATGCTCCGGGCCGTGCTCTGGGGGCGCTCCGGCAACATCCGCCGGGCCACCCGGATCACCTCGAATATCGGTGCCGGGTTCGGGATGCTCCTTGTTATCATCGGGGCGGTCACGTTCATCCGGGGGAGCTTCGTGACCGGCGTGTGGTGGGTGCTGATCGGCCTCTTCCTGCGGGGCGCGGCCGGGCAGGCCTACCAGCAGTTGGTCCTGAGGCGGGCCCTGGAGGGGGAGACGGTGCACCGGTTCATGACGCCGGAACCGGTCGCGGTCGACTCCGACACCTACGTACGGGACCTGGTGGACGGTTTCTTCTACCGGACGCATCACAAGCTGTACCCGGTGGTCGACCAGGACCGGCTCATGGGCTGCGTGACCCTGGCCCGGGTCAAGGAAGTCCCCCGGGAGAAATGGGACTGGGTCCGGGTACAAGAGATCGCGGAGCCCTGCTCCGAAGGGAATACCATCTCCTCCGACGCGGATGCCATGGACGCGCTGTCCCGGATGCGGCGGTACCGGGTGAGCCGGCTCCTGGTGGTGGACGGCGGACAGCTGGTCGGGATCCTCTCCCTCAAGGATCTGATGGCGTTTCTATCCATGAAAGTCGAACTCGAATCGAAGTGAGGGCTTGACCGTCCCGTCCGGGCTCCGGCCGGGCCGGACACCGGGGGTCGGGAGACATCCATGTCCATGCGTTTTCGCGAGGGGTTCCGCATCCTGGCCGCGCTGGCCGCCGCCGGCCTGGTCCTGGCCGTGCCCCTGGGGTCCGCCTCCGGCCAGTACTTCGGACGCAACAAGGTCAACTACGAGACCTTCGACTTCCACGTCCTCTCCACCGAGCACTTCGACATCCACTTCTATCCAACCGACAACCCGGCCATCATGGACGTGGGGCGCATGGCCGAACGCTGGTACAAACGGCTGTCCCCGACCTTCGACCAGACGTTCAAGGACCGGAAGCCGATCATCCTCTACTCCAACCAGGCCGACTTCCAGCAGACCAACGCCATCTCGGGCTTCCTGGGCGAGGGCACGGGGGGGGTGACGGAGCCGATCAAGAACCGGGTGGTCATGCCGCTGACCGGGGACTACGCGGGAACCGACCACGTCCTGGGCCACGAGCTGGTCCACGTCTTCCAGTTCGACATCGCCTTCGCCGCGGACGACACCATCCCCTTCCGCATCAACCTTCTCCCCCTGTGGCTGATCGAGGGCATGGCCGAGTACCTCTCGGTGGGCCGGGACGATCCGCACACCGCCATGTGGCTGCGGGACGCGGTGCTCCAGAAGGATTTCCCGACCATCAAGCAGCTCGGCGACAATACCAAGTTCTTCCCTTACCGCTACGGGCAGGCGCTGTGGGCCTACATCGGGGGGAAGTGGGGCGACGACAAGATCGCCAAGATCTACCGCGCGTCCGGGCGCCGGGGCCTGGACTACGGGCTGGCCAAGGTCCTGGGGGTGACCACGGATTCCCTGTCCACCCTGTGGGGGGACGCGGTCCGCGAGGTCTATCTGCCGGCCATGGCCGGGCGGGCCAAATACAACGAGACCGGCCGGAAGATCCTGGCCCCCGACATCGACGCCGGTGAGATCAACCTGGCCCCGGTCCTGAGCCCGGACGGCAGCCGGGTGGCCTTCCTGTCCGAGAAGGACCTGTTCTCCATCGACGTCTTCATCGCCGACGCCCACACCGGGAAGATGCAGAAGAAGCTCCTGAGCGCGGCCACCAACGGCCACTTCGACGCGCTGCGGTTCATCGACTCCGCCGGCACCTGGTCCCCGGACGGAACGCGCTTCGCCCTGGTCGTGTTCGCCAAGGGGGACAACGAAATCCTGGTGCTGGACACGCATTCCGGGGACGTGAAGCGGACCTACCATCCGAAGAGCGTGGGGGCCATCTCCAACCCCGCCTGGTCGCCGGACGGCAAGTGGATCGCCTTCAGCGGCTCGGCCGAGGGAACGAGCGACCTCTACCTGCTGGAGGTGGCCACCGGGGCCCTGACCCGGCTCAACGACGACCGCTACGCCGACCTGGAGCCCACCTGGTCCCCCGACGGCAAGAACCTGGCCTTCGTCACCGACCGCGGGCCGGAGACGAACTTCCAGGAACTCACCTACGGCCCCATGCGCCTGGGGCTCATGGACGTCGAGAGCCGCTCCATCCGCACCTTCGGTCCCTTCCAGGACGCCAAGCAAATCAACCCCCAGTTCTCTCCCGACGGCCGCTCGCTGTACTTCATCTCCGACCGGGAGGGGTTCAGCGACATCTACCGGATGGACCTGGACACCGAGGCGCTCTACCAGGTGACCCGGGTGGCCACCGGGGTGAGCGGGATCACCGCGCTCTCCCCGGCCATGTCGGTGAGCCCCGCCACCGGGGAGGTGGTCTTCTCCCTCTTCGAGGACTCGAAGTACCTGGTCTACGAACTCTCCGCCGAGCAAGCCCAGGGGACGCGTCTCCGCCCGGAGGGGGACGGCTACGTGGCCGAGGGCCCGGTGGGGAACCTGCCCGCGGCTTCGGACACCCTGGTCGCGGAGGCGGGGGAGGCGGCTCCGGACACCTCGGCCGCTGAGGTGGCGCCGGTGGCTCCGGACACCCTGGCCGCGATGACGGGATCACCCGCGGGGATCCCGGCCGGGACGGATTCGACCACGGCCCCGGGAGCCGCGCCCGCCGACACCACGGCCCGGGCAGCGGCCGAGCCGCCCGCCGGCCCGCTCCGGGGCGGGATCCTGCCCCCGGTTCTCGACCAGGGGGAGGCCGAGGTCTCCGACTATCTGGCCGACCCCGAGTCGGGGTTGACCTCGGCGGACAGCTTCTCGGTGCACCGGTATCATCCCAAGCTCACCCTCGACTACGTCGGGGGCTACGCCGGCGGGGCGGTCGGGACGAACCGGTACGACACGGGGGTGGGGGGCGAAGCCGTCGCCTATTTCAGCGACATGCTGGGGAACCACACGGTGGGGCTCGGGCTCAGCGCCAACGGGGGGATCAAGGACGTGGGGGCCCAGGCCTTCTACGCCAACCGGTCCCGTCGCTGGACCTGGGGAGGCGTCGCCGGACACATCCCCTATCTGGACGTTTTCTCCACCCTGAACCAGTCCGGAGACACCCTGATCGTCCGGGAATTCCGGGACCGGGTCTTCCTGGACCGGGCCAGCCTGTTCACCGCCTACCCGTTCTCCTCCACCCAGCGATTCGAGTTCTCCGGCGGGTTCACCCGCTACAGCTTCGACGAGGAGGTGCTGGAGCAGCGCCTGCTTCCCAACGGCCTGGTCACCGAGCCCCGGACCACGAATCCCGATTCCCCGGCCGGGATCAACCTGGTCCAGGGCTCGGTGGCCCTGGTCGGGGACAACTCCTTCTTCGGGTTCACCTCCCCGATACAAGGGCACCGGTACCGGCTGGAGGTGGAGCCCACCTTCGGGTCCCTCTCCTACCGGACCATCCTGGCCGATTACCGGCGCTACGTGCTGCTCAGGCCGTTCACCATCGCTTTCCGCGGTCTCCACCTGGGGCGATACGGCTCCGACGCCGAAGACAACCGGCTCACCCCGCTCTTCATCGGGTACGCCAGCCTGGTCCGCGGCTACTCGTCGGGGTCCTTCGACCCCACCGTGGAATGCGACGAGCGCTTCGGCAACGACTGTGCCCAGTTCGACCGGCTCCTGGGCTCGCGGGTCGCCGTGGTCAACCTCGAACTCCGGTTTCCCTTCATCGGCACCTCCCAGTGGGGACTCATCAACTTCCCCTACCTGCCCACCGAACTCTCGCTGTTCCTGGACGGCGGTACGGCCTGGACCTCCACGGACAGCCCCAAGCTCCGTTTCGACACCGGCACCACCGACCGGGTTCCGGTCTTCAGCGCCGGGGCCTCGGCCCGGGTGAACGTGCTGGGAGCGCTGGTGGTGGAAGCCTACCTGGCCGCGCCCTTCCAGCGCCCGCAGCGGAGCACGGTGTTCGGCCTGCAGATCTCGCCCGGGTGGTGACGGACGGCACACGACTCGGGGCCCGCTAAAGTCGATCGATACTCTCCGCTTTTCCGGCCCGGCCTTTGGACACTCAAAGCATGGTTTTTGTTCTTGGGATGGACTCCGGCGGGCGGTACCCTGGGGATCACGGTTCCGCTTCCACTCATCCGGCCTTCCGCGGATGTCCGTCCCCGGAAGCGCCCCCGGGGGGGTCGCCATGCTCTTTCTGCGCTCGCTCGTCCAACGGTGCTTCGTTCCCGGTCGGCTCCCCCTGGCTCTGGGCCTGGGGATCCTCCTGGTCGCGGGGGGGGTGGAGGCCGACACCGTCACCCTCCAGGCAAGCAAGGACAACACCCTCTTCGAGGATCCGACCGGCTCCCTGAGCAACGGGGCCGGGGATTTCTTCTACGGGGGGCGCACCAACAGCAACGACACCATCCGGCGAGGCCTGATCGCCTTCGATGTCGCGGGCCAGATACCGGCCGGGTCCACCATCAACAGCGTGACCCTCACCCTCTATCTCTCCCGGGTGAAGAACGGCACCTACGACTTCACCCTGAACCGGGTTCTGGCCGACTGGGGAGAGGGGGCCTCCAACTCCACGGTGGACGGAGGCGGGCAGGGGGCACCGGCCCAGAGCGGGGACGCCACCTGGCTCCATCGTTTCTATCCCTCCACCCTCTGGGCCAGCCCCGGTGGGGATTTCGCCGGCACCGCCAGCGCCACCACCAGCATCCCCAACACCATCGGCGCCTATTCCTGGTCCTCGGCGGGGATGACGGCCGACGTCCAGGGGTGGCTGGACAACTCGGGAACCAACTTCGGATGGATGGTGCGGAGCGCGACCGCCGAGGCCACCAAGCGGACCGCCCGGCGGTTCGACAGCCGGGAGAACCCGGTCCCGGTCCAGCGTCCCATGCTTCAGGTGGACTACACGCCGGCGGAGGTGGTGGGGGCCTGCTGCCTGCCCGGGGACGTCTGCTCCGTCCTCACCCAGACGGAGTGCGCGAACCAGGGCGGGAGCTACCAGGGGGACGGGACCTCCTGCTCCCCCGATCCCTGCGTCGTCCCCACCGGGGCCTGCTGCTTCGACGACGGCTCCTGCCAGGATCTGACCGAAGCCGACTGCCAGCTGCAGGGCGGGACCTACGAGGGGGACGGCACTGCATGCGCCACCACATCCTGCCCCCTGGTGCTCACGCCCTGGGTGGACGCCCTTCCCATCCCGGGGGTGGCCACCCCGGTCACCGGCACCCCGGGGGGCGCGGCCACCTACGAGATCACCATGACCGAGTTCCAGCAGCAACTGCATCGGGATCTCCCGCCCACCACGGTGTGGGGGTACAACGGAAGCTATCCGGGCCCCACCATCGAGGCGGGGGTGGGGCAGCCGATCACCGTGACCTGGATCAACGACCTGCGCGACTCCACCGGGGCGCTCCGCACCCATCACTACCTGCCGGTGGACCTCTGCATGCACGGGCCCAACACCGAGGGAGACACGCCGCGCACGGTGGTCCATCTCCACGGGGGCCACGTGCCCCCCGCCTCCGACGGCTATCCGGAGGACACCTTCCTCCCCGGCCAGCAGGCCACCTATGTCTACGAGAACAACCAGTTGCCGGCCACCCTCTGGTATCACGACCACGCCCTGGGGATCACCCGGCTCAACGTGGAGATGGGATTGGCCGGGTTCTACATCCTGCGGGACGCCCAGGAGAACGCGCTCGATCTCCCGTCCGGGGCCTACGAGATCCCCCTGGTCATTCAGGACCGCTCGTTCAATCCCGACGGCTCCCTCCAGTACCCGGCCGGCTGGGAGGATCACTTCTTCGGGGACAAGATCCTGGTGAACGGAAAGGTCTGGCCCTACCTGGACGTCGACCAGGGCAAGTACCGGTTCCGGATCCTGAACGGATCCAACTCGCGTACCTACACCCTGAACCTCTCCAACGGCGATCCGATGGCGGTGATCGGGACCGACGGCGGGCTCCTGTCCCGGCCGGTCCTCCGCGACACGCTGACCCTGGCCCCCGCGGAGCGGGCGGACGTGGTGATCGACTTCACGAACCTCCCGGCCGGAACCGAGATCGTCCTCACCAACAGCGCCCCCGCCCCGTATCCGGGGACCCCCGGGGTCGGGGTGATCCCGGACGTGCTGAAGTTCATCGTTCAGGCGAGCTCGGGGTTCACCGATCCGCTTCCGGGCAGCCTGCGCAACGTGCCTCCGATCCCGGAAGGAATCGCGGTGGAGCACCGGGACTTCACGCTGGCCAAGACCACCGAGGCCTGCGCAGGGTCCCAGTGGCTGATCAACGGGCTGGGCTGGGACGACATCACGGAACTGCCGGTCCTGGGCACCACCGAGGTCTGGCGGTTCATCAACGAGTCCGGGATCATGCATCCCATGCACATGCACCTGGTCATGTTCCAGGTCCTGGACCGGCAGCCCTTCACCGTGGTGGCCGACTCCATCGTGCCGGTGGGGGATCCCATCCCCCCGGACTCCTCCCAGGCGGGGTGGAAGGACACGGTCCCGGTCTACCCCGGGGAAATGGTGCGGGTGATCGCCACTTTCTCGGACTACACCGGCAAATACGCCTATCATTGCCACATCCTGGAGCACGAGGATCACGAGATGATGCGGCAGTTCGAGGTCGTCCCCCGGCCCACCGGGATCGACGAGCCGGTCCCGGTGGGGCTGCTGCTCTCTCAGAACCGGCCCAACCCCTTCGCGTCCAGCACCCAGGTTTCGTTCCACCTGGCCGCGCCGGGTCACGTGAGACTCCGCATCTTCGACATCACCGGGCGCGAGGTGCGCCGTCTGGTGGATGAAGTCCGCCGGGAAGGCCCGCACCAGGCGACCTGGGACGGTCGGGACGAACTCGGGCAGGCGGTGCGGTCCGGAATCTACGTGGCCCGGATCGAGGCCGGAGGGGCGGTGGCCACCCGAAAGCTCGCCCTGATCCGGTGAGCGGCGTCGCCGGCGGGCCCGGCGCCGCCCTCCGGTGGGGTCTGCTGCCGGGTCTGGCCGTCATGCTTCTCTGCGCGGGCCCGGCCGGGGCGGACACGGTGACCCTGGCCCCGGTCCGCGACAACAGCCTGATCCAGGATCCGGCGGGTGCCCGGAGCAGCGGCGCCGGCCCGGCCCTCTTCGTGGGCCGGAACAGCGGCGGGAACCTCCGTCGCGGTCTGGTGGCCTTCGACGTGGCCGGCCGCCTTCCCGAGGGGGCGCAGGTCCAGGCCGCGACCCTCGTGCTTCACGCCTCCGGCGCCTCGGACTCCACCCTGCGAACGGTGTCCCTGCATCGAGTGCTGGGCGACTGGGGAGAGGGGGCCTCCGCCTCCGACGGCGGTTCCGGGGCGCCCTCGGAACCCGGAGACGCCACGTGGATCCACCGGTTCTACCCGGACTCGCTGTGGAACGACCCCGGGGGTGACTTTCCGGGCGAGCCCTCGGCGGCGGCCGAAGTGGGGAACGAGGGCGTCTATTCCTGGTCGGGGTCGGGTCTGTCGGCCGACGTCCAGTTCTGGGTCGATCATCCCGGGCTCGATTTCGGTTGGTTGCTCCGGGGGGATGAAACCGCGAACGGAACCGCCAAGCGATTCGATTCCCGGGAAAGTCCGGACGTGCAGAACCGGCCGTCCCTCCTGATCACCTTCACTC
>Ga0307424_1000109_pt1 | contig 37591 bp, 39 predicted proteins | sample SalMarWE160320MG_FD_202157 | JGI IMG/M metagenome (GOLD analysis project Ga0307424, IMG submission 202157) | Salt marsh sediment microbial communities from the Plum Island Ecosystem LTER, Massachusetts, United States - WE1603-20 | ecosystem: Environmental > Aquatic > Marine > Intertidal zone >... | reverse complement strand
AAACAGGATAATACCTTAACCAAAAGCGGCGAGCTCAAATCCGTTTCTAACCAATCTGCGGAAATAGTATCACGATTAAGGCATCAATGCAACCAAACTTAACAGGCGCGCAGATCACTTGCAGGTTCGACCTATAAAACATTGATTGATATAATCCATTTAGAGTAGTATTTTGGTAGTATGAAAGACAAGACATCCATCACACTATCGGTCGAGGTATTGAAGAGTATTGATCGGTACATCGGGGAGTACAAAAGCCGATCTGCGTTCTTAGAAACCGCGGCAAGCACATTCATTGTCCAATTGAAGCGAAAAGAAACTGAACAGCGTGATTTGGAGATCATTAATCGTCATGCGGATTCGCTCAACGCTGAGGCAGAGGATGTGCTTACTTATCAGGTTCCGCCTTGGGAAGGCTCTAAAAATTGCTCTGCAACTGCATGAAGAATAAGAAGACCGATCAGGTGAGTGTCTAAGAACAACCCAGCGCTTATGGTATGTATCCCCTCATCATCGGTCTCGCTACAACGTCAATGTGGTGGTCTGGGTAAGGGCAAAGCATTCCATGTTGATATTATTCTCCTCATTGATTGACCGGCATCTTTGAACGATGGCATCCTGTTCAGAATCGCTTCGGTTCTGGTTGTGATGGAAGAGCCCGAATGTCTTGACGTTTGCCTCCCGAGCTAAACGCAACGCATCAAGGTAGGTGGAATGTCCCCACCCCCGGGTTTCCTCATATTCTTCCCTCGTATATTCCGAATCATGCAGGAATAGATCCGCATCTCTCGCAAACGCCACATATTCCGCAAAGGTTTGGCCGTTTCTATGCCTGCAGCCGAGTTCGTTGTCTGTGAGAAATACGAACGATTTGCCATCCTCCACAAATTTAAACCCCATTCCCCCGTTGGGATGGCTCAGATTGATGGGGAAGATCTCTATGGAATCAATGTGAAAGGTCAGGCTGCACTCAACATCGTAATCGATTTTGGCCTGCAAGGCATCAAAAGGTATGGGAAACAGTGGGGTGCTCATCGCTTTTGACAGGAGTTTCCGAATGTTCCCCTGCGTGGTGGGGCATCCCATCAGGTGAATGGCGGCATTTTCATGGTAGATCGGCCTGAAGAAGGGAAATCCCAGGATGTGGTCCAGATGAGAATGGGTGAAAAGGACGTGATAGTTAAGCCTCCCCTCTCTGAGAAGCCTGTTTCCCAATCGTCTGATACCAGACCCTGCGTCCACGATAATGATCTCATCATTCTTGCTTCGTATCTCGAGGCAGGTGGTGTCGCCTCCGTATTTGATGTATTCCTCCCCTGAAACAGGGATCGAACCTCTTGCGCCGTAGCATCGAATTATCATTGATGATCTCCTTATAATCCATTCACTGTCTGTTTCATTCGCGAAGCACCAGGGTGATAACCGGGGCTATTCCGCCTTGAGAAGGGAATAGATGTGTACCGGTTTTTCGATGCCCTTCAGGGTTGCCGTTCCTTTATCGAATACGGGCCACAGACCGTCAATCAACATTCTGGTCTCCTCCCCGATCAGTATATCGCCCCCTTTGGAGAGACCCGCAATCCGTGCTGCAAGGTTGGTCACATTTCCGCTGGCCGTGTAAGTCATCCGTGTCCCGATAGAGCCTTTGAATCGGGTCATGCCCACCAGGGCCGTACCGCAGTGAATTCCCATATTGACCTTCAGGGGATCAATATGGGAAGGTAGTTCCCGGTTACATTCCAGGTTTTGTTGGTGAATGTCAAAGGCGGCCTTGATGGAATTAATGGCATTGGTCTTGATGTCGTCCTCTTTAAAGATAATCATCAGGCCGTCTCCGGCGGTTTCATTAATATCTCCCTTGGATCGATGGATGGGGTCCACAAATCTGGAAAACAAACTTTCAACAATCTGGTTTACTTCCTGCTCAGGCAACTTGGTACTGAGCTGAGTGTACCCTTCAATGTCAAGAAAGAGGACGCTCACCTCTTTTTCCGCTTTTTCCTGCCCTAAGAGCGCGGGATCTTTTTCGGCTATTTTTAACACGGATTGCGGGACAAAAAGGGAAATGTTGGTCAGCATTTTGCTGATCCGTAGCTTGTCCTCCGTCATTTCCCAATGTTTTTTTGCCCGTAAAACCACATTCCGGGCAGTTTTTGCAAAATCTTCAATGAGAAAAAAGTCCTTGGGCGTAAAGCGTGTCCCTGGTTTTCCCACCACACTGACCACCAGGAGGACTTCATCACCCATAAATGCCGGGACAGCGGCTTCGGGCCCGATCCTCACCAGGGACCCATCCTGCCGTTCAATGGGATCGCCTTCGGGAACCACCACCGTCTTTCTTTTTTCCAGGGCCTTCTTGATGACCGGACGACTCCTCTTGCATGACAAACAGTTTACCGGCCGGTCATAGAGGATGCATTGCAGGGGGCGGGTATATTTCCTCGCATCGGGATCCATCAGCAATATCCGTGTCTCCATGGCGGAAGGGATCGCCTCCCTGAGTTCATCCCGCATCTCCTGAAGAATATGGTTGATTTTCACTAAGGGGACGATCTTCTCGTCCAGGCGGGACCGCGCCTCAAATCTTTCTCTATAATATCTCTCCATTTGATTTCCTCAAAACACCTTCTTTCATGCTCTTCAATTTAAGGGGTTTCTCAAGGTCGAGAGAAACACAACATGGCAATTTGCTGACATTTTTCTTGCAAAATACCAGATATTGCGGTATTAGGGAAACAAAAAACCAGATAGCAGTTTTTTTCCCAAACGAATGCACTCTGTAACTCAGGAACAATGGATATTGATCCCTGCTTAAGTTCCCGGTGAAAAGCCTCTTAACGCCCACCTTAAATTGAAAAGACAATAAAATGAAAAAGATATCGCTGAATCTACTTTGCTCCCTCTTCTTGATCCATTTTTCTGCCTGCAGCAAGGAAGAGGCGAAAAAACAGCCGCCACCCCCTCCCAAGGTGACCGTGTATCAGACCGAAGCGCGCGAGGTGCCGATCTATCAGGAATTTGTTGGCCAGATTTACGGGTTTAAAGACATTGCCATCTCGGCAAGGGTGGAAGGCTATCTGGAGGGCATCCATTTCGAAGAGGGCTCGCGGGTCAAAAAAGGGGCGTTGCTCTATACGCTGGAAAGCCAACAGTTTGAAGCAGATGTGGCGGCCAAGATGAGCGGTGTGGCCGGCGCTGAAACGTTAAGAACGGAGGCGGAGACCTATATGAACCGGATTAAGCCTCTCGCCAAGGAAAAGGCGGTCAGCCAGAGTGATTTGGATTCCGCTGTGGCCCAGTATGAAGTTGGCGTTTCATCGGTTAAGGCGGCAAAGGCCAATCTCAGGGCCGCCAAGATACAATTGGGCTACACCAAGATCTATTCTCCCATATCCGGAATTATCGGAAAAACAAAGGCCAAAGTGGGGGATTTTGTGGGTCGTCAGCCAAGCCCCATCATTCTGAATACGGTTTCTCGTATCGACACGGTACTGGTTCAGTTTTTTATCACCGAATCCCAGTATCTGATGTTCATGCGGCGCCATATGGCTGACATCGATGCCGGTAAAGTCGACGAAACGGAAAAAGCCGGTCTCGAATTGATTTTGTCTGATGGATCTGTTTATGCCCACGAGGGCAAGGCGGATTTTGTCAACCGGGAGGTGGATCCCACCACCGGCGCCCTCCTGATTCAGGCCTCTTTTCCCAACCCCAATGAACTGCTTCGTCCGGGGCAGTTCGCCAGGGTGAGGGGGGAAATCGAGGTGGTGAAGGACGGCATTCTGATTCCCCAACGATGCGTGATGGAACTGCAGGGGACCTTCACCGTTTATGTGGTGGGGGCTGAAAACAAAATTCAGGCCAAAGAAGTCAAGGCGGGGCCCAAGATTAAATCCTTCTGGCTGATTCGGGAAGGGCTGAAAGCGGATGAAAAAGTGGTTTATGAAGGGCTGCAGAAAGTGAAAGACGGAACCGTTGTAGACACAGAGGTAAAAAACATCCCCTTGTCGGGTAAAGAAAAGAAGTAAAGGTTCAGTGGTTCACAGTTCAGGATTCAGAGTTTCAACTAAAAGAGATAATGCCGGATAATTCAGATAAGGGTAATTTTTTTGTCAGACGTCCCATTGTGGCCATGGTGATTGCCATTGTGACCGTGATTGTGGGGGTCGTATTTCTGAAAGCCCTGCCGATAGAACAATATCCCAATATCACCCCCCCCATTGTGGAAGTGCGCGCCACCTATACCGGGGCCGATTCCATAAGCGTTGAGCAGTCCGTGGCAACGCCGTTAGAGCAGCAGATCAACGGCGTCGATAATATGATTTACATGAAGTCCATCAATGCCAACGACGGCACCATGACCATCCAGACGTCTTTTGACATCGGTACTGACCCGGATATGAACACTGTGTTCACCCAGAACCGGGTGGCCGCGGCCACGGCAAAACTCCCCGAGGAGGTGAAACGATTCGGGGTGACCACCGAGAAATCACTTCCCAACATCCTGATGCTTATTGATGTCACCTCGGAGGACGGGCGGTATAATCAGCATTTCCTGGGGAATTACGCCCTCATTAACATCAAGGACATTTTGTCGCGCATCAAGGGCATCGGGCGGGTGAACGTGATCGGCGCCAGCGATTATTCCATGCGCATCTGGATCAAACCGGATCGATTGAGCCAGATGGGCATTACCGTACCGGAAATCATGGACGCCATTCGTGCCCAGAGCGTCATTGTTCCGGGGGGGAAGTTCGGCGCAGAGCCGGCGCCACCGGGAACGGAATTTACCTACACGGTACGGTTGCCGGAGCGTCTCCAATCGGAAAAGCAATTCGGTGAAGTGGTGATTCGAACCACAGAGGCCGGGGCCCAGGTCAAGATCAAGCACGTGGCCCGGGTGGAACTGGGCGTTGAAACCTATAACGCCTTCACCCGTCTCAACAACAGTTCGTGCGCCATGATCGCCGTATACCAGGCCCCCGGTTCCAATGCGGTAGATCTGGCGAAAAAAGTCAAAGAAACAATGAAGGATCTTTCCGAGTCTTTTCCGGAGAGCCTCCGATATGATATCGCCCTGGACACCACCCTGGCCATCACGGCAGGCATTGATGAAATCATTGAAACCCTTTTTATCGCCCTGGCCTTAGTGATTCTGGTGGTTTTCATTTTTATCCAGGACTGGCGGGCCGCGCTGATCCCTACCATCGCCATTCCCGTTTCCCTGGTGGGGGCCTTTATTGTATTTCCCATCATCGGATTCACCATCAACGTGCTGTCGCTCCTGGGACTGGTGCTGGCAATCGGCATTGTGGTGGATGATGCAATCGTGGTGGTGGAAGCCGTCCAGATCAATATTGAAAACGGCATGGACCCTAAAAGCGCCACCATTAAAGCCATGGATGAGGTGACAGCACCGGTCATCGCCACTACCCTGGTGCTGGTGGCGGTGTTTATTCCTGTGGCGGTCATGGGAGGAATTACCGGAAGTCTCTATCAGCAGTTTGCCATTACCGTGGCCGTGTCGGTACTCTTTTCGTCAGTCAACGCCCTGACCCTAAGCCCGGCCCTGTGCGCTCTGCTGCTCCGAAAGCGAAAGCCCATGCGAGGCCCTCTGGGCGCGTTTTTCAGACTGTTCAACAAGGTTTTCGACAAATCCACCAATGCATATGTGGGTTTTACAAAGATCGTAGCTCGAAAAATTTCCATCGGTGTGGTGTTTATCCTGATCCTCACCGGGGCCATGGGATATCTGGGGAAATTGATTCCCGGCGGATTTATGCCCGAAGAGGATATGGGATATCTCATGGTTAATATCCAGTTGCCCGACGCGGCATCTCTGCAACGGTCCGACGCGGTATCCAGGAAAGTGGAAGAAATCGTCAAAAAATATGATGAGGTGGAATTCATTACCACGGCCGCCGGCTTCAGTCTGCTTTCGAACAGTATGAGCTCCAATTCGGGCTTTATTTTTGTCTCCCTCAAGGACTGGAATCTGCGGAAAATCACCGCCAATGATCTGGCGGCACGGCTAAATGTGGATTTTCATCTCGGCATAAATGAGGCCCAGGTGTTTGCATTCGGCCCCCCCGCCATTCCAGGTTTAGGGAGCGGTTCCGGGTTCACGTTCATGATTCAGGACAAGGGGGGGAATACGCCCGCTTTCTTAGCGGAGCAGGCCCGCAAATTTATTCAAACGGCCATGAAGCGGCCTGAAATCGGTTCCATTTTTACCACCTTTCGGGCCAGCGTGCCCCAGCGCTATATCGAAATCAACAAAGACAAGGCCCTGAAGGCGGGGGTCAGCCTCAACGACATCTACACCACCTTAGGCGCTTTCCTCGGTGGAGCCTATGTCAATGATTTCAACCGGTTCGGCAGGCTTTACAAGGTGTATATCCAGGCAGAGCCCCAGTACCGGCTCAAAGAAGACCAGATCGATCTGTTTTACATCAATAATAAAGAAGGGAATAGCGTGCCGCTTTCCACCTTTGTAAAGATTCAGAATATCGTTGGCCCGGATTTCACAAACCGGTTCAATCTATATCGCGCCATAGAGCTGACCGGTAGTCCGGCCAAAGGTTTCACGTCGGCACAGGCCATGACTGCCCTGGAGGAGACGGCCGCCCAGGTGCTGGCGGAAGGTATGGGGTATGCGTGGAGCAATATGAGCTTTCAGGAGAAAAAGTCCGCAGGGACAGGCTCGATTGTTTTTGTTTTCTCACTGCTCTTCGTTTTCTTGATCTTAGCCGCGCAGTATGAAAGCTGGTCCTTGCCTCTCAGCATTTTATTGGGAACGCCTTTTGCCATCTTCGGCGCATTCCTGGCCCTGTATGTGGCCCGAATGTACAGTGAGAGCTATGAACTCAATATATTTGCCCAGATTGCCTTAGTGATGTTGATCGCCATGGCGGCCAAGAACGCCATACTCATTGTGGAGTTTGCCAAACTGGAATTTGATAAGGGCCTTTCGCTCTTTGACGCCGCTGTAAAATCCGCGAAGCTGCGTTTCAGGCCTATATTGATGACGGCATTTTCTTTTATATTGGGCGTGCTGCCTCTGGTAGTAGCCGCGGGAGCTGGCGCCGAAGCAAGAGTCGTGATGGGCGTGGCCCTGCTGGGAGGAATGACCCTGGCCACGGTGTTAGGGGTTTTCTTTTATCCGATGCTGTTTGTGCTGATCGGCAAGATCGGCCGATACGAGAAAAAGCGCGACCTTCAAAAGGGTGAGGGCTGAAAAAGATGAACGTGGAAAGTGATGAACGTCGAACATCGAACGTCCAACGTCCAATATCGAATGAAAAAAACGGCAACCTTGGTCACTTTAGGTGCCTTTCCGGCTTCTCCGGATTAGGCATATTTGTTTTTTTGTTTCTCTCAGGATGCGCGGTGGGGCCGGATTTCAAGCCCCCCGTGGTGGAGGCGCCCAAGAATTACCGCTTTGAGAGGGTTCCCGCGGAAAGCATGATCAATCTGAAATGGTGGGAGTTGTTTGAAGATCCTGTGCTTTACAGCCTTGTGACTCAGGCGCTTTCAAACAACAAGGATCTTAAAATCGCTGCCAGCCGTGTAGAACAGGCCAGAGCGTATGTGGGATTTACCCGGGCCGATCAATACCCCGGCGTCTATATTGAAGCCGGCGCCGGGACAGGCAATTTCGGCGGCGGTAACCGGTCTGATACCCGGAACAGCTACGCCTTTGTGGGCCCGGTGCTCAGTTGGGAACTGGATTTCTGGGGAAAGTTCCGAAGGGCCACGGAGTCGGCCAGGGCCCAATTGATGGCCTCGGAGTATGGGCTCAGGACCGTTCAGATCGGTTTGATATCGGAAGTAGTGGGAACGTATTATCTACTGCTGGATTACCACCAGCGGGTGAAAATATCCAAGGATACCCTTGAGTCGCGACAGGAAAGTCTGGATATCATTCAAAAACGGTTCAATCGAGGGATTATTCCCGAGCTGGACGTGAACCAGGCCCAGATCCAGAAAGAAATTGCCGCGGCGGCTATTCCGCAGTATCAACGGGCGGTGGCCCAGACGGAAAATGCCCTCAGCATCCTGCTGGGAACGGCGCCCGAGCCTATCAAAACAGGCAATGGGTTGATGTTAGAATCGGCGCCCCCGGAGATTCCCACAGGACTGCCGTCAACCCTGCTGGAACGGAGGCCGGATATTGTACAGGCCCAGTATCTGATCGAGTCACAGACTGCAGACATCGGGGTGGCGGAGGCCATGCGTTTTCCGGCCATATCGTTAACCGGCATGTTGGGCCTTGCCAGCAGTGAGCTGGCCTCAATTACCTCGAGTGGAGGAGCCTGGTCGGTCGGCGGCGGTCTGTTCGGGCCGATTTTTGAATTCTACAAGAACATTCGGCGTGTTGAAATTGAGGAAGCCAAGACCAGGGAAGCCCTCTATTTCTATGAGAATACGGTTTTAACCGCCTTTAAGGAGGTTGATGATGCCCTGGTTGAAATCGATACCTTCAAAAAACAAAGGGCTGCGGTGGAAAGAAAGGAGAGGGCTGCAAAGAATGCTTATCGGTTGGCAAAGTTAAGATATGACAAGGGTGTCAGCAGCTATCTCGATGTCTTGGAAACCGAGCGGTCCCTCTTCTCTGCTGAACTGGAACTCTCGGAATTGAGGCAGCAATATTTGACCGGGTACGTGAAGTTATATAAGGCCTTGGGTGGCGGATGGATTACAAAGAAGGAAATGAAAAAGGAGATAGTTAGACCTGCGAAAAATCATGACTAAAAAATCTCATAATCAGCCTAAGTGGATTCGCGTTAACCGGTTCAGTTTCTTGCTTATCTCCATCGTGTTGTTCCTGGTGTTGCGCCCCTTTGTGGAAGGGCTTGTCAGGATCAATCTTTTAATGGAAATCTTCGTTTCTGTCATCCTTTTATCCGGGATCTATGCGGTGAGTGAAAGCCGGGTATCTCTCGTCTTTGCCCTCCTTACGGGATTGCCGGCCCTATTTATAGGTTGGTCTTTTCAACTCTTGAAAGTCCCCGCCCTCCTCTTGACACATCACATCTGCTCTGGGCTCTTTTTTGGAGTTGCAACGATCATTATCCTTCGCCATTTGGTGAACCAGAAGGTTGTCACTGTCGATCTAATATGGGGGGCGGTGTGTGGATATTTCTTCATCGGTTTCATGTGGGGCGACATCTACTCTCTGCTTGAGACCATTCAACCGGGTTCTTTCAACCTCGGACAGCAGCCAGTAATGAATATTGACAGCTTCATTTACTTCAGTTTCGTTAGCTTGACCACCTTAGGATACGGGGATATTATTCCTTTGACAAAACAGGCCCAGTCCCTTGCCATCATTGAGGCCGTTATGGGTCAGATGTATCTCGCCGTGAACATCGCGGCCCTTGTGGCAATCCGTATCTCCCAGGCAAGAAGCAGGGAGCCGTGATAGTCCCGAAAGGCATTTTTCATCAAGGCTAAAAAACAGTTTATCTCGCGACACACGAGATTGAAACTGGGAAAAACAGAAGTATGTAAATGAGTTATCTAATTTCCAATTTCTAATTTCAATTTTCGGCATCCTGAATCAGGCAAAAAACCGATGCCTTTTTAAGAAATCTGCAAACCGGTAAATGAAGGATGCCCTTCTTATCAAACGTCTCATGATACATTCCTGTCTCATGATTCAATATGAGACACTTTTTTTGAGCCTGCTCTTTTGTCACATTGTGTGACCCATCTGCTTTATTTTTCAGTTAACATGTTAATATTAAAAGTATTTTCCGATTTGTTCCCCATACTTCTTTTCCTTTGTCGGCTTTAAACGGCTTTTAACGGTTTGCGTGGGGCTGTTAGAGCCTTTCCCGTACCCTTTTAAATTAACATAATATCATCAGGTTAGTCACCATTGCCATCACTGAGACATTAGTGTCTCATGTTTTGCCCTCCTGATTGCGAGTCATAATTCAGTCTGACCATTGCTCGCAAGTTAAATATCTGATATTAGGCATCTTTTATCGCTTAGCCCCTGAGGAAAATGTTTTGGCACATAACCTGCTACTAATGAAAATATCTGACCCGTTCCCGAGGGAACAAAGAGTCTGAGCATGAGCCCCCTCTCCGGTGTTGACTTAGCGGTGTGGAGGGGGGTATAACAACAAGAAAATGGAGGAAAAGCGATGAAAAAAGTATTGATTGCGTATGTGAGTAGGACGGGAAAAACAGAGAAGATGGCTGAATCCATTGCTGAGGGGATTCGTTTCACCGGTAACGAGCCTGAGCTCAAAAAAGTCTCCGACATAAAGAGTCATGAAGAGCTGGCAGGATATGAAGGATATGTGTTCGGGTGTCCCACATACCACAGAGATATGACCGCCGGGATGAAGACATTTCTCTTCTTAGCAGAGAAGGCCAATCTCGTTGGGAAGATTGGAGGTGCTTTTGGCTCCTACACGCACAGCGGGGAATCTGCGCCAATGGTCTTTGATACCATGCAATTTGTGTTCAAAATGGACATGGTTGACTTAGGTGCGTTGAGTTTGAAAGAGGCTGTAGTGGGTACAGAGGATGGTTTGCGAGCGGGTCAGGATTATGGAAAGGCTATGGGTCAAAAGTTCGCCAATTGAAAAGGTAATCCTCAGCTATGGATGTTTAGTTCTAAGTAAGGAGGCTAAAAATGGCAGCACCCGAAGAAATGTACCAGTGCCAGACGACCAACTGCGGATATATTTACAACCCGGATAAGGGTGACCGGAAGGGTAAAATCCCGAAGGGGACCCTGTTTGACGATCTTCCGGACGACTGGACATGCCCGGTCTGCGGGGCAAGAAAAAAATCATTCCGACCTCTTGCAGGACCAGGTTCCGTACTGGCAGAGGGGAGTTAAGATGATGGCTGCGAATCAATGGAAAAAGGTGCATCTGTACCAATGCCCGTGTGGATACAGCTATGAGCCCGAAAAAGGATGCAAAGAGATCGGTTGTGAGCCAGGCACCCCTTTTGAGGAGCTTCGGGATCAGCTCACCTGTCCGAGATGCCAGAGGGCCAAGGTGCACTTTAGGGAAAAAAGCTTTTCTGTACCAGCCGATTAGAAATAGTTGAGTGGTTGAATTGTTGAGCAGTTGAGTGGTTTACGATCCCTGAATTGAATAGTGATGTTTTATTTTTTCCAATACAAATTAATTTCTAAGGAGGTATAAGTTAATGGAGTTAAAGGGGAGCAAAACAGAGAAAAATTTATTGACCGCCTTTGCAGGGGAGTCCCAGGCGCGAAACCGGTACACCTATTTTGCCGGCCAGGCGAAAAAAGAGGGATTTGTTCAGATCTCGGCCATCTTTGAGGAGACGGCAAACCAGGAAAAGGAGCATGCCAAGCGGCTTTTCAAATTTTTAGAAGGAGGCGAGGTGGAGGTGACAGCGGCCTTTCCTGCCGGCGTGATCGGAAGCACCTTGGAGAATCTCAAGGCCGCAGCGGCGGGTGAACACTATGAACACACCGAGATGTACCCGGGTTTCGCAAACAAAGCGAGGGAAGAAGGGTTTGAGGCCATAGCAGGTGTTTTCGAAGCAATTGCAGTTGCCGAAAAGCAACATGAAAAGCGGTATAATGATCTTGCGGCCAATATTGAAGCGGATCTTGTATTCAAGAGGGCCTCAGAGGTAGTATGGCGCTGCAGGAACTGCGGTTACCTCTACACCGGAGAAGAGGCCCCCGAGGCATGTCCCGCCTGTGCACATCCGCAGGCGTATTTTGAATTGTTAGGGGAAAACTATTAACCCGGGACGCAGATAAACGCCGATTTTCAGGATCAAAAATTAGCCTAAAATAAAGGAGGACAAGAAATGGCAGAAAGACTGGAAGTTTATAAGTGTGAAGTGTGTGGCAACATTGTTGAGGTGTTGTTCGGAGCCAAAGGTGAACTGGTATGTTGCGGTAAACCGATGGTGCTGCAAAAGGAAAACACCGTGGATGCGGCCAAAGAGAAACATGTTCCGGTAGTAGAAAAAACCGCGGACGGCTTCAAGGTGAAGGTGGGAAATGTTGCCCATCCCATGGAGGAAAAGCATTACATTCAGTGGGTGGAGATCATCGCCGATGGAAAGGCGTACCACCAGTTCCTGAATCCTGGTGAAGCGCCTGAAGCGATTTTCAAAATCCAGGCCGACCAGGTCACGGCCCGGGAGTACTGCTCCCTTCATGGCCTGTGGAAAGGCTAAAATTAGTGAGACCGGGAACTCGGCCAGAGGGTATTTAGTCAACCTGCTGGCGGTTAAGTAGTGTCCATCCAGAAATGAGATAGTTTTTGCAAGATCAAGGAAGACGTCCCGCCGAGGCGGGACGGAAAATAGCCATTTATGGATCGACACTAAGTATGGGTGATAACATAGAAAGGAGAATAGATTATGGGAGAGTGGAAATGTAAGGAGTGCGGCTTTGCCCTTAAGGCAGATACGCCGCCAGAGGAATGTCCATCGTGCAAGAAAAAATGTGAATTTGTCGATGTAGCCTGCTACATCCCGGATTGTGGCCAGACAGGACAGGATCCGAGGCTTTAACAAATTTAGAAACATGGAGGAGGTGTTGTCATGTCAAAAAAGAAATACCATGTAAAGGCTGAGTGCCCCCAGTGCGCCTGCGGGGATATAAGCTTCCTGGGTCCTGAGAAACTTCGGGAAAAGTTTATCGGAGACGAAAAAGAGATAGACATCCTTTGTCCCCTCTGTGGAACCAAACATAAGGGCATAATGGAAGAGGATAAGGAATAAATCTATAGGGAGTTTGATCATGGGAAAAGCATTAGTTGTATATTGTACAAGGGCCGGCGCAACAAAGAAGATCGCTGATTTGATTGCGGAAGGTATCCGGATTGAAGGTGGTGAGGCAGACGTTGTCAATGCTACGGCAGTGAAAAATGAGGCGGATCTCCATGGATATGACGGTTATCTGTTTGGATCTCCCACATATCATGGCGAGATGATGCAGGCGATGAAAACCATGCTCTTTTTGGCTGAAAAGGCCAACCTTGAAGGGAAGGTTGGCGGTTCATTCGGCGCATTCGGATGGAGCGGTGAGGCGCCCGGTCGTATCTTTGACACCATGGACCATATCCTCAAGATGGATGTGGTCGGTGGGCCGTTAAGGCTCAAGTCCGCCGCTTTGGGCGGCGGTACCGAGATGGCCCAGGGCTATGGCCGCGAAATAGGAAAGAAGCTGAGTGCGTCTTAAATGCCGGTATGGCGAAAGGAGACCAATCATGACGACACCACAACATTGCCCGGGATGGGAACAGTTTAAAGACCTGAAGGTTTTTACGTGTAAATGCCCCAATTGCGGACAAGAGAAAGAGATTTTCTCGGACGAGTTCAATAAGGCACACACCTGTTCCGGGTGTGGAGAAGAGATCGACTTTACCCAGTGTACCCTTGATGCTGGAATTTAAAAGGAGGAAATTATGGTTAAGTATGTATGTTCGGTATGCGGTTATGTCTATGACCCTGAGGATGGAGACCCGGATAATGGTATAGAGCCGGGGACATCATTCGAGAGTCTCCCCGACGACTGGACCTGTCCGGTTTGCGGGGCTGAGAAAGAGCTGTTTGAAAAGGAGGAGTAAGCAGATCCGATTTAAGACCTCATAAAAAAACGAACATTTGGGGAGAATTATTATGAACGACAGGAGAGATTTCATAAAAAAATCGATTTTCTTAGCCGCCGGGATGGTTGTAGCCAAGTCCGCAACCGCCTTTGCTTCACCGGGAGACTTCCCCTCAGGCGTAGTGTATACAAAGGATAATCCCGGGAAGTGGGCCAAAAAGGTGGGCTCGCATGCCCCTGAGGTAAAGATAGAGGGGACGAAAGTGACCCTCACCACCAAGCACCCCATGTCTGAGAAACACTATATCGTCCGCCACACCTTAGTGTCGGCAGATGGCACGGTCCTTGGGTCGAAGACCTTCTACCCTTCCGATAAAAAGGCGGTTTCCACCTATGAACTTCCATCCGGTCATGTATCCAAGTTGTATGCTACCAGTTTCTGCAATCTCCATGATTTCTGGGTAACGGAATTCGTGGGCAAATAAGGAGGTGGGTTTATGAAGGAACTGAAGATCGGTTGCGGCAAACCGACCGGATCAAAGGTCGGATTATCTCGGCAAATGGGTGGTTCTCTGCTTTTATCCCGGTGATTTTACCTTTGTCTGAGCGACAGAATTGGCGGCAGTTGCTGCCAAGTACCCGGATATCCAGGAACTGGGAGTGGAAATGCTATCTATCAGCGTTGATAGTCATTTTGTACACAAGATGTGGCAGGATAACGAGCTTTCCAAGATGGTGGAAAATGGGGTCCCATTCCCCATGGTTTCAGATTCCGGCGGGAAGATAGGCACGGTTTATGGTGTTTATAATGAAGATGCCGGCGTTGAAATGCGGGGCCGCTTTATCATTGATCCTGATGGTGTTATTCAGGCCATCGAGACACTGACCCCTCCGGTGGGCCGAAATGTGAGCGAACTCATCCGTCAGATAAAGGCATTTCAGCATGTCCGTGCAACTAATGGCGATGAGGCCACTCCATCGGGGTGGCTGCCCGGCAAACCGACGCTCAAGCCAGGGCCCGACCTTGTAGGAAATGTATGGAAAGCCGGAAGGTCGAGGAGGCTTTTTAATCAACCACTCAACGAGATCTATTATAAATGATCAAAAGTGAGGAACTGTTTTGGACAATTCCTGAGGAGAGGAAAGATGCTGCAAATCGAGGACCTGCAGGTTAAGCTCGGAGATAAGGAGATCTTGAAACATATCGACCTTGAGATCCATCCAGGTGAGACCCATATTTTATTCGGTCCGAACGGGTCCGGGAAGACCTCGCTTTTAATGACCATTATGGGGTACCCTCAATATAGAGTAACGGCGGGGAAGATTATATTTAAGGGGGTAGATATAACAGATTTGCCAATAGACGAAAGGGCCCGGTTGGGTATCGGCATGTCCTTCCAGCGTCCACCCACCATAAACGGGCTGAAGACCCGTCAGATGGTCCAGTTATGCGCAAAGGACGCGGTAGAGGAAGAGACCTTGGCAAAAAAGGTCAATTTTGAAGGGTTTTTAGACAGAGACGTGAATGCCGGGTTTTCGGGTGGTGAAATAAAACGTTCTGAGCTGCTTCAGTTATTGGCGCAGGACCCTGACCTGATGCTTTTTGACGAGCCCGAATCAGGGGTTGACATGGAGAATATCTCTCTTGTGGGTAAGACCATTGCCTCTCTGTTACAGAAAGGCTTTCTTGATGCCGAGACAAAACCGAAGATGCAGGCAAAACGTGACAGGACAAAAATGGGGCTGATTATTACCCATACGGGATTTATTCTGGACTATGTGGCTGCTGATAAGGGTCAGGTCCTCTATGACGGCATGTTAAGCTGCGTCAGTAACCCGCACGAAATATTGAACTGCGTGGGTGAGTCCGGATATGAGGAGTGCGTGCGATGCATATCGACCATCAACTAAGGGAGCGTGCAAAGAAGGCAGTAGAGAAAAAGGGGGCGATCGGTCCGGACATCAATCTTCAGGAATTTGACGACGCGCCGGTGCCTCATTCCTACATGGCTGAAGAAGATCTTTGCGCCATGCCGGGAGAAGACCAGAAACAGCTTATCATGGCTGGAATGGATGTAACCGAGAAGGAAAGGGGCGGCACCTATTTACAGAAAGATACGGAGGTGATTCATTGTCATTCGCAGCAGGATGGGATTGAAGTTATCCCCATCCGTAGGGCACTGGAACATCATGACTGGATTCGGGATTATTACTGGAAGTTAGCGGACGTGGATGCGGACAAGTATACCGCTGCCGCAGAACTTGGGTTGCATGACGGCTATGTTATCCGGTCCCTTCCGGGGAGTAAATCCGTCTATCCTATTCAGGCCTGCCTTTATTTGGATAAGGACGGTCTACAGCAGAATGTTCATAACATCATTATTGCAGAAGAAGATTCCGAGCTTCATATCATAACCGGGTGTGCCACATCCCCCCATATGAAAAGGGGTGTTCATGTGGGGATCTCGGAATTTTATGTGAAGAAAAATGCCAAATTGACCTTTACCATGATCCACAATTGGGCCGAGGAGATGATGGTCCGCCCGCGTTCGGTGGCACAGGTGGAGGAGGGCGGTCTTTTCTTAAACAACTATATCTGCATGAAACCGGTCCGCTCTTTACAGATGTATCCAACAACCCATTTGATCGGTAAGGATGCTGTGGCACGATTTTACAGTATCATTGTGGGAAGCCCTGGTTCTGAATATGATCTCGGAGGGAGGATATTCCTGAAACACCCTGGTAACCGGGCTGAAATTGTAACCAGGACCATCAGTAACGGTGGAGACATTATTGCCAGGGGCCATCTGATCGGAGAAGTGCCGGATATTAAGGCTCATTTGGAGTGTCGGGGTCTTCTTCTCAATGGCGGTCTTATCCATGCCATACCCGAATTAGAGGCGCATGCTGACGGTGTTGAGATGTCCCATGAGGCGGCAGTGGGAAAGATTGCCCAGGAAGAGATTGCCTATCTGATGTCCCGCGGACTCACCGAAGATGAAGCCACGTCCACCATCGTTCGTGGTTTTTTAAGCGTTGATATCCCTGGCCTGCCTCCTCAACTGAAGGCCGAAATTGACAGGGCAATAGAAGAGAGTGATAAGGATGTAATGTAACCAACTAGTGTCGATCCATAAATGGCTATTTTCCGCAATATCAGCGTCAGACTCAAATTTTAATCCTCGAAATACTCCAATGTATTCCTGTGGTTAAAATCTTCGTCTTCCTTGATCTTGCAAAAACTATCTCATTTCTGGATGGACACTAACTAAAAAGGAGGAAATCATGAGCTTTGATACGTTTGAAGAGATTATTCGTTTTGCCATAGAGAGAGAAAAGGAAGCGGTCGCCTTTTATGAGGAAGCCAGCAGGCTCGAGCCATATGCCTGGGCCAAGGAGACATTTGAGGACTTTGCAAGGGAAGAGCAGAAACATCAGGCCCTTTTAGAAGGATTCCTCAAAGGGGAAAAAGTGGTGGCTGACTATAAGTTTGAATGGATTACCGACATTAAGCGGAGCGACTATCTCGTGGACATGGTATATGAAAAGGGGATGTCTTATCCGGACGCCCTGAGACTTGCAATGAAACGGGAAGAAAAGGCCCTGGCCTTTTATAATGATCTTCAAAAAAACGCGGGCAAAGAAGAACTGATAAAGGTATTTAAGATGCTGTCCCAGGAAGAGGCTAAGCATAAACTCGCCCTTGAAACATTATATGATGACTATATGGCAGAACAAGGGGATTAACCTGCGTAGCCGTTCACGGCTTGAAACTTGAAATTGGAAATTAGAAACTGGGGAGATCGGCCCAAAATTGAATGCGTTCATCAACAGCACAACAGCATGAAAGCCAAATTTCCAATTTCTATTTTCTAATTTCTACGTTCCGTAGGCCACAAAAAATGGGAGGATGGGGATGGAGGGAAAAGTACAAATATACACGCTCAGTACCTGCGGCCATTGTAAGGCCACGAAAAGATTGTTAGATGAATGTAATGTGAAGTACGAATTTGAAGACGTGGACATACTCCAGGGAGAGGAAAGGGCCGCCATCCTTGAAGACATCAAGAAATGGAATCCCAACTGCTCTTTTCCCACAATCATCATTGGAGACAGGGTTATCGTGGGATATAAGGAACACGAGATAAAGGAGGCCCTTGGATTATGAACGAGGCAGAAAACCTATACGAGACGTTGAAGAGAGTTCAAGAGCCCAAGGGCTACTACTTTAACAGCGACAAAGAGAGGGTGGTTGAACTCCTTGAGGCCCTCATCGTGAACAGGGAACGCTATGGCTATATGTCGTGTCCGTGCAGATTGGCATCGGGAGATCGCAAAAAGGATCAGGATATCCTCTGCCCATGTGTCTACAGGGAAGACGATGTGAAGGAGTATGGGAGCTGTTATTGCAATTTCTATGTCTCAAGAGAGTGGAATGAGGGAAAGATGCCTCATGAATATGTTCCGGAGAGAAGGCCTCCGGAAAAGTCTATCCCCTGAGAGGACATGCCTGGAAGAGCCGGGAGAAGAGATATCAAGGCATCGATTCAGTCTGACGCTGTGCCTGCTCTTTTTTCTTGCCGCCCTTTCATCCGGAGGTCACGTGTACGCCGCTGATGCAAAAACAGGAGGGGCTTCAAATCGTTTAATTAATGAAAAAAGCCCTTACCTTCTTCAACACGCCCGGAACCCGGTAAACTGGTATCCCTGGGGTGAAGAGGCATTTCAGAAGGCTAAGGAGGAGGACAAACCGATCTTCCTTTCCATTGGCTATGCCACGTGCCATTGGTGTCATGTTATGGCGCACGAGTCCTTTGAGGACGAGGAAGTTGCCCGAATTCTGAACAAGTATTACATCGCCATAAAGGTAGATCGTGAAGAGCGGCCGGACATCGATAAGATCTACATGTCCGTGTGCCAGGCCTTGACAGGACGCGGGGGATGGCCCCTCACTGTCCTCATGAGTCCCGATGGCAAACCCTTTTTTTCGGGCACCTATTTCCCGAAGTCAGCACGTATGGGGATGCCCGGTCTGATCGATATCCTAAACCAGATCGCTGCCATGTGGGAAAAGGACCGGGCGCGGATACTGAAGACGGGGCAGGAAATCACTAACGCCATTCAACCCGCCTCAGACCCTGACAAGGCCGTTCATGTTGTGAGCGTGGACACCCTGAAGAAGGGTTATTCGCAACTTGCCGGGCGCTTTGATCCCAAATGGGGCGGGTTTGGCGCCGCCCCCAAATTCCCCACACCCCATCAGATCACCTTTCTCCTGAGATGGCACAGGCGGAGCGCCGATCCCCAGCCCCTGAAAATGGTGGAAAAGAGTTTGGATGAAATGCGGTATGGCGGTATCTACGACCAGATTGGATCTGGTTTTCACCGGTATTCGGTGGATGAACAGTGGTTGGTGCCCCACTTTGAAAAGATGCTCTACGACCAGGCCATGTTGGCAATGGCATATATCGAGGCGTATCAGGCAACAGGAAAGAGCAGATTCGGGAAGGTTGCCCGCGAGATATTTGCCTATGTGTTGCGTGATATGAGCGCACCCGAGGGAGGGTTCTACTGTGCGGAAGATGCTGACAGCGAGGGAAGGGAAGGCCTGTTTTATGTCTGGACCCCTGATGAAATAAAGGGGCATCTCGGGGATGTTCCGGGGGATCTGTTCTGCCGCTTTTATGACATCACTGAAAAGGGTAATTTCGAAGAAGGAAAGAGCATCCCCCACATGCCTCTGACCCTCCAGGCATTTGCGCAAAGGGAAGGGATGAACCCTGCCAAATTGGACACGGCCTTGAAAGATGCCAGAGAGCGGCTTTTTGATATTCGCAAAAAGCGTGTTCATCCCCTGAAAGACGACAAGATATTAACTTCCTGGAACGGGCTTATGATCGCTGCCCTTGCAAAAGGCTATCAAGCCCTCTGCGATAGTGCCTATGCAGATGCAGCTCTAAAGGCCGCTGACTTCATCCTGAAAAATCTAAGGATAGACGATGGCAGGCTTCTCAGGCGTTACAGAAACGGGGATGCAGCCTATCCGGGATATCTCGACGACTATGCGTTTATGGTGTGGGGGCTGATCGAACTGTATGAAGCAACCTTTGATGTTACCTATCTTGAAGCGGCAATTGCGCTGAACAGGGAGATGATAGACATTTTTTGGGACAAGAAGGGAGGGGGGCTCTATTTTACTGGAAAGGGGAATGAGGCCCTTATCACGAGGAGCAAGGAGATCTATGACGGAGCCCTTCCTTCAGGCAACTCTGTGGCGGCCCTGAATTTTCTGCGCCTGGGCCGCATGACAGGCAGGATAGACTTAGAAGAAAAGGCTGAACAGTTGACGGCCACGTTCTCCCGGGAGGTTACAACACAGCCGATCGGTTACACCCAGTTATTATCGGCCCTTGAGTTTATGTTAGGTCCCACGCAGGAGATTGTCATTGCAGGTGACCTTGGCCTGGACTCCACCAGGGAGATGGTAAATGCCGTCCGCAGCAGGTTTCTGCCAAATAAGGTGGTGCTACTGCACCAGAACGGTCCTGATGGCAAAAGGCTCGAAGCCTTATCACCCTTTATCAAAGAGATGCGTCCCATAAATCAGAAATCCACAGTCTATGTATGCGAGCAATATGCATGCAAGGCGCCTGTGACGGATGCAGGTAAACTGGAAAAACTTCTCAATTAGGAAAGGAATATACTCTAATGTTTATCCTTGGATTACAGGGAAGCCCGCGTGTCAAAGGAAATACCGGCATTCTTCTCTCTACATTTCTTGCGGAAGCCGAAAGACTCGGGGCACGAACAGAATATTTAGATGTGGCCAAAAGAAACATCTCTCCCTGTCAGGAATGCGGTACTTGCGAACAGAAGGGCTTCTGTCCCATTGACGATGATATGCAGGAGGTTTACCCATTACTCCGCCAAGCAGACCTTATCGTGATAGCAACACCCATATTCTTTTACGGGGTTACGGCCCAGCTTAAGGCCCTCATTGACCGTTCCCAGGCTCTCTGGTCGAGGAGATATGTCTTAGGGCTTACGGACCCGGGAAGGGAGTGGCGGCGCGGTTTCTTATTGGCCGTAGGCGCCACAAAGGGAAAGAATCTCTTCGAGGGCGTCAACCTCACTGCAAAGTACTTCTTTGACGCGGTTGGTGCTAACTTTGACGGGGGTCTGACTTATAAACATATCGAAGGACCTGGAGATATAACAAAGCATCCCACGGCCCTTGAAGATGCAAAAGAAAGGGCCAGGGCCCTTGTAGGCCCTTTTTTGGATAGGAAAAAAATCCTTTTCGTTTGCAATGAAAACGCCTGTCGCAGTCAGATGGCCAGCGCCTTTGCCCAGCGCCATGCCGGGGACCGGATAGAGGCTGTCAGCGCGGGCAGTGCGCCCGCCGAGGCGATCAATCCGCTCATGATTGAAGTGATGGGCGAAAATGGTATTGATATGGCCTTTCGCAAACCCGAAAGCATTGAGGCCGTCGCTATCCATGGAAAACCGGACCTGATCATATCAATGGGGTGTGGGGATGCGTGTCCCCTTTTTCCCGGCGTACCGAATGAGGAATGGGATTTGGAAGATCCCGCAGGAAAACCGATCTCCCTCATGCGTGAGATCAGGGATGATATAGAGAGGAGGGTGATTGAGCTTATTGGAAAATAGGTGGCCGTTCACGGGATCAGAGGTTAAGGGATGAGGTAGCTTCCCTATTTCATAATCTTGATCATAATCCTAATCTTACTCAACACGATTATGATTATGAGTACGATTAAGATTATGGTTCCCCCGTAAAAGACCTTTTTATGGACAATTCTGGACCTGTGAACGCTTACGAAAATAAAATACAAAAATATTAAAAGGAGGAGAGAATTATGGATAAGTATGTATGTTCGGTATGTGGTTATGTGTACGACCCGGAGGATGGCGACCCGGATAACGGTGTAGCGCCGGGGACCTCATTTGATGATCTACCGGATGACTGGACATGTCCTATTTGCGGTGCAGCGAAAGACCTGTTCGGAAAGGAGTAAGATATGAAACCGATAGAGATTTCAAAAGGCATTTACTGGCTGGGAGTAATTGACTGGAACGTAAGGGATTTCCACGGATATTCCACGTATCAGGGGACAACCTATAATTCGTTTCTGATCATGGACGAAAAGACTACCCTGATAGATACGGCCAAGAAGGAATTTGCCGATGAACTTATTGCTAACATAAGCCAGATCGTTGACCCAAAAGAAATTGATTATGTAATCAGCAACCACACCGAGATGGACCATTCCGGGGGCCTGCCGAGAGTAATGCACAGGGTCGGCGAGGATAAACCGCTTTACTGCTCCAAGATGGGACAGAAGAACCTTGCCAAGCATTTTCCTCAGAAGTGGAATTACCAGCCTGTGGAAAATGGTGGTGAATTGAGCCTGGGCAAGAGGACCCTTACCTTTTTAGAGACCCGGATGGTTCACTGGCCTGACAGCATGTTTACCTACGCAAAGGAGGACAGGATCCTCTTTTCCAGCGACGGCTTCGGGCAGCACTATGCGGGTCTTGAGAGGTTTGACGACCAGATGGGTGATGCCATTATGCCCCATGCAAAAAAATACTTTGCCAATATCCTCCTCCTCTACTCGCCGATGATACTTAAATTAGTGGAGAAGGTTACAGAGATGGGGTTAGCTATAGATATGATCTGTCCTGACCACGGCATCTTTTGGCGCAAAGATCCGTCAAAGATCATTAACGCCTATGTGGAATGGAGCACCCAGAAACCGAAACGAAAGGCAGTGGTCGTTTACGATACCATGTGGCACAGTACCGAGGCCATGGGAGAGGCCATTATAAACACACTCGGAGAGGAAGGTGTGGATGCCAGACTCATGCATCTCAGGAATTGTCACCGCAGTGATATCATGACCGAGGTCCTTGACGCAGGTGCAATTATCATCGGGTCCCCGACTCTGAATAACGGGATTTTCCCCACGGTCAGTGATTTTCTCACATACATGAAAGGGCTGAAACCGTTGAATAAGGTGGGAGCCGCGTTCGGGTCATTCGGCTGGAGTGGTGAGGCGGCAAAGCTGGTTACGAAAGAGCTTGAACAGATGAAGTTCGATATTATTGATCCGGGCGTGAGGATTCAGTACGTGCCTGATGACAAAGCTCTGGATGCGTGTCGTGACTTAGCGAAGAAGATTGCTAAGGCATTGCCGGCAGAATAGGCGCCCGTCAAATATCAAGGGAATCCCGGACAAAGAGAGGCGCCAGGAAAAGGAGGAGATCTTGGTTGCAAAGGGAATGATGTCGGTTTCGATCGCCCTCCTGTGGGCGGCAGCGCTTGCGTTTGGCACCCCTGTACAGGCTCAGGAGGATGAGTGTATCGCCTGCCACCAGAAGGTCACCCCCGGCTTTGTGTCCGACTGGAGAGTGAGTAAGCACTCCGAAGAAGAGGTGACATGTTCCGATTGTCATGGTGATAAACATAAAACCGCGAAAGATGCCAATCTGGCACGGCTGCCGGACGAACATGTCTGCGCCGAATGCCATGAACATCAGTTCGATCAGTTTGTCAAGGGCAAACACAACTATGGCTGGCGCTCACTGAATGCCCTGCCCATTACCCACATGGAGCCTGACGAGCTGATGGAAGGTGGTGTGGGGTGCGGTGGCTGTCACAATATGGGTGTGAAGAGTGCGGCCGAGAAAAAGGATCGCTGGGACAAAGGCTACCGTTATCAGAACAACTCCTGTGACGAGTGCCATACGCGTCACGCCTTTTCCAAAAAGGAGGCCCAGGATCCGAGGGCCTGCCAGCAGTGCCATATGGGCTATGACCATCCGCAGTGGGAGATGTGGAGCAGCTCCAAGCACGGCACCCGGTTTTTTGTTAAGCAGGCAGGCAAATTGCCTGAAGGTGCCGCAGCGCCTACCTGCCAACTTTGCCACCTTCCCGGCGGCACCCACGAAAACAGGACAGCATGGGGCTTTTTCGGTGTTCGGTTACCCCTGCCAAAAGACGAACAATGGGCAAACGATCGGGTCCTTATTCTCAAGGCCTTGGGCGTATTGAATCCCGTAACCGGCAAACCGACCCCGCGGCTGGAGATGATGAAGTCCATCCACATGATCCGGTTTACCGAAGATGCCTGGAAGACCGAGCGGGAAAAAATGATCCAAATCTGCTCGAGATGTCATGCCGGGCAGTATGCTCGGCACCGGTTGGAGATGGGCGACAGGATGATTAAAAATGCTGACCACTTGATGGCTCAAGGGATTAAGACCGTTGCGGCTCTTTACAAAGACGGAATTATCAAGAAGCCGGATCACTATCCCTTTGCCTATCCCGACTTCCTCTATTTCAATCAGACAGGCGGTTCATACATCGATCAGGTATTGTTCAGGATGTACATGAAATACCGGATGCGAACCTATCAGGGTGTTTTCCATGCCAACCCGGATTATGTCTACTGGTACGGCTGGGCTGCCATGACCAAATCCTTGGGTGAAATCCACGAACTTGATCGCACCATGAGGGCAACGCATAAGGTTAAGTAGAACCAGAAATGGAACAGGCCCCGGTCATTGATATTAGCGAGTGTTCTGATTGCGAATCCTGCGTGGAGTTATGTCCCTCTGTCTTTAGAATAAATGGGGAGACAGGAATCATCGAGACAGTGGAGCTATCCCGATATCCTGAAGAAGAGATCCGGGAGGCCATAAGTTACTGCCCCAAGGACTGCATAACCTGGGAGGGGGGTGGTTGAAAGGGCGTATTCTCAAACAGCGGGTCCTCGAACTTCTGAGATCAGAGGAGCTTGATCTTGCTCTGGAGGCATTGTGCAGTATACCTCCACGCCGGGTTATCAATTCTCTCTTTTCCTTCCTTTACAGCACTGATGAACAGATAAGATGGCGGACGGTGACGGCCATGGGCGCCGTTGTGGCAAGACTTGCCGATGAAGAAATGGAGCAGGCCAGGATAATCATGCGCCGGCTCATGTGGAATCTTAACGATGAATCGGGAGGCATAGGCTGGGGCAGTCCCGAGGCCATGGGAGAGATCTTGGCCTGTCATGAGTTCCTTGCCAAGGAGTATGCCCCTATTCTCATATCCTATGCACGAAAAGACGGGAACTATCTGGAACTGGAAATGCTTCAACGCGGTCTCCTCTGGGGGGTTGCAAGACTCTCTCAGGTGAGACCATACCTAATTCAGGATGCAGTCCCCCATTTCATGCCTTACCTGCAATCGATGGATACTGTTGTAAGGGGTTTGGCGGTCTGGCTCATGGGAGTGCTTGAGGCTGGCGATGCACGGACGGCCCTTGAGGCCCTTACTGACGATGACGCCGAGCTTAGTGTTTATCAGAATCGAAAGCTAATCAACCGTTGTGTGAAAGAACTGGCAGAAGCGGCACTCAAAAGATTGCCGGGTAGAAACAAATAGAAAAGGAGGTTTCTCATGAATCAACGTTATGCCAACCCTTATGTCATCGGGACCTTACTCGGGTTAGTCATGCTGTTTTCCTTTTATACTATGGGTAGAGGTGTTGGATCTTCGTCAACCTTTGCCCGGGTTGCAACGGCAGGGGTTGATCTGGTGGCTCCCGAACATGCAAAGGCCAACGCATATTTCTCAAAGTACCTGTCAGGAAGTCGATCTCCTCTCATGGCCTGGCTGGTTTTTCTGAGCATGGGGGCCGGGCTCGGAGGCCTGTTTTCGGCCTTCATCGCCAACAGGGTAGCTGGCGAGGTGGCAAGGGGGCCGTCCATTGGGGTTTCAGCCCGGCTGTGGCTTGCCTTGGGCGGGGGTATCTTGTCAGGATTTGCCGCGCGATTGGCCAGGGGGTGCACAAGCGGACAGGCCCTTACCGGGGCTTCCGAACTTGCCTTCGGTAGCTGGATCTTTATGCTCTCTATCTTTGCAGGCGCATATGCAACCGCCTATTTTTTTAGAAAGGAGTGGCTGTAATGGGACCTCTATACAAATTGGGTTGGTTTGATTTTGCCTACGGTCTCCAAATGGCCGGGCTTATCGGGTTCTTTTTCGGGTTCGTACTCGAAAGGGCCGGGTTTGGGAATGTCAGGAAGCTCACAGCAATATTTTATCTGAGGGACTTTGCCGTCCTGAAGGTCATGTTCACCGCCATTGTGGTATGCATGTTAGGGCTCCTCTATTTTTCCGTCTTTGGCTGGATCGACCTTAGCCATGTATACATTTTGCCCACCTATATATGGCCCCAGATTGTGGGTGGCCTTGTCCTCGGCATAGGGTTCATCATGGGCGGTTATTGCCCCACAACCTCCATCGTGGCCACGGTATCGGGTAAGCTTGATGGGTTGATATTTATCGTCGGCATGATCATCGGCTCATTCATCTTTGCCGAGATATTTCCATTATTAGAGAAATTCTATTCGGCAGGAGATATGGGCGCCATCCGACTCTCTGATGTCCTAAGTCTGAACTCCGGTATTATTGCCTTTTTGGTATGCCTTATGGCCGTTGGGGCTTACTGGTTTGTGGAAAAGGTGGAAAATAAGTTTGGAGATAGGGACACTCTCCCGGGCGGTTCAAAGAGAGTTAAGAGATCTGCCGCAGCGATTCTTATCCTTTTAGGCCTGATTCTTGCCATTATTAACCCGGATCGTGTTGTTGTCAACAGGCCAGTTCCACAGGTACAGACTCAAAGGAGGGTGGAAGAGATTCAAAAGCCAAGTCCCAAAGCAGAGAAACCTTCTTCAACGAAGTTTGAGATTGTGGAAGATGAGGGATGTTAGCAGCCATTGAGCAGAGAAGCGCAGACTTCGAAGGGGGACGTTTTTCAAAGGCTTCCTGAAGTCATTGATGCTCGCTGCAACGATCTGCAGGGGATCTGTCTAAGACTTAGGGCTCAACAAAAAATAACTTTACATTTTTGCATTCCGTCTCCACGTCATCTTCGTCCGATCTCAAACCAATCTGACATGAATCTGGGCGCCAATTCTGCTAAGTTATTTTTTGTTGAGCCCTTAGATCAACCGGCAAGTTTGAGGGCGACGTCCACACACAAACTTCCACTGCTGGCTTCACAAGGTATTGAAATTACCGGAATACCTGACGGATAGCTCACGCTGTGCTTTCCAATAATCACGCTCGGAACTGAAATTGATGCGGTATCGACAGGGAAGGCGCTTTTTGCGTTCCCAGCGATCATATTCGCGATTTCGCCGATAGCATCGGTGCAATCGTCATTGATCTCTGCAAATTCCTCTTCCAGCAAGGCCCCAGCCATCCGCAATGCAATTTTTTGCGAAAAGCCTATGGATACGCAACCGATGACCGCACCAGATAGCCCTATGATGCTACTGACCTCATATGCAGGAATCTTGTCTTTCTTGATGAAGGGTTTGCCTATGGTAACAGGTAGATCAATCATAGTCTCAAAGACGTCCTTTATTGCTATCAAGAAGGGATTGATATATTTAGCGTCCATTAAAATTTCCTCAATTAATCCTGGGTAAACCCCCGGTTTTGCCGGGGGACGCGTAAAGTTTGCCATTTCCAGGAATGCAAGAAAAAACCTCCTTTGATGTGAACCGCTCAAAGTGAAAAGCGACAGAGGGGTTTTCAATGAGAAATGCTCAAAGTTTAAACCATTCAAAGTGGGAATGAATATATCATATAACCTGTATAACGAAATATAGAAAGAAAAAAATTTATTAAAATTTTAGGATCGACTATCTGGATCTTTTTGATGAGTAGCTTCGTTGCCACCTTCAGACGGCGCACATCCCAATTTGATCAGGGACGGATCGTACTCGACAGGGGCCTCGTATCCGAGAAGATTGCAGATTGTGGCAGCCACATTACTCAGGCCCGGCGTATCGATCCTGTTCAGGGAGAAATTGTTTGCTTTCGAGTAGTCCTTGATAATGAAAGGGACCGGGTTCTTGGTGTGGGCAACCATAGGAGTGCGCCTGCCGTTCTTCTCTGTCCACATACAGTCAGCGTTGCCATGGTCGGCCGTGATGATCGCCACCCCACCCGAATCCCTGATAGGCTTCATGAGCCTGCTTAGACAGAGGTCCACTGTTTCTACGGCAATACGGATGGAGATGGGAACTCCCGTGTGCCCCACCATATCGCCGTTGGCATAGTTCAGGCGGATGAATTTGTATTTGCCGCTGCGGATGGCATCTATCACCGTATCGGTTATCTCTGCCCCCTTCATCCAGGGTCTAAGGTCAAAAGTAATCCTGTCCGAGGGGATCTCCAAATATTTCTCCAATCGTTCATCAATGTAACCGGAGTTGTTTCCGTTCCAGAAATAGGTAACGTGGCCGAATTTCTGAGTCTCGGAAATGGCGAAGGACGTAATGCTCGTGGCACAGAGATATTCACCTAAGGTCCTATCGATGGCAGGCGGTTCAACAAGATAGTTTACAGGTATATGGGCGTCTCCATCGTACTCCATCATACCCGCGTAAAAAACATTGGGAACCCGTTTGCGGTCGAACTCGGAAAAATCAGGTTCATCAAATGCACGGGAAATCTCAATGGCCCGGTCACCCCGGAAATTGAAGAGGATAACTGCATCGCCATCTTCTATGGCACCCACAGGCTTTCCATCTTTTACGACCACAAAAGAGGCCATGTATTGATCTGTAATATCAAGGGCTTCCGTATAATAGGTTCGGATTGCCTCAGAGGCTGAGGGGAAACCGCGCCCTTCTCCAAGGACGTGCGCATTCCAGCCATTTTCCACCACTTTCCAGTCAGCATTGTACCGGTCCATGGTGGTGACCATTCGTCCACCTCCGGATGCGATGCAATAGTCCCGACCGGCTGTTGAAATCTCTTTCAGCCATTTTTCCAGGGGCTCAAAAAAGGAGAGAGCACTTTTTTCGCCCACATCCCGGCCATCAAGGAGACCGTGTACTCGAACCCGTTTGATGCCATCCGCGGTGGCACGCTTCAGGAGGGCGTAGAGATGGTCAATGTGACTGTGAACGTTCCCATCGGAGACCATGCCTATGAGATGCAGGGCCCCTCCTTTGCCGGTGCGATCGCGCACCTGGGTCCACGCCTTGCCTTCGAATATTCTCCCCGATTTTATGGCGTCGTTGACCAGCTTGGCTCCCTGGGCAAAGATCCTTCCCGCGCCAAAAGCATTGTGACCCACTTCGGAATTACCCATATCGTCGTCCGATGGCATACCCACCGCGGTCCCATGGGCCTTCAGGCGGGTAAAGAGAGGTTCCTTGAAGAGGGCGTTCAGGGTTGGGGTGTATGAGACATAGAGTCCGTCGCTCTCATCGTGAGGGCCAATTCCAACACCATCCATGATCACCGTAACCACCGGGCCCGGAAATTCTGTATATCCGGCAAGTCGTTCAAGTCTCATATCTTTCATGGGCTCCTCCGCAAATCCCGTTTTAATTCAGGAATCGAAAACTAATGGTCTGCTGAAGATTTAAAGCATCTAAAAGCATATTCAAGCCGTAAACGGCTACCGCATGGTATACCAACCGGGACTTTTTGCCAAGTTCGGATTTGTCAAATAGTTGAGGCGTTTGCTCTTCGACTTGAGCTTGGATGAAGAAAAGACCGGGATATCAGCGATAGAGTTGAAGATAGCGGGTTGTAGGAAATACGAAAAATTGATTTGGAAAACCAATAACTTTGTGCAATAGTGTAACAATCTGTGTCATTTTTTTCTTGAAGACGATTTGGAGGTCCTGAAACCTTTGAAAAACGTTTCCCGCTACAAGCGGGATTCAAGATCAAGGCGCATGAGTCCCGCTTCAGCGGGATTAACCATAGGAATATATTGAATATGAAAGGAGGAACAGGATGGAAATTCAGGACTTGATTCCGGATTATGGGTTGGAGCATGCGGGTCTTCATAATTTAGGAGATGTTTACTGGAATGTTTCCACACCAGGGCTCTATGAGCATGCTATCCACCGCTATGAAGCCCAGATAGCCCATTTAGGGCCTTTAGTGGTCTCAATGGGCCAGCATACGGGCCGTGCGGCAAAAGATAAATACGTCGTGGATGAACCGGAGACGACCGGTGATATTTGGTGGGGAGAGGTCAACGTAAAGTACTCTGAGGAGAGGTTCAACTCACTTCATAGGCGTATGGCAGCATATCTGCGAGGCAAAACAGTGTTCGTCCAAGACTGTTATGCGGGTGCGGATGAGCAGTATCAACAGCCCGTGCGGGTCATCAATGAATTCGCATGGCACAATCTTTTTGCCCGCAATATGTTCATCCAGATGCCCAGAGAGCGCGAAATCATCAAGAGTTTTGTCCCTGAATTTACCGTGCTTCACTGCCCCAACTTCAATGCCGATCCGGACGAAGACGGGACGCGGAGCGGTACATTTGTGGCACTTCACCTTGGGAAGAAACTGGTCCTTATCGGCGGAAGTGCCTATGCAGGGGAGATTAAGAAATCGATCTTTACGGGCCTCAATTTCCTTCTGCCGGAACAACGGGTTCTTTCCATGCACTGCTCGGCCAATGTGAGCAAGGATGACCCGGATGATGTGGCTATTTTTTTTGGTCTATCGGGAACGGGCAAAACAACGCTTTCTGCTGATCCCAACAGGCTGCTCATCGGAGATGATGAACACGGCTGGTCAGATAACGGGGTGTTCAATTTTGAGGGCGGATGCTATGCCAAGGTGATCCGTCTTTCCCAAGAGGCAGAGCCGGAGATCTATGAATGTACCAGACGGTTTGGCACTATCCTGGAAAACGTCACTCTGGATCCAGCCATCCATCGGATAGATCTGGATGACTCGAGCTTGACAGAAAACACCCGCGCCTCATATCCTCTTGCCCATCTCCCAAATGTTGTGCCTTCCAGCATGGCCGGGCATCCTCGAAACGTCATTATGTTGACGGCAGATGCCTTTGGAGTTTTACCCCCCATCGCCAGGCTGACACCGGATCAGGCCATGTACCACTTTATAAGTGGGTATACAGCAAAGGTTGCCGGAACAGAAAAGGGCGTTACCGAACCCACTGCCACATTCAGCGCGTGTTTCGGCGCTCCCTTCATGGTGAGGCACCCGTCTGTGTATGCCCAGTTGCTATCTGACAAAATCGCCAAACACGGGGCCAAGTGTTGGCTTGTGAATACGGGCTGGACCGGTGGTCCTTATGGAATCGGTTCTCGCATGAAGATCCAGCATACGCGGGCCCTATTGAATGCTGTTCTTAACGGAACTTTAGACGAGGTGGAGATGCAAACTGATCCCATCTTCCATTTCCAGGTCCCGTCAGAGGCGCCTGATGTCCCGTCTGGAGTCCTGAGGCCCCGCGATACCTGGGTTAATCCCAATGAATACGATGTTCAGGCAAAAAAACTGGCAGGTCTCTTTCATGAAAATTTTACCCAGTTTAAAGACATAACTCCAGGGAATGTCCTGGCCGCCGGCCCGGCCTAAACGCGAGGTGCCCTGATCCACCACATGGCCGTGTTTACTAATTACGACACACCCACCGGCACCACGGCGGCCATCGGTTTTCGTATGCGAAAGAGGAGTCCTTCGTTACTTTGGCCCGATCCGCATTACCTGCCATGTACCAGGTCGATAATGCTCACTTCCGGCGGGACAAGAAATCTCATGGGTGGTCCCCAGGTACCGGAGCCCCTGTTTACGTAGAGAAATGCCCCATCCCGAAGAGGAAGGAGTCCCCTGTCAATGGGATAGAGCAGCTTGATGATGAGACTGAAAGGGAAGATCTGGCCCCCGTGGGTGTGGCCTGAGAGTTGAAGATCAAAAAGCCCCTCACACCCGCTCTCCACCAAAGGCCTGTGTTTCAAAAGAACAACGAATCGATCCTCAGGAAGATCTGAGAGCAACTCTTTTTCAGAGATCCTTTCATGGGAACCGAATAGATTTGTCGTGGCATCGTCCACGCCCGCCATGACAATAAGCCCTGGAATCTCCCGTTTCTCTCCCCTGAGAACGGTGAACCCGGCCTCTTCAGTAAAGGCCAGCGATCGCCCAATGCCGGCGTAGAATTCATGATTCCCGGTAACCGCATACTTCCCGTAGGGTGTACGGATGGCACCGATTTTGTCCGCCATTCTTGAAATATCGTTGATTTGACCGTCCAACAGATCCCCTGTGGAAACCAGGATATCCGGCTGTGCCCTGCGCACTTCCTTGAGGATCCTTTCCAGTCTCCATTCTCCTATGATGAGTCCCAGATGCACATCAGATATTTGAACGATGCGGAGTCTGCCCAGTTTTTCCGGGATCTTGGGGGATTTAATAACAATCCGTTCGGTTCGGATATGGAGGGCCTCTATTTGGCCATAGATGCCAACGAAGACAGCGACCGCAAGGGGAATGAAGAAGGTGACCCTGGACGATGGCATCCATTGTCCAGGATCCCAATGAGAAATACGGGCTATCACAGAGAGTAAGAGGGCATAGACGTCTATTATAAGGGCGGTACACACGAACAGAAACAGAAGTCCCATCCACGTATATCCGGCATAGGCCAGAACCTTAGGAACTGAGTGCATTCCATACCTTTCAAGCACTCGAATTAGAATAGGGCATAACACCATAAAGGTCATCAACAGGGCCAGGGAAATGCTTCCCCATCTGCTAAGAGAAAAGGCGTACCGTACCTTTAAAAAGGCATAGGAGTGAATAAGCCCGTAAAGGGTTAGGAAAATAGAGATAAAAACAGCAATTCGCAAAACAAGTTCTTCCTTTTCAGAAAATATTAAAACTATGCTATAATCATGATGATATCATAAGACAAGGACCTTTTCCTGTTTATAAGGAGCACCATGTCCCGCCGCTGGTTTATTTTTTTGATCACCTCTGCCAACTTCTTTCTTTCCCAGTTTTATCGGGCCTCCAATGCGGTTATCGCCAATGATCTCATAGAAGACCTTGCCTTAGATACGCAAGGATTGGGCACCATCAGCGCCGCCTTTTTTTACGCCTTTGCCCTGACCCAGATCCCTATCAGCATCTTTCTCGACCGGATCGGCCCAAGGCGGCTGATGACGGGTCTCTCCCTTTTTGGTATTGCCGGCGCCCTCATCTTTTCCTGTGCCCATTCTCTTGGGATTGGTTTGGTGGGTCGCACCCTCCTGGGCATGGGTATGGCCTGCAATCTCATGGGTACCCTGAAGCTTCTGACCGTCTGGTTCGGGCCCGCCACCTTTGCCACCCTCACCGGTGTTATGTTTTCCATTGGGACCGTGGGAAACATGGCTGCCGCAACGCCGCTGGTCCTGTTAGTCAATGCCGTGGGATGGCGACAGGCCTTTATGGTCATTGCGGGTGTGAATCTGCTTCTGGCCCTGATCCTGTACGTCGTGGTGAGGGATACGCCCACGGACAGGCCGTCCACTTCCCCTAAAGAGCCGTTACCGGACGTGCGCAGCGCCTTTTTAGGCCTTGCTCAGCTTTTGAAAAAGAAAGAGTACTGGATCATCTCTATGGCAAGTTTAGTGAGCTACGGTATATATGGCGCCTTTCAGACCCTTTGGGCCGGTCCCTACCTCATGGAGGCGATGGGCCAAACTGTTATGAACGCGGGTCACCTGATCCTCCTCATGAACCTTGGATCCATTTCGGGCGGACCTGTATGGGGGATCTTGTCGGACAGGATTTTAAGGACGCGGAAATGGGTTGTCTCAGGGGGTCTTCTGATCCTTGTCCTCACTGTGCTTTTAATGGCAGGCCTTCCTGGGGGAACAGGTTTTTCAGTCCTTGCGTCCCTGTTTTTCTCCTTCGGATTCTTTAGAGCCACCGGCTTGCTGATGTACGTACACATCAAGGAAAGTGTACCATTAGAGATGGCCGGAACCGCCATGACAGGAATCAACTTTTTTACCATGATAGGTCCTGCCCTCTTTCTTCAGGGGCTGGGCATCTTCATGCAGTCGCTGTACCCGGAGTCGTCCAGGGGCACTGAGGCGTTCACGGCTTCTTTTTTGGTGTGCGCCTTTTGCTTTTTGCTGGTTGCCGTTTTTTACCTCTTCACTCGAGATACCATGCACAGACGCGTTTGAGGAGAAAGGGATCACACATCTTGAATTGTGAATTACAGTGTGGTACATTATAATTTCATTTAATCACGATTAAAACTGTGAGCCAGAGCCCCAGTAACTTCTTTGAATGGAGACGAATCTTCCAATGGCCTTTGTAGCAGATTCTAAATCGCCAACCGTTGAGATGGACAATGCACTATGGTTTTTAGTTCATGATAAACGGATTCTGATAAAGGAGGAACGGGACGACTATCTTATTCCGCAATCATCAGATATCAAAAAACTTAACCTTGCTCCAATGGAGAAACAGTTATTTGGATCGCTGGATGGTCAACCCTGTTATGTGACGGAATTGCAGGATGGGGGGCAGATCTCAGGGGCATTTTCATTCGTTGGCCTCCGCGCCCTTTTCAGCCGGTTCGGAGAAGATGTGATCCAGGCGGCGGGAATGGCCAACCAATTGGTGCGCTGGGGTCAGAACCACCGGTATTGCGGTAAGTGCGGGGAACGGACCGATAATAAGAGGGATGAACGCGCCAAAATATGCCCCCAATGTGGTTTGATCAATTACCCGAGGCTTTCCCCTGCTATCATCGTTGCCGTGCTAAAAGATCATCAGATCCTGCTTGCCCATTCAACACGGTTCCCCACCAAGTTTTTTAGTGTTCTGGCCGGATTTGTGGAACCGGGTGAAACGCTGGAAGAGTGCGTCAAACGAGAAGTCTCGGAAGAGGTGGGCATCACCGTAAAAAATATCCGCTATTTCGGCAGTCAGCCGTGGCCTTTTCCGGATTCCCTTATGGTTGCGTTTACGGCTGAATATTCAGCAGGAGAAATAAGGATCGATCGTTCCGAAATAGCCGACGCAGGGTGGTTCTCAGGGAAACAGCTTCCCTCCATTCCCCCCAAAATAAGCATTGCCCGGCAGTTGATTGACTGGTTTTTAGAAAAAGAGAAGTAGAATTGGCAAGGGATTTCCTGGAGATTTAAAGACAACCTTTATTGCCCTTTATGCCCCTGGTCCACAATGGCTCGTTTCACCCCAAGGATGTTCTGACCTAAGAATTTCTGCCCAAGGACCTTAAACCGTGCAGGATCGTCCGTAGTGCAAAAAGTCACGGTTCCGGTCCGGGAGATTCTCTCCTCCATTTCCGGGTGCCTGGAGAGGTAGTCTTCGAGCTTGTGGGAGACCATCTCGGGTCCATTCAAGACCCGGCAGTTTTTCCCCATGATTCGCTCTATATCTTTTTGTAAAATGGGGTAGTGGGTACACCCGAGGATAAGGGTGTCGATCTTTTTTCGTTTGAGACGGTTCAGATATTTTTTGAGAATCATATTCGTCTCAGGTTTGCCCACCCAGCCCTCTTCCACCAAGGGAACCAGAAGCGGGCAGGCCTGACCGAAGATCTTCAGTTGGGAGGAAAGCTTTTCCAACTCCTGCTCATAGACCTTAGACTCAATGGTTGCTCGTGTACCGATCACTCCTATCCGGCCATAGCGCGTTGTCTCAACACCGGCTTCAGCGAGGGGAATGATGACTCCCAGAACGCGCCTATCTGGGTACCTGGCCGGCAGCAGTTCCTGCTGGATTTTTCGCAGGGCCTTGGTTGACGCTGTGTTACACGCCAATATGATCAGGACGCATCCCTTGTCGAAGAGGAACTCTACGGCCTGTCGGGTATATTCATAAATGACGTCCTGAGATTTGTTCCCATAAGGTGTCCGTGCGTTGTCGCCTAAATATAAATAATCATTTTCGGGAAGCTTTTTCAGGAAGGCCTTCAGTATGGTGAGACCTCCGAAGCCCGAGTCAAAAACACCTATCATCATGAAACAACCTCCACGGCCCTGGGTGACAAGTTAGGTTTGAAGCCATCAAGCTTCTGGCAGGTATGGGCGAACCTTGAACACGGATTCCTTTCGTATGTGGACGCTACCCGGTTTCGCCCCCTTAGGCTTGGTGACGTATCGGGCTCTTGTGCATGAGACAGATACGACACCTCCTTTTCGCGCCTTGCTGTGAAAGGCGGCCACGGCGGCCGCACGCTTGAGGGTCTCGCGGTCGGGCTCTTTCTCTGCTTTTGCCCTGAGCACCACGTGGCTTCCGGGCATTCCACGCAAATGAAACCAGAAGTCATTGGGCTTTGCCATCTTCAGGGACAGGAAGTCGTTGTCCGCATCGCTTTTGCCTGCAAGCACCTTCCATCCGCCGGGAAGCTCGTACTCAACAATATTGCGCTGTACCCGCCCTGCTGTGAGTTCTGTGATGCCTGCACTGAGAGACTCTTTTTTCAAGACTCGACCTGTCTGGTACAATAATGCGGGATATCTTTTTTTTGTTGGTAAATTCCCCTTTAGCTGAGGTCGTCTTGGTTATTCTAACTATCTTTATCGTAAGATGAGTAGTTTGTAAAACTATTTCATTGCCGCTGGCATCTTTCCTTGCTCATCATTGATGGTTTCGTAAAAGTCCAATTTCAAATTTGTCTTGCTTATAACTTCCTTATATTACTACACTTCAAGTTCATTTTTTTGTGAATTTTGCGCCTTTTTGCGGCCTTATCCTCGTTAGTGAACTGTCCGGGAACAGCCTGAATATTTTAGGCCGTGATTCAGGCCGCCTTTGGTGTTTCACTAATCCTGAAATTAAGTTTATTGTCAGGTCTCAAATTCTATGATAAAATATCCTCTAAATTTGAATGGCCCTCAAACCAGGATCTGGGTTTAAGGCGTTATTCACCCTAATTAAGGGAGGTTATGATGTCGATTATTACCATCTCCAAAGGGAGCTATAGTTATGGAACAGAAATAGCTGAAAAGTTAGCCGAAAAGTTGGGATATGAATATGTATCCAGAGAAGTACTGTTAGATGCGTCGCACAAATTCAATATACCGGAGATTAAGCTTGTCAAGGCCATAAAAGACCCTCCGTCATTTCTTGATCGTCTCTTTCTCGGAAAAGAGAAATATATCGCTTATGTTCGCTCTGCCTTTTTGAAAAGGGTAGAAAAGGACAATATTGTATATCATGGATTTGCAGGGCATATTTTTGTTAGGGATGTCCCTAACGTATGTAAAATAAGAATTATTGCGGACATGGAATATCGGATAAGGACGGTTGTTGAAAAGGAAGGTGTGTCTGCTGCAAATGCAAAAAAAACCATAGAAAAAATCGATGAAGCCCGCAGGAAATGGGGCCTCCGTCTTTACGGCATTGATACCTGGGATGCAGATCTCTATGATATGGTCTTTAAAGTCGATAATATGAACGCAGAGAATGTGATTGACATTATCGCAAATGCCGTTCAACTCCCTTGCTTCCAGATCTCGCCTGAATCAAGAGAATTTCTTGATAATCTCTCCCTTGAGTATGAAATCAAGGCGAATCTGGTGGAAAAATTTCCCACCACCAGATATGTTTCTGCCAAAGATGGAACGGTCACCGTTATTGTAGAAACCACCTTGAAGGATAAAGAAAAAGTGGGTACTGAAATGGAGGAAATCCTTAGGGGTATAGATGGCGTTAAAGAACTAGATATTCGCTTCAAACACTGACAACTGAAATCCCTGACAATATCTTCAATCTCGCTACGCTGATAATGGTGTGTGAGGATAAGAAGCCCAGGTTTCAATCTCGCCCGGATTTTGTTCAGGATATTTTTATCATCAATACGATCTTTCATATTTTTTCCCTTCTGAGGTCGTTAGCGCAGGGGCGCTGAGCGACAATTAGAGGGCAGATGGTTTTCCCCCTCCATGCGACTTTTCAAATTCATGACATTTCCTTCACAACCTGTTCCCAAAGAAATGGAAATATCCCGTTAACATCTATGCCACACTGTGATATAAAATATACCACATAGTGAGGTATAGTCAAGCATTTTTTAAGTCAATTTCTTGTTGACAGGGATACCACGATGTGTTACTCCTTATGCCACACAATGGGGATTAGGTCAAGCGTTTTGGAATATTTTTTGGAGGAGATATTGGATA
>Ga0307424_1000106_pt1 | contig 37880 bp, 44 predicted proteins | sample SalMarWE160320MG_FD_202157 | JGI IMG/M metagenome (GOLD analysis project Ga0307424, IMG submission 202157) | Salt marsh sediment microbial communities from the Plum Island Ecosystem LTER, Massachusetts, United States - WE1603-20 | ecosystem: Environmental > Aquatic > Marine > Intertidal zone >... | reverse complement strand
ACGCCACCATCTGCTTGAGCTTGAATGGCTCTTCACCCTTGGCTATGCGGTGACACGCTTCAAGCAGAGTGGTCAACACGCAACGCTCCCACATCTGGGAAAGAATGGGAGGGGATTTGTCCCCCTCCCGTATGTACTTGAACCAGAACCTCTTTGGACAATCGAACCAATCCTGCATCATGATCGGAGTGATTGTCATCGTGCTAGCTGACATCTTTCTTCCTCCCTGATGTGAGCCACCATGCTGCTAGAAGTATGAGGCTAACAACGAGGATTAAGTCCAACGTGGCCTCCCCGCCTCCTGCCGGTTTCGATGACGAGTATGGCCGTACCATTCGTATCCACAAACACGACCGCATCTGATTCGACCGGAATCCAAACGTACTCTATCCTGTCGTCACAGTACAGTTCAGCGTTGACTTCGCCGGGATAGCTGGTAGGCCGGAACTCCATCAGGAACTTCCAGTTATGACTCACTTGCGAGAGATTCCAGCTTATCGCAGAGCTTGACGACAGCGTCGGCATCTTCGAACTTGTCGATGCCCTCTGTGATACCGGCCATCCAGCATTCCTCGGCTACCACGTCGTCGCTCAGCTTGTCAGCGATGGACGGCAGTATGTCCTTGAAACGCTTTCTCGCATCTTCGATTGTAACCTCCTGCTTCTCGGGTTCCGGTTTCTTCTCGCGCTTGGCACGTTTCGGCGCAGGTTCTTTTGTCTTGTGGGCCTCGCCGGGGCCAGTGTGCTCCGCCGCATCCCCGCTCTTCACGGCACTCTTGGGGATGGTAACTGTCTTGGGAGCAGCACGTTTGGCACTGAAGACCTCGGCTATCGTGGTCGTTCCCTCCTTGATGGCGGTGGCCACGCCTCGCAGGGTGGTGGCATCTTCCAGCGTGATGTCCTCTACACCCTTGCGCCCCACAAGTTCGAGCACCTTTGAAACAGGCACCTTCATGCTGCGGAAGTGCTCGACTATCGCCTTGCGAGTCTCCGTGATGGTGCGTCCTGTGCCCATGGCGATCTTCTTCACCTCTTCCAAGCTCTTCTGGAAGATAGCTTTGGGCACTACCTTGAAGATGGCATTGCGCAGGGCGATAGCATTGGCCGCTGCGATGGTCACGTTAATCATGTCCTCGTCGAAGCGCTCGCCATTGCGCTTGGTTATGCGCCTGTTCACGGTACTCTTGACTGCGACGTTGTTCTCCAAGTCCCAGCACACCCCCTCGCAGGTAACGCTCTTCTCGTCGGTGCTGATGTGCCGTGACGCAGCCCTCATGTTACCGTAGCTTGCGGCTACTATCTCTGCGAACCTGATGCCCGGTCCCTCGATGACCTTGCCGCCACGAGGCAGAGCGTACCAGCATTCCTCGGCTGTTTCCTTGTCGATGGTGGCAAGCTCAAGCACCTTCTCCCTGAACCGCTTGATGCTACGCTCGTACTTCTTGGCAGTTGCCACTTGCATATCCACCTCGGCGGCATCCACCATCGGCATAGCCTCGACGTGCACGATCTCTTCCCGCTTGTCCTCGCTCATGCTATCCTCCGTATCCAACCTGAACACGCCCCTTCGCATAGGGGCAATCCGTAAAGAACCCGCACCACTTCTCGCAGCATACCCAGCTGTCGGGATCAGCGGGAAGGAACACTCCCTTTTCGAGGCAGCTAATTACCCGCTCGATTCTCGCAAGCATCGACTGGACATGCCCTTCCGATCTGACGCTATCAAGTACCTTCGCCGTCGTCTTGGGGCCGCTCTTGTTCATCACGTCGGTCACGTAGTCCAGCGCCACCCTCATTGGCAGCTGTTCAGCGCCGCAGCAATGTTTGTATAGAGCGTACATGTCCAGCTGCATCGAGGTGTCGGCTGCCGTGTGGGCAGGGTAGCCTCCGCTGGTCTTGAGGTCACGAACCGGGATGTCTTCGTCCTCGACATCCATCTCTCCGGCCAAGTCATACGGGTAGCCTTCGAGAACGGCGACCCACTTGGTCCCCAAGGCAGTCGGCTTTATGATGGGTGCCAGTTCCTCGTGCCGCACTTTGTTGATGCGAATGGCACGATCTACGGCATTCCCCTTCACGGACTTCTCGCTTTCGCCCTCGACCAGATGGACGCCTTCCTCGAAGAGAGCATTGAGGCTGTCACGTACTACGTCATTCGTGTAGGTCAGTTCTCGCAGCACTCCAGCGTCTATCTTGTGCTGCAAGTCGTCCTTGTGCGCCCGGTCGTTGGCAGTGCCTATGTGGGCAGCTGCTCCCGGTGGCCGTCGTTCCCCGAGTACATGGATGCGCCTGTACTGCTCACCACACAGGCACAACCTGCGTATCTGCGACACGTGCAACTGTGGCTTAGTCATTAGACCTCCTTTGCTTTGATGACAGTGAGTTTGAGCTTCTTGGTCTTGGTGATAGTGACATCGGGTGCTATCCCAACAGCCTCCAAGTCGTCCTTGGAAAGACTGATTATACCCTGCTTCTTGGCTATCGCGGACAGCAATCTCCGCACTTCTGCCTCTGCTTCGGACATCTTCTCACCACCCAGCGGCTCAAGCAGAGCGCGCGGCATCTTGGGATTGTGTCTGCACTTGAAGTTCCACAGCGTCTTGAGGCTTCTTACTCTCTCGCTTTCCCGCTTGTTCGTGGTCATTATCGAACCGCATCTGGAACACCACATCACCATGCTGGGCATGTGAACGCCGACAAGATACCAGTCGTGCTCACACTTGGGCACCTTCTTGCACTCTTCCCCTTTAAGCCAAGCACAGTTAATGGCAGGTTCAAAGCCACCACATCTAGTACCATTACAATGATGAGCGCAATGAGCAGCAAACGGAGGATTGGGACAGGTACAGGTGTGGTCGCCTTGCCATCGTATCCGACAGCGCAAACTCTCATGACAGTCCTCAGAAAGACCTCTTCGTGGGCTTTCTCCACTCTCCAGATATGCATGTGCGCAAAGCCAACTACAATTGTGCGGTACTGGGACGGCCATATCCCACCTCCCATCCTACTCCGTTATCGAGCATGTACTGCTGGTGTCGATCCTGAGCAAGCACGGCAGTAGCCGCAGCACGTGGCCCCCACACGCTTGACGGAGGCAAGGACTTGTCAATCATGTGGTCCAGTGCAGGGTCTATAGCCAGTCTCATCCTGCACCACAGATTCATGGCGTGTATTGTAGGGTGCATCGAGGCGTCAGCCGATACGGTCCTAAGGTCGTCAAACGTAGGCTCGCGTTCGATGATGCACGGTGTTGAGAAGTCGAAGCGACGGTCCAAGTAGCGAATGGGAGTGAAGACACCTATCGTATGTCGGTTGATGCGAGAGGATGTCTGCTGCGGGACTTCCATCTCCCAGTCGAAATCTTCCCACGCATCCTGCATCATGTCGTAGTTGTAGTCACGGTTCTCTCTCATGTATGTGTCTATCTCTTCGTAATAAGCGTCGCATCTGTCATTTTCAATACAACCACCCACCTCATCATCCCAATATTCGCAACCATAGCAAACGCGATCTTGCGCATGTTCTATCGCGTCGTCCTCTGATGGGTCGACCACACCAGCATACCAGTCACGATAGTTCTCATTGAGAAACGTGCAAAAGCGATACACGTTATCTCTGGTATTGGTGTTGATGAATCGGGTGATATAACCCGGATTACGGTGGTTGTTGAGGTCTCTCATGGCAAGCTCATTCAGCACATTCCACCACAGATCGGACATTTCTGCGCTGCCAAGACGGTCTAGCACAAATCTATCCAAGTAGTGCGTGTATCGGGAGTTGGAAATCTGCAGGTGATCGCAACGTGCGCCGCACTTGCTTGGCCGTGCCATCATGGCGATTATCATGCTGTCCCTCCCATCTGGCTTTTAGCCACATCGAAGTACACATCGGACAGCGGAACACGGATACCCAGCAGAATGCGCACGGTGTTCAGCATGATGGCCGCACACATGAAGTTCGCAGCCAAGGTCTGTCCGCCACCGGGCAAGGCAGACAGCTGGTCGCAGCTCATCTCGCTGCGGTCATCGTCCTCGCTCTTCCAGACCTCGGGGTGCCTGTCCTTGTATCTCTGCGTCTGGTACTGGCCCAGCTCACGCAGCTGACAGGACACGTTGCCGTCAACCAGTTCGTTGCCGCCCACTATCAGGCAGCTGAACCCCAGTTCATCGCAGCGTTCTGCGAGAATCCGGCGGCAAGCATGGTTGTCAGGACCGGCCAGAACGACCGTATTCTCCCGCACCAGTTCTTCGACGTTCTCGTTGCCGACGTAGAACTTCTCGACCGAATACCCTGAGGTATCGGGCAGGAAAGACTCCGCCTTGTTCATGCCAACCATGTCGGCATGAAAGTTCTGGCGAGGAAGATTACCGTCCTCGATCACGTCGCCATCTACGAGAACGACCTCGACGTTCGGGTTGCAGTCCTGCTTGTACTGTTCTATCTCCTTGAAGAGCGGAGGGATAAGCCAGCCGCCTATCCCCCCGCACCCGACGATGACGAATCTATCCCACATGCTCCGCCTCCTTCGTTTCGGCATCTATCTCGTCCTCGAATTCTTGGCACTCCTTGTTCTCTACGACGAGTGCCATGAGGCAATCCTGCGGAGTCCAGCCGGAAGATAGCAGCTGTCTGAGCATGTCCTGATTGTAGCCCTGCACCATCTCACTGCGCTCTTCGATGTCGAGCAGATTGACAAGCTCTTTGCGCTTGCTGAGCGGGAGAATGTAGTGGCCGACTTCCTCTTCGAGGTCTGTCTCCCATCCCCACACCGTGCGGTGGTACTCCTGCCCGCCGAACAGCTTGCCCTCCCTGAACGTGCCCTCCCCGAAGTAGCTGTCCCGAACGTCCATGATCTCGATCAGCTCTTCCTCGGGGATTTCCTCGTACCATTCAGTACCCCCCGTGCTCGTCCCATCCGAACTCTTCGAGGTAGCTGTTTCGTCCACCTCCGTAGTCTGGGACGCGGGGGGAAGGGATTTTTTTTCGCTGCTGTCCATCTCCTTCCAGCCTGTGTTGGTCTTGATGTAGTACTCTCCCTTGTACCTGAGCACCTGACCAACAGGGTAGTGGTCCATTCTGGACTTGAGTGGATGCACACGGTCCTTCTGCTCGGTGCAGTACACGCTGCCGTCACCCGACCAGCCATTCATGTTGTTGAACATGGTCTGCTGGTGTCCATTGGAGTACTCACCTTTGGCGACCGGTATGGACGACGCAACGTAGGATTTCTTGAGCGATACCTTTTCCATCGCACCCTCGGGCACCTTGACCTTGGGAGTGATGGACTCGACGAGCTTGTCCCGGTTCTTGAAGTCCCACTTGGAACCGCAAGCATGGAATCGGACATGCAGCTCGGGGTTGTCTGGCAGCTTGCCCACGGTGATGTGGACTCCCTCGAAATTGCACTCGTCGTTGTGGTCCGTGCCGCTCTGGAATGCAGAAGAACCTGCATGAGAATGCACGGAGCCGAACAGCACAAAGCCTTCGGGAGTGTCGGGCATCTTGTATTCCACGTGCAGTCCCTTCTCGGTTGTCTCCTGCTCGGGAATGATGTATGCCCACTCCTTCTTCTCGGGGTGGTAGTAGAGCATGGCCACACCCTCGGCGTCGTACTTCACGCAGACCTCGGCAAGGAAGGCGATTATCTCGTTGAGCACACGCCGGGGCACCGGTTTGGCCTTGAGAATCAGCGATTCCTTGGCGCTGCCGAGGCACTTGGGGAGTTCTGCCTCGTGCAGACAGTCGTACAGCGGGTTGCGCTTGCGTATGAACACACCGTCAGCGGTCACCACGTAGTAGATGGTGTCCTGAATCCCGGTGCGCTTCTCGAACGCAAGCACACTCTCTTCCTTGGGAAGAATCACGATTGGTAGCGTCATCTGCGCACCTTCCCTCCTTGTGTCTTGCATGTCTCGATGATCGCGCACATGCGACCGAACGTCTTGGTATCGGAACGCAGCACCTCGACCACTTCGCCCTGACTCTTGATGTAGCACACTGTCTGGGCCATGAGCAGGGTGGCCACGTTGCCAACCATTCCCTCAAGACCCTCGGCATCCATCTTGAGCAGGGAGTTGCCGAAGTAGTTTCTGAGGGGAGAAGCTGTCACCTCCGGGCACAGGTTTGCGATTTCCACGGAAGCACTCATCGCATCCTCCCGTCTGTGAACTGCTTGAGGTACTCGCCGAATGTCCCGTAGTCATGGCGAATACGCAGCAGCTTGCGCCAGAACTCGGAGCCTTCCTCCTTGACCTTGTTCGCCCAGTACGGAATGCCCGAAGTGGCAAGCCACGCTTGCGCCAGCGGAAGTTCAAGCTCTTTCCACTCGGCTTGCCTGGCCTTCATTTCCTCGGTGATCTTCTTGAACTCATCGACATTGCCCTTTAAGTTAGCGGCTTTACGGCGTTGCGTGATGTCGGCGAATAAGGTGTTCCATTCGTCACGCACCGTGTAGTACTTGGTCTCGCATGTCGAATACGCCTTTCGGTCCATGAGATTGAAGTCCACCCATGGAGGCTGAAGGTCATCGTTCCAGATGCTTGTGATGATGTCTGTTATGATTTGCTCGCACTGGACGTTCAGCGGCAGCTTGGCACGAGCGGCCACGTCGCCCTGACAGAACCCGGTGTGGCTGTGATTGGGAATCGGAAGACGGAAGAGCTTGTCCTCCATCTGCTTGATGCGGTTTTCCGTGCATGTGATGTAGACACGCATCACCTTGCCGCTGATGATGTGCAGGTACCACTGCACCCACGGGAACCAGACCTCGTAGACGTTCGCGCCGATGGACTCGAACATGCCCGACTTGTAGTTCAGGGACACGCGGCGAGGTTCCCACTCCACCACGTACAGGCCGTGCGGCACGTTGTTCTGAGTCCACTGCTGGTAGAAGATGGTGTGCTTTGGCTGCAAACCCGTTGAAACGGGATTCATCGAGGCCATCTTGGCAACGAAATCGTCCGTCTTGACCCTGCGCATTACCTGAGTACGAACGATGCACACCTCGTTGCCTTCTATCTCGATGTGCGTTCCTTCCGAAAGAGACATCCACGCCTCCTTTCACGAAAAGATGGGGTGCCCGAGCGTCAAAGCCCGAGCACCCCACCACGGCGACCTGCTGAGCAGCTAGCCCTTCTCGCCAGCGGGCTTCACGAACTCCAGCACGTCGGTGTCGTGCAGAACGTGGTCGTCCTGAACGGCACCGCCGTTGTTGAGCCGTGCCTGCTCGTCCCCGGACATGCCGAGCGGCCCCTCGTAGTCCTCACGGATTTCGCTGACCGTGCGACCTGCCGCTTCGATGTTCAGGGTGTTCGCGCCGAACTTCACAGTAACCGCCATGATAACCTCCTGCCCATTGGGCAACTATGGGGCGACATGCCCCTCCAGAATCGGCCTGCACGAACCATTCATGCAGAACCGGCGGTGTTAAAAGAGGAGGTACCCGCTGCGTGAGCGCCGGTGACCACGACAGCTGTCGGTACCTCCCTGTATTGCACTGTGTCATGCTGAGCAGGAGGCGTAGTCTTACCCAGATGGACACACAGTGCAAGGTCAGAACGGCGGCTCATGACTTCCATGCCCCCTGCCGCCACTCAGAATCTTGAGATCGTTAGCGAAAGCGAGCCAAGAGCTAGTTACTCGCTTCTCACTCAGAGCGAAGCGGAATGCTTCCCGCATCCTGTCGCCAATGGCTACGGACACATTGCTAATCCCATGTTCAGCGATTTCTTGCGCTGTAACGGAAGACCCGTACCGTCTTCGCGGAATCCGTTGGTCCCATAAGTGGGAATGGTCATCAATGAACAGAGAGAAACCATTCCACCATGCCACGATCTGTCCTTCCCCTGGTGTGCTTTCGATAGCTTCGCAGTAGGCGAAGCTGACGACTATGTCTTGGTTGCGCCAGTACCAGTCGTTAATAAAGTTCTCTCGGCAATGCCTGCAAGACCCTATGTTTCTCTCAGCATGGTCAGTCAGCTGGCGAGCCATCAGGCACCTCCAAGATGCTCACTCTCCTTGCAGCACACACTCCAGACGGTCACGTTGCCCATGACCCAAGGCTTGCTCTCTACCCTGATGATGCCAGCGTCCTGAAGCTCGTGCATAACCCTCTGCCTGAAAGCCCAGCCACCCACATCATAAGCCTTGCTGAGGGCATAGTCAACCCTCTGCTTGAGAGGACCCGGCCTGCGGTAGAACAGCTCTCTTGTTATAGCGTTCATCTCTACGCCTCCTTCTGCGAGAAAACCGCAGCACCCTGCGAGATACTGGCAGGATGCTACAGTCATGCCGCAGCTAGAGTCCACGGAACGTCAGCCGCTCGGCCACGTATGCAAGGCACTGGCGGGCAAACTCTTCCAGCTCAGGCAGCACCAGCTCATTGGTTAGCTTCTCGACTGCATTGAAGTCGTCATCGCAACTGACACCGAGAATCTCGCAGCAGAGGTCTTCGACTTCGCAGCTGAACTTCAATGCCTCTTCGTAGAATTCAGTGCCGAAGTGTCTGTCCAGCTCTGCCAGCACCGCGTACGGGTCACAAGCGACGAATCTCTTGGTTGACATGCTCTATCACCTCCCTTTCACTCTCTCAAAGAACTTGTGACGGTCGAACCGGGGATTGATAGCCTTCAGGCCATCACACACGGCGCTGACAGCCTGCAAGAAGCCGCTTATCTCGCCACTGGCAAAAATGCCAGAGTCCTCTCCGATGCCCTTAAGCGTGGCTTTCAGCTCATCCGCAATGATCTCGAAGTGCTTGCGTGTCACCATCTTACACCTCCGATGTTCCAAAAGTACAAATCTATGCCGCAAAACTCCATGGACAAAGCGCCCTGAAATGTGTACGCTGATGCGGTGGCGGTGTTCTCAGCGCCCCTAACCCATTCCTACTCGAATAGAGCCTTCAGCTCACGATACAGGTCATAAGCATCAGACTCACGGAGCGTGCGGTTGCCTTTGAATCCGACCAGTAGCTCATGCTCTTTGAAGCCGAGTTCAAGGAACCTGAACCCATCTGACATCACACGCATCTTCTCAGCAGCCTCCTCCTTGGCTCTAGCCCACTGCTTGTAGGTGTAAGCCAATGAAGGCACTCCCTTCTTGCCTTTCATCTCGTCCGCTCCTTGGTCATCACCTCTCGACGACCTATCCTGACTACAACCTTGGCAACCGGCACCAAGTGCTTGCAGTCCTCATCCGTGGTCTCGTAACACGCACTCAGGAACCTAGCATCCTCATCGAACATGCTGGACGCTATCTCGAAGGCTCTGGGTGCTACCCGGCTGTCGTCTGTCCTGTCACTAAGCCTCAGGGTTGCTCTCATCGTATGCCTCCCGCTATGAGTGTGTTATGTAATGCCTATCAATATGATAGACATCACGTTCTGGTTTGCATCACACGGGAGGAGAAGGACTTGCTGCACGACACCCGCTCCTTCCACCCAAAAAAAAGGGTGAGAGCCGAAGCTCCCACCCTTCCGAACCGTCGGTGCTGCTAGGACTTACGCAGCACGTTCAGGTTCAGGGCGCACCCTTGGAAGCCCTGCGCGGCGCTGAGGTCCAGCCATCCCGCACTGCTGGCGACCAGCTCGTTGCCCGCCTTGCTCCACCCGGCGTGGCCCTTGGCGCTGAAGCCGACCCAGAGCACATCCCCGTCCTGCTTCATCTGGACGTTCATCTGCGTCTTCTCCTTCTTCGACGCCGCAGCCTGCTGCGGTACTGTCGCAGGCTCCTTCGACGTCACCAACTGCCGCACCAACTGCTCCAGCACATCCAACCGGTCTTTCGTAGCTGCCATGTCACGCCTCCTAACTGCCACCGGACCCACTCCGGCGGCGCAGCGAGGTCGGCGATCCGGGAAGGAAATGATTGAACGCGCACGACGCGCGCGGTTTGTTGATTGCGACACGCGCGGTCTGTTTGATGCGAGGGGGGGGGCCGGGGTGCCGGTTCGCGCGTGGGTCCCATACAATATATTTTGAGCCTCCCTCTCCCCCCCACACCACGACCCACACCACCCCTCACCGAACTTAGGTCTTGACACAGGGGTATCGCATGTGCTATAGGTTCTTTGGGGAAAGTCGAGGGAGGTGAGTTGTGGGGGTTCAGCTTCGCAAGTGCTCTCCTGTCGAGGCGTGGGAGAGGTCCAAGAAACTCCTAGACACGATGAAGCCTGAAGATGGTGCGGCTATGGCTGTGCTCTTGGTGGTTGCTGGCAACCGTTTGGCTGAGGAGTTGAAGAAGGTCAAGCGGTTCAATCGGCTTTCGCACGAGCGGGAGATGGAGTGGCCTCGTGCCTGAATGGGTCCCATTCTTCCAGCTGCCACCGGAAGAGCAGGAAAGGCGCATTCAGGAGTTATCCAGAAGGTGCGACAATCTGCCAGCCCTGAGGCCCCGCAACCGGGAGAAATGCTCCTGCTGCGGGGTGATTCATTACAAGGAGGACCTTGTCAGGCAGATGAAGTTCGTGGTCGTGAACGTCTGCAAGAAGTGCGTGACGAAGATGGAGCCACCGGAGAGCATCTACGATGAGCAGGCATACCAACGCGCAGGACGGTGCGGCGGTCACTCTGCGGCGGAACAAGCAGAGGAAGCTGCTGGAGGACATGGGCTGGAAGATAGAGAAGGTGCCGCCGAGAGGGTGGAAGCTCACCAGTCCTGACGGCAAGAAGGTCAAGACCGTACAGTGCTGTCTGGCAAGGGCTTTGAACTGGGCGCTGGCGCTGTCATGACTAGAATGGACATCCTTGAGGCCATGAGCTGATGCCGATCTACTCGGAATACCTAACCGATACGGTTAGAGAGGCTTACGACCGGTTCTACAAGGATCAGGAGATACTGGACCTGAGCAACGAGATGAGCCTGCTCAAAGCCCACCTTGCGGACCAGCTGCGGACTCCTGCGGAAAAGGGGCAGCTCGCTGCCGTCAAGGACACCATCTCAGAGATACGCAAGATGTCGAATACCGTGGCGAAGAACATGGAGCACGCCAAGGGGTACCTGCCCGTGTCCTTCCTGCCACTGATGATACGGCAGATAGTGGAGATACTGGCGAGAGAGATAAAGGACGAGGATGTCATCGGAAGAATCCGGACAGCGCTCGGTCGAATCGCTATTCCAGCAGATAGCCGCGAAGCTCGGAGAGCAGAGCAAAAGCTCCTCGATGCCGAAGGGAGCGGACCTGCTGGAGTCGACGCCTGAGAGCTTCCTCCGCTGGACGAAGTTCCTGCGCTGCGAGCGGACGTACATGTCCGACCGCTACCGCAAGTTCTTCAACTTCCTGCATTCTTCCTCCAGACGCAAGCTAATCAACATGCCGCGTGGGACTTACAAGTCCACGCTGCTGTGCTGCTTCGCGGCCAGAGAGATAATCAAGGACCCCAATATCCGCATTCTCTACGCCTCGGAAACCTACTCCAACAGCAAGGACTACATAGCTTGGGTGCGCCGCCAGTTGGAGTCGAACATCTCGCTGAGGGCCACGTTCGGAGACTTCGTAGGCAAGACCGACTGGCGGCAGGAGAAGTTCAGGGTTCGTCAGGCCGTGGATATATCCAAGAAGGAGAGCACTCTCACGGCAGCTGGCATCGACGTAACCAAGACCGGGATGCACTACGACCTGATTATCGTCGACGACCCGGTAAGCGATACCAACACAATGACCTCCGCTCAGATGCAGAAGACACTGAACTGGTACAGGTTGCTGCTGAGCATCTTGGAGCCGGATGGCACCCTCATCCTGTGCGGGACCCGCTACGACGACGAGGACCTCTACGGGCACATCATCCGTAACAACCCGGCGGCTACCAAGTTCTACGAGAGCCTGCCGGAAGACAAGAAGCGTCCGGATCTGATGCCGTTCGAAATCATGGTGGAGAAAGCCTGCTTCGAAGAGGATGTCCATCTCCTGCATGAGGGCAGCGGCCTCGACAAGGTCCGCACCCACTTCGAGCATCTTGACGGACTCTTCCTCAGGAAGAAGCTGCTCGACCAAGGCTCCTACGTCTGGTCCTGCCAGTACCAGAACGAGCCGGTCAGCAGCGAGAACGCACTCTTCAACCGGGGGATGTTCAGGATCATACGCGCCGAAGAAGTCCCCAAGACGCTGAACATCTACATGCTTACGGACTCGTCCACCACAGTCGATGGGTGCCACAGCTGCGTGTTCATCCTCGGCAAGGACAGCATCAACAACGTCTACATACTGGACGGCTGGAGTGCGCAGTGTAAGCCAGACGAGTATCTGGACAAGTTCTTCCTGTACTGGGTGAAGTGGAATCCCAGAGTGGCCGGGATGGAGAAGGTCCCGATCAACGACAACTACTGGACGATGATCGAGCGCGAAGCGCGCGAGCGCCAGATTCGGGTTCGGGTCGAGTGGATCATGGGCCGCACCCGAGAGGCCAAAGATGACCGCATCATCAGTCAGCAGGGTCGGTTCGAGAGCGGGACCATCTTCTTCTCGGACGAGATTGAAGACTATCTCATCCACTTGGAAGGTGGCCAGCCCTTCGGAGAAATCGTGCGCCAGTACGTGCGCTTCAGGCCGAAGAGCGGAGGCACCAAGGACATTCCGGACTGCCTCAGTGACATGGACAAGCGGGACAGGAGAACAGGCGCGGAACTGTTCCCTTACCCCAGAAGGCGGCATGTTGCTCCTGAAAAGCCGGGGACCATAAACGGCAGCTACAACCGCGAAGCTCTGCGGCGTCCCACCGCCCAAGGGATAGCCGGGGAGAACTTCTGGCAGCGGCAGCATCGCCTAAGCAATCAGCGAGGTTATCATGGCTGAGTACACTGAAGAAGAGAAGATGCAGTTCAGGCGCGAGATAGACCGCAAGCGAGCGGCGGGCAGGCGCATCGACCCGACGTTCACTTGCATTACTCCCGGCTGCGGGTTCAAGTGCACCGAGAGCTACGCACGGCAGATGGGCATACGCGCCTGTCCGAACTGCGGTTCGACGCAGATTCGCATCAATACTCTGGACTATCATGGCGGCATACCCGAGAACCCGCTACCGTCCGTTCAGGAGGCCGAGTGGCAGAGTCGCAGTCAGCGGCCATGGGTGAGGTGAGCAATGCCTGTAAAGTCATGTGGGAAGAAGTACAGGATAGGTAGCGGCAAGTGCATGTACAAGAGCAAGGCTTCTGCCGAGCGGGCCTACGCCGCGTACCGGGCCAAGAAGCACAGCAAAGGGGGTTCAGGTGGCAAGAAACGCAAGAGGTAAGAGAGACGGTACTGGCCCCTACAAGGGCAGTTACCGGAGGAAGAGCGGGCACAAGGGGCGCAGGAAGGCCGCTGGGCAAAAGTGTCCGAAAAGGTAAGTAACTTCATCCGGCAGTACGGGCTGCAACGCAGCGGAACGTGCTACACTCAGTTCCTCTTTGAGCAGAACTTCGATGTGAAGGTTCTGAACAGGGAGCCTGACAAGCACACCCCACTGGGCGCTCCGCCGCATGTGCCGTCAGTGCTGTCGGTGAAGCATCCGTTCAGCTGGGCCGTGAGCATCTTCAAGTACTACAAGAAGCAGAGCAAGGATGTCGCCAAGTTCAAGAGTTTCTGCATCTCTGCGGCTATCCCGCTCTGGAACAGGCGCATGGCTCAGTTCCTCGCAATGAAGCTGGGCGACCAGACACTCGCAATCATCAGGGCGGAAGACTTGCTGGACAACTCCAAGAAGGTCATCGGCAAAGCCGCCAAGGAGTTCGGCCTGACTCGCACCAGCAAGAAGTGGATCACCAGCAACAAGATCATGCGCCCGATTCACGGTGGCGAGGAATCGGCGCGCAAGTTCGACAGGACCAAGTACACCAAGAAGAAGTGGATGGAGGCGTACAACAAGAAGCTGTTGAAGCGGGCGATCCAGACCGTAGACCAGCGGCTCATGCGCGTGTTCGGATACAAGAACACCGGAGACTTCTGATGCCAACCAGCGACCCGACCGGGATACTGCCAGTCATCCACGACGTGATGAAGTTGCGGCCCAGAAGCATCTTGGATGTCGGCGTCGGGATGGGCAAGTGGGGGCTGCTGTTCAGGGAGTACTTGGAAGGCTGGGCGCATCATCGCTACTCGAAGCCGCAGTGGCAGTTGCGCATCGACGGCATCGAAATCTACCAGCAGTACTTGCAGCCTTGGCACCACGAAATCTACAACAACCTCTACGTCGGCGACATCAGGAACTTCCAGTTCGACACACAGTACGATCTCGTCTACATGGGCGACGTGATCGAGCACATGACCAAGCAGGAGGGCCACACAGTCCTCCGAGGTCTTGGGGCCAAGTGGGTCATCGTGTCCACTCCGAACTGTCCCACGCAGATGAAAAGGAGGAAGCCTAATCCGTATCAGGACCACAAGTGCCGGTGGGGCCTCGCGGATTTCAATCCCTACCGGCACGTGGTTCTCCGTGGGGCGAAGAACGAGAGGCTTCTCGTGGTCAGGATAGACCGGTGATCTGGCTGGAGTGCTTAGTGGTTATTGGCACCCTGACTCAAGGATGCCTGCTGGTCTATGGGATAACCGTTATGATCCGTGGCATCCTCAGCAAGAGGGCCGGCAAGTGATGGGCAGGTACAACCGGGCACAGCAGTACAAGCGAGCCTTGGCCATGTCGCACACGGTCACCGGGCGCGCTATGAAGTCAGGGCCGCATCAGGGCAAGATGAAGATTCTGATGCTGTCCCCGACGCCGGTTGCAGGCGTACCGTTCATCCTGAAGGACATCATCAACAAGTACACGCAGCACGAATGCAGGACGCTTACCGGACACCCCGGTTACGGGGACGGTCGCAAGTGGAACAACCCCGATGTCAACTGGTCAAACGTCCGCAAGGCCGAAGAAATCGTGGGGTGGGCAGATGTGATAATGCTCCACAACGGTGCTCGACACCCCCGCACTGCCCACCTCTCACGATTCTTTCGCGGCAAGCGGCTGCTTGCATACTACCATTCAGAACCGCATAGGGTGGACCGCAGATGGGAGAAGGCGGGAGCACCGGCATACGTCATCGCGCAGGGCCACGCACTTCTTTATCCCGGTCTGCCGGTGCTCCCCAACCTCGTCGACATCGATCATCCCCTCATGACTCCGCCATACAAGGGCGAACGCGCAGAGCCATGCGAGAAGTTCATCATTGCCTACGCCCCAAGCAACAAGCACGGACACGCACTTCTGTGCAGGGACAGACTGCCGTACAGCAGCAAAGGCTACCCCGAAACCAAGCCGATACTTGACAAGCTCGCTCGAAGAGGCGACATCACGATCAAGGAGTTCACAGGGGTTCCATTCGAACAATGCATGAAAGCGAGGCGTCAATGCCACATCGTCTTGGACGAGGTTGTTACGGGGAGCTATCATCGCTGCACTCTGGAAGCTTGCAGCCACGGACAGTTGGCCATCAATTACGTGAACGAGAAGGTTCGGTCAATCGTACAGTCCATAACTGGCTGCGGGAGCTTGCCTTGGCTGCGGTGCAACGTCGACAGCCTGTACGATACCATCGTCTACCTGAAAGAGAATCCGTGCCAGTTGGCCGAGATGATGGAAGACAGCCGCCGATGGATGGAGCGGTATTGGCGTCCGGATGTGCTGCTCAAGAACATGTACTTGCCAGCGTTTGAGAACGCCCCGGTGTGGCAATGAGCAGGCATACATACGGAAGGTACTCGCGCCATGCCATGCTCGCTGAAGAGCAGAAGCTGGTCAAGCAGCGCATGATGGCCAGAGGGACGGACATCAACTTCCTCGGCAAGAACGTGGCCAAGGGCAGCAAGCTGCACGGAACCATGAGCGGCAGGCCGATGATAGTGATGGGCAATGCCTACTCGCTCAACCACATGGACTTGGACAAGGTATTCGACTTTACGACGATAGGTTGCAATCGCTGCCTCGAACTTCCCAAGCATCCGGAGTTCTTCACGGTCGTGGACCGCGCCCCATACATGGAGCAATACCAGCGTATCTGCGGATACAAGGGTACGCGCGTCCTGTCAGAAACCCTCTTCGACCCGGAGGTAAGTTGCAGGCGCACTCCCGTGCAGGACTTGCCGAGCTACGAATGGTACAGATACAGGGCCGTGGCCAGCACAACTCCGTTCCCGGCCAGAGTGCCGGAATGGGTGTTCACCTACTACTGCAATGACAAGCGTGTGTCTCGCGGCAGACTCCCGGCAGTCCAGACCAATCTTGACGAATTCATGCCGAGCGGAGCGAATATCGCGTATTGTATGTTACAGGTAGCCTTGGCCATGGGCGCTAACCCGATAGGCATCTGCGGCGTCGACTTGGTCTGGAAAGACAAGAAGAGGACTCACTTCTTCGGGGAGGGCAAGAAGCGTGGGGCGTTTCCGTTCAATACCAAGAGGGTCCTCCTATTTTTCAAGGCGGCAGCAGCTTATGCAAAGAGCAAAGGCATCAAGATATACAACCTCTCACCTGAGGGAGTACTATCACCAACGTTCGAGAGGATTGACGAGCAAGCTTTCCATAGCGAGTTTGAAAGATACAAGACAGGGGATCGTGTACGTGCTGGGCAATTCATCAAGTTTGAACCTGATGAGAATCTCCGACTTAGTGGCACAGGAATGCACGGTCGGAGTGAACAGGATATTAAGGACTACTACGCCGGAAATGCTGCTGATAGCAGACACCGTCGTATTCGAGTGGGAAATCCAAAGAATAAACCAAAGTCGCGCGGAGCTGCTGCTCTGGCGAGGGAGCAGGCGCGCCGTAGAGCGGAAGCTAAGCGCGGAAAGAAAGCGGGACGTTAAATGGTGGGACGTATATCACCCACGGAACTCGACCCCGGTTCCTCAGCTACCGAGGGATGGGCAGTTCCGTTTCTCGTCGAACACTGCCACCTACGCCTTGGAAGCAGTCCTGCTCATGGGGTTCAGAGACATTCGTTTACTTGGTGTGGATTTGCGCTACGACCTTCCGACTGGCTCTCATTGCTACGGAGATGGACGGAAAGAAGGTTGCCATCTGGGAGACTTGAATGTAGTGCTACCTGCGTTCCGCTGGGTAGCGGAGAAGGCGAAGAAGCTTGGAGCGACCATCGTGAATGAGTCACCGTATTCAGGGCCGCTCGACATGATACTTCCTCGGAGGGAGTCAGAATGGTTGATAAGAAGAAGCTAGACGAGGTCAAGAACTTCGGCCCGAATCTCGTTACGAATCCGGATGTACGCGAGCGTGTCGGCAACTATGCGCTCACCAACATCAAGAACATCATCAACGGGCGAGGGTACTTGGAATCCAAGTGGATCATGCTGGAAAGGCTGTGGCGCGGCGATCCCGTCAGCCGCTTCTATCCCGGTTCTCAGTCCACCCACGTTCCTGAGCCTTTCAAGGCCGTGGAGAGTCTGGTACCGCGCATCCTCGAAGCGCTGATGCCGACCGACAACTGGTTCCGCGCCCTCAGTCTCGAAGAGCGGCGTCCCGGTCAGGCGCAGGCAATCGAGAAGCTGATGCGCGAGCAGATGGAGGACGGCGACTTCCGCAAGCGTCTGGAGATGTTCGTCCGCATCATGTGCATTCAGGGCTTCGCAGCGGCCAAGACGCCTTACATCTACGAGAAGCAGGAGTACCTCTACCGAGAGCGCGAAGAGAAGCCTGTCTACGAGAACGGTGTGGAGGTCGGGACCAAGAAGGGCAAGTGGCTCGAAAAGACGTTCGAAGCAAATCGTGATCGCACTGAACTCTGGCCTCTGGAAATCTTCGATTTCATCGCAGACCCGAGATACGACGATCCGGTGACCAAGGGACCGGGATGCGGCGACAGGACGCGCAAGAACAAAGAGTATGTTCACGAGATGATTACCCGTGGCATCTACGAGAACATCACCCACAAGCAGGTAGATGAACTCGGCAAGAAGAAGGCCAAGCTAGCTACAGGGCTTGGCGAGGACCTGAGATACTGGGCCTTCGACAACGCTATGATGCCGACCAAGGGAGAGGACGACATCATCGTCACGGAATGGTGGGGCCTCAACCCGGTAGAGGCTGATGGCTCGCGTACCGAGAGCGTTGTAACCTACCTGAATGAAGAGGTTTGCGTCAGGATTCAGGAGAACAAGCTCTGGCACAAGCGCAGGCCATACGTCTTCAACCAGTACACATCCGAGAAGGGCAAGCTCTACAGCATGGGGGTCATCGAGCCTATCATCTGGCTCGTGCAGGACCTCAACGACATGCGCAATACGGTCAACCACTCTGCCGCTATCATCGCCAACCCGATGCTCAAGGTCGAAGACTCGGCCAACGTAGAGGACGAGCAGATGGTGGCCGCTCCCGGCAAGTTCCTCAGGACCAGCAACAACAGGGGTGTCGAGCCGCTGTATGTCCCTGATATGACAGCGGTTGCGCGAATGGCCGAGGCCATGACCAAGCAGGACATCGTTGAGACCACCGGGACCACCCGCCTTTACTACGGCACAGCCGAGGGCGGCACCGCAACCGAGGCATTGACTCGTACCCGCGAAGCCAACGAGCGAATCAAGAGCGTCATTGTATCCATGTCCAAGAACGTGACCAAGCGGTTCCTTGAGATTGCTCACGCCAACAACCACCAGTTCTTGAAGGAAGAGCGTTTGGTCGTAAGCTCAGGAGAGACAGGTGGATACGAGCACTTCAAGGTGACTCCTGACAAGCTGCAAGGCCCCGCCAAGTTCGAAATCATGGTGGCCCCGCAGATCGAACTGCTCGGCATCCGTGGCCAGCAGATGATGGCTTTCATGGAGAGGGCTTCGGCAAACCCGCAGGTTGCTATGGGAGTCAACTGGAGCAGGCTCTTCAGGATAGTCTGGACGGACCTGTTCGGGAATCGGGAGGCTGATTACATCTTCCCGCCGGATGAAACGTATGAGCCTGTATCTCAGGAAGATGAGAACAGACTCATGCTCAAGGGCATCGAGGTCAAGGTCAAGTCTTGGCACAACCATCCGGAGCACAGCAGGTTGCTTGAGCAGCTGTTCCTGTCTCCCGCCTTCGACGACCTCAAGCCCGAGGTGCAGAGCATCTTCAGGGCGCACTCGCTCAACCACGACATGTGGATGGAAAGACTCAGGGACCAAGCTTCGAATCCTCAGATGTCTCCCGGTGGTATGCCAGCCCCTACGGGAACACCTGAGAAGCCTGCCTACCCGCTCGCTCAGAATGCGGCGGGGGTTGGCCAGCAGCTTGCGGCTGAAGCAAGGGCTGGAACGCAAGGAGGTTAGACATGGCCGGGGGGCCTAACGACAGGACTCTGATCGACAGGCTGAGCAAGCCGCCAATGTTTCCAGAGGCATTCAGCGAGGTCAAGGTTCTTCAGCAGAGGATGGTGTCCAAGGCAAAGAAAGCTCAGGCTTTCCGTGCACTCGCGGACGCCGCCAAACAGCCTGCATGGCAGGAGGTCAGGAAGCGGACATCACTGGTTATCTCCGACATTCTGGAGAGGTTGCCCAATGTCTTCGGGGCGGAAAGAGACCAGCTGATAGGAGAAATGAAGGCTTGGAGGGACTTCGCCAGCGCGCCTGACGAAGCCCTTGAGATTGTCAGGAAGCTGGACTCCGAGATTGGTGAGATACAGGCCTCTCTCGGAAAGCCGGTTAAGGCTTGACAAATAGTCCCAGTCTTCGTACATTTCAGATAGGAGATGAGTGATGCCCAATAACGCTGTTGAAGCAGCCGCGAATAGAGCCATAAGGACCAAAATGGGATTGGCCTCTGGTGAGGTACCCCCCTCGCCAAACCCGCAGCAGGCTCCTGCCGGAACCCCGCAGGGGCCTGCGGCACATCAGGGGACTCCGCCTCAGCAGGCCCAAGCCCCGGCTCCGGTGACTGCCGATCAACTCACCGCACTCCAGAACCAGATAGCATCAATGCAGGCTTCGGTGGAAGCCTCGCGTCAACAGACGAGTACTCAGCAGAATCACATTGCGAATCTAGAGGGCGAACTGGCCGTCCTCCGCAATCGTGAGGATGCTAAGGCCCTGCAACTGCCTAGCGACGACGAGCTTGATGAACTCCCGAGGGCGGAGGCGATCAGGCGTTGCGCGGAGGTCATTGCGGAGCAGAAGCTGCGCGTACTGGACCAGAAGTACTTGGGGGCTTTCTCTCGCCTCGCTTCCGATGTGGTAACCATGAAGAACTCTTCGGAAGAGAGGATGATTCGAGAACAGTTCCCCGGTGTGGACATCGAGAAGTACCGTCCGATTCTGGAACAGAAGCGAGCCATGTTCCCGCAAGCATCCACGGTCGATCTTATTCGGCTGGTGGCTGACCCGAAAGAACTCGCGCAACAGCCTGACATGACCCAGACGCCCCAAGACGCTGTTCACATGGAGGTCGGGCAGGGTGCAGGAATGGGAGCAGGAGGTCAGGGCCAGCAGTCTCGGGAACAGATCACCGAAGATCAGCTTCGGGAGGGCTTCGTAAACGCCCGAAACGCGGGACAGAATCTACAGGCCCAGTCCTACCTGATGGAAATCATCAAGCGGCGACCTGATGTACCAACCACGAGGAACACAGGGCGCTCAGGAGGATAGTCGTGGCGAATGGCGATTTCATTCAGGACTGTAACACCCTCTCCACGTGGGATGTCGGTGCTGCCGGTGGTACGAGAGAGGACCTTCTCGACATCATCGTGAACATTTCCCCGGTCGATACCCCGTTCCTGTCGGGGTGGCCGAAGGTCCCGGCCAAGAACATCACCCACGAGTGGCTGCTCGACAGCCTCGAAAGCCCCGGTGATCCGGACAACGGAGACACCGACGTTCACTGCACCGGTGAAGCAACCGATGCGGTGTTCGAGGAACTGGGTGTGCGCTGTCGCGTGAACAACTACACCCACATCTTCAGGCAGACCGGCGATGTCTCCGAGACTCAGCGTGCGGTGGACAACGCTGGCATGGCGGACGAATACGCCTACCAGAAGATGAAGGCGATGAAGGAGCTGAGCACCAAGATCGAGTTCGCTCTGGTGAACTCGGTCAGGGCGGCGCAGTTCGCTCCGCAGGCGGCTTATCCCGGCGTCTGTGCGAGTCCGGTCGGTTGCCGGAAGATGGACGGCATTCTGTCGGTCATCGACTGGGACACCGCCGACTTCGCCTGTCTGGACAGTGAGAAGCAGGGTACTGTTCTGGACCCGAGTGGGAGTCCCTGCACCTACATCAACCCGACCATTCTGGACGACCTCCACGAACTGATGTGGAACAAGGGCGCACAGGCGAAGACCATCTGGGTCAACGCCTTCCAGAAGAGGCGCATCAGCATGTTCACCGTGAACGCGACGGCGAGGAACATCGATGCGTCGGCAAAGAAGCTGGTCAACACCATCGACGTGTACGAGTCGGACTTCGGTCTGCGGCGCATCGCGCTGCACCGTTACATCCCGACCACTCGCGTCCTTGTGTTGGACGAGGACTTCGCCCGGATCGCGGTGCTTCGCCCGGTCAAGAGCTACGAGTTGGCCAAGGTCGGCAACTCGGACAAGTTCATGATCGAGGGCGAAATGACGCTGGAGTGGCGCGCGCCTGCGGGTGCGGGCTACGTCGACAGCCTGTGCAACCAGCTGAACCAGTCTGGCGGCGAGGGCTGGTGCAACTTCGGGGCTTACGCTCCGCAGAACTGCGCCTAGTCGGTAGCGTTAACGCGGCCTGACAAGGGGGAGGGCAGAGAGTCCCATAAGGACCCTGCCCTCCCTCTCTAAGGAGGGCGACATGGCTTACACCGTCCGTCACCAGCGGAAAGACGGAACTGTCAAGGTTACGAGGAACGTCAATGGCGTTCCCTATGTCATTCGTGACGACCAAGAATCCGTCCTAGACAAGTTCCCCTGCAACCCGATGTCTGGCCGCACAGCCGGGGAGGCTCGGGACAACATCGAACACACACTCAAAGAGACCCGCCGCAATCTTAAGAACCGCAAGGGTTTCAACGACACGAAGACCGCCCGTCTGGTTGCCCAGATTCCAGCGGAAGTAGCAGCCCACGTCTACCGTAACGAAGGCGCGGAAGCCGCCAAAGACATGCGATACCTGATTAAGGCTGCGAGGAAGATGGGCATTGATTGCAGGGTGTCTCGCGGGAGATTCTGATGGCGACTTCCGTAAAGGATGTATTCGGTCAGGCTGATAGCGCTGGCCTCGGTGACGATTGGATTCTGATCTATGGCGCTCCAGAGGTCATAGACCATGCGGTCGTCATCTCAAGAGCTTCGCCCCAGTTCTCGCAGGTAATCGCCCTGCACGGCACTGCTCTGGATTCAGTAGAGCAACTTATCAGGGCCAGAGTGGACATCTCTGGGGCGCTTGCTGCCGATGGGATTCAGCTGTACGGAAGAGCCGAATATCTGGAAGTCGGCTCTGCCTACATTCTGGACAAAGCCTACTACGTTGAGATGACGGCGACGAGGCTAACCCTCTATTCGCTAATCGCTTCGAGTGACACCCCTGTCCAGCTCGCTACAGCTGTACTGGAATTGGACAGTAACCCATCGCACAACATCATCATGAAGATTCGAGACAATGAGCGCGGCGCTCAGATCGACATCTTCGTGGACAACGAGGTGGTCCCGAACCTGACCTACGTGGACAGGCTGAATACTCGGCCCAACGGGACCTACGCAGGATTCGGGCTGCTTGATGCCAACGTAACGCAGAGCATCAGCATCACGGAATTCCTAGCATTCGTGCTCAAGTCCGCTGTGGTCAAGGCTGTGCGCCCGCCGATCAAGATGCTCAGCCTTGGCGACATCGTGAACCACTGTGCATACCGTCTGGACAGGGCGGGCAACAGCCAGTTCGATGCGGAGTACATGGTAGACTTCATCAACTTCGCCATCGACGAAATCTACAACGAGCTTACTCCTTGGCTGTGGGCATACCGTACCATGTGCCTGTCGGTAGAAGCGGGTACCCGGTATCTGGAGCTACCGCTGCACGTTGCGTTGCTCTACGATCTGATAGACAACACGCTCGGTTACCAGTTGTCGAAGGTGACGGCTCAGGACCTCAACAGGGTGGACCCGAAACGCAGCAGAACCGGGACTGCGTACTCGTTCACCACTGTGGGGCGCGGGGACTATGGTTCTCTGGTGGTAGAGCTTACGCCGCTGCCTTCCAGTGATACCGTATTCACGCTGCCGTACTACGCCAAGCCCGTACCGCTGGAAGAGTACAACGATATTCCACTGATACCCTCTCAGTGGCTAGAACTCGTTGTATTCGGAGCGCTCAAGCGCGGTGCTCAGTACGACACCGACAGCAACTTCTACAAGAACACGGTGTCTTCTTGGGAACGGATGATGAACCGCATGAAGCGGCAGAACTACACCGACCTGAAGAAGATTCCGCGCATCAGGACAGCTAACGAGCTGGTTCGTCAGAAGTCCGTTTCCGTACTTGGTCCAGTAACGAGGGCACAGCAGCTTGGCCTTTAAGGAAGTACCTGAACGACTGGTAGAAGCCGGTCTGATGCTGCATCTTGGGCCTACCAAGAAGGGTCTGGTGGGCGGGCTGATAGCAGATAACGTAGAACTGTACCCGATGGCGACTGTTACGAAGCGCGGAGGATACAGAAGGTGGAGGACGGTTCATGAGAACTATCCTGTCACCAACCTCGTGCGCTTTGATGATAAGTTGCTTATCATGGCTGGCGACTTGGACGAGTACGATGCATGAGGAAATGAAGTACCCGTACCTTCCCGGCCTGCTGCTTAGCGCAGACCCGGTAAATGCCGGTGCGCAGAGAGCCGAGAACATTGAGCTTCCCAAGATCGGGGAACTCAACAAGCGTGGTGGTTTCAGGCGCGTGAACCACAGGCACTACACAGGCGCAATCGTCTGCATTCCCGACCTTCAGCGCATCTGTGACTACCGGAAGCTGCTGGTATGCAGCGGTTACCCAGAATTGCCGGGGATTCCCGCTCCCATCTTCGAGCACGACGAGCGTGGAGGCGGCGGAGGTGGTACAGAGCCATTCTGGGACGAGAACTATCCTCCAATCGCGGTGGCAAGCGCAACTCCCGCCAGCGACCTAGACCCACTACAGGTCCAGTTCAGTTCGGCGGGTAGCTATGACCCGGACGGAACGATAGTTGGCTACCTGTGGACCTTTGGTGATGGCGGTTCTTCGACTGAAGAGAATCCGCAGTACACCTACGCTGCTGCTGGGAACTACACTGCGACACTGACCGTGACCGACAACGAGGGAAAGACTGGCACCGACACCGTACCTGTCACGACTGACCCGTGGGTTCTTGAAGCCCAAATCCCCAATGACATACGGGGGATGGGGTTCCTAGAGATCGGCGGAGTGCTGTATGTCGGGCTGAACGACTTCACAGCAGCGGACACGCATCTGTACCAGCGGAATGCAGGGGTCTGGAACTTTGTAGCCTCGGCAGGGACCTTCAGCTCTGACTTCCGACCGTCCATAGTGAATGACGGCGGGGTCTTGCTGCTAGAGATGAATCTTGGCGTTTCAAGATTGCAGGCCGGAGCACTTGTGGCCGACCTTGTCGGTCTGAATGCAGACGGCAACCTGATAACCGCAGGCGGGGTTGTGCATACCAATGGCAGACTCGCTGCCTCTGGGCAGTACACCTACAAGAGGACGGGACCCGGCGTGTGGGCCTATACAGGTCCGAACGCCGACAACGTCAACCTGTTCCACGACCAGCTGTTCGACAATGTGGTGGTTGGGTTCAGCGGAAGATACAGCAACGCGTCCCCGCCAGTGTTCACCGCACAGGCCACTCCGCTACCGGGCATCAGCCGCTCTGGCTTCAGTGAGTACGGTGGTCAGCTCTACGCAGGTTGCACCGGTGGAGTCCTGCGGAAAGCTACTGCGGCTGGAGCGTGGGCCAATGCTGGAGCCCCAGCAGCGCAATACCTAGATTCGGCAGTGGTCGGCGGCATCCTCTGGATTGGGCAAACTCTTGGCGGAGTTGAAAGCATAGTGTCTTACGATGGGGCGACTTGGGCAACAGACCGAAGTTTCCCCGGAGAAACGATCTATGCTGTAGGCGCTACAGCCACAGACCTGTATGTTATCACTAGGGATGCGGCCGTACCGGAAGCAAAGATATACAGGAGGTCGATCTAATGGCCGTGATCGGCAACTTCCAGTACGAGGGGGAGGGCTTCTAAATTGGCTGTAATAGGGCAATTCGATTTTCCTCAGTTAATAATCAACCACACAGAGTTGAATGGGAAGAGCATCCTCAGCAACGGTCTTGAGGCCATGCAGAAGTACAACCCAGTTACCGGCGCTGTGCTGCCTCTGGTTCTGCGTCCGTTCCGTCAGGACCCGGTATTGGCAGCGGGCGGGGCAGGAAACCTCAACGGCCACTACGTCTATCGTCTGGTTCCGTACAACGTGAACGAGGACGAGGAAGGACAGGCCAATCCCATAGACGGCGAAGAGGTCGCTGCCTATGAGATTGATCTGGCCAACCAGAGCTGCAACATCAACCTTGCTGCTCTTGCTGCTGATAATGCGGAGGTTACACATGTCCGCATTTACAGAACGATTGCTGACGGCGCTTGGCCGGTTCTTGCGCGAGTTGGCGAGGTCGCTCTTCCCGCCGGGGTTTTCAACGACAACACCGCCGATGACGACTTGGACTTCGCCAATGAAGGACTGGATACGGCCATACAGGTCCCGACTCCAAAACCGTTCATCTGCACACATGGAAGCAGAGTCTTTGGATGGGGAGACATCCCCTACTCAGAAGGGCGAGTAGACGTAACTACTGGCGATGATGAGGTTGCTCCGGTCGAGGGAGCCGTCTTCGGCTTCCATCTAATCGGCAAGGAATTTCATGCCGAAGGTGACGGCAGAGCCTACATGATCGACGCTTACGACCCCGCCACCGGGAACATCGTGCTTCGAGACAACTACGCGGGAGCAACGCGAACCACGGAATACCGCATCTGCGGAGATGCAGACACCCTGATCTGGACCGACCCGTTCTTCGAGCACAAGTGGCCAGCATTTAACAATCTCCCCATCAACAAGAAGGAAGATGATAAGCCTGCGGGAATCATGCCGCAAGGCCGCAGGCTGCTGCTGCCAAAGAGCAAGAAGACCTACACTCTTTACTACAACACAAACCCCTCATACGAGTACAGTTCCGTCAGTACTGTCTCGACCGAATATGGTTGCGTCAGCCACCGCAGCATGGTGCTCGGAGATGGCGGCGTAGCCTACTGGATGTCGAAGGACGGAATTGTCGCCATCGTGCCTGATGGTGGTCTGGCTCTTGCATCAGTGGCGCTTGGCAGCTGGGTGTATGACAACCTTCAGCTGGACGTTACAGGCGAGCAGCAGATGTGCATGGGCGGTTTGCTGAAGCGCAAGGGCCAGTATCTCGCGTTCATACCGGGGCAAGATGCCGAACTTGGATGCGATTACGCAATCGTCTGGCACTACCTCGAAAAGAAGTTCTCCATCTTCCGCTTCCGCACCGAGTTTACGGCGTTGTCCCGAGTGGTAAACACCGAGGGCGAAGAGGTACTTGTGCTTGGAGACAGGCACGGGTACCTGTGGGAATACCCATATGGCGACCTCGATGGGGCACCGGTCAACTCTACTTACTCTGGTACTGTTGATGCCTACTGGGGTACGGGGTCGCCATACTGCTCCCTTACGGACAATGATGCGCAGTTCCCCACGACAGGTCTTGGGCTGGCTGGTGTTCCAGTCTACATTCACAACGGTACCGGTGCTGGTCAATGGGGCATCGTAGCTGCCAACACCGAGAACACCCTGTACTTGGAGGACTGCTTTGCCGTAGCACTGGACGAGACCAGCGAGTACTACGTCGGAAACATCGAGGCTCGATACAAGACTGGTTGGCACGACTACGGAACCATAGACCGCATCAAGAGAATGATGTACGCCAACCTTGTCTTCGAGAAGAACGACAGCAATCTTCAGTTCAACATGTACGGCGATTTCAGCGATACAGCAGAGAATCTTGAGGATAAGAACTACAGGGCGACAGACCCCACGGATTACGGTCTCGTGAACATGAACGGTGATGACGAGAGCACTATTACCCCACGTGGCCGTAAGCGTGTTCCGCTTGGCGGAATACGCAAGACGCACCTAGCGTGGGAACTGTACGATGACCGACCGAACAATCCGTGGAGCATCTACGACGTGTCCATGGATGTAGAGATGGAGACTAACTGATGGGGTGGTTCAACTGGAAGAAGGCGAATCTGGCCGCTGCCATCTACAGGCGTAGCGGGCAGTGGCCGGGATGGGCTTCGTGGAAGCTCATCATGTGGACGAAGAAGGTGCTGGGAATCGGCTGATGGACATGCAGCGCAGCACATACTGCGAAGCGGCAATGGGGATTATGGAAACGTATAATCTCTCTAGTCTTGCTCGTGTAGTAGATTGCGCAATCGGGCTGTGGGACCTTGAGGCCGATACATGCCGGTCGTTTGACTGGATAATGGATTATATCAACGACCCGACCAACTTGCCGCTTCATGCTGATCGTCATGCCGGTGCTGGGGCAGACCCGATTCTAAGCCTTGGCGCTCACGACATTACCGGGGATGCGGAGCTACAGAATGGTGTAGACTTGGTATGCGCCGTGGCGTTCGGCAGCGACGTAGCTTCGATTGCCACACCGCTAGGAACTGTTAATGCTGGCGGCTTGGAGATGCGGCAGGACACCGGATATTGCATTGCCAGGCTAACGGCCAACGCGGCGGCAGGGCAGTATCCTTATCTAGGGCTGCGCCGGTCGCGGGGCACGTATGGCTCAGAGGGCGCGGTCACAGCCAACAAGGTTTTGGGTGCGGTAGCGTTTTACGGACACGATGGCACTGCATACCGGGGCGGCGCGAACTTCTACGCACAAGCCGCAGAAAACTTCGACGCCACGCACAGGGGCACAAAGGTCACATTCCAGTGCGTGGATAACGGCGACACCGCGTTGTCCGACTACATGGTGATAAACGGTGACGGCGAAACCGTTGACATGGTGAAGAAGTTGGACGTACAGGGGGGTCTAGCAGCGGGCGGCGCAGACGGATGGAGTGGGTCATTCACCAACGGGGACGGTGACACAGTTACGGTTACCAATGGCATCATTACGGACGTTTCGTAGGAGCGCATAATGACCGTAGAATTTGACCCGCAGTTAGAGCGGCCAAAGATCAGCGGCATGAGGCTAAAGGCGGACGGGAGCGAACTGCGAGTGGCCGTGCTTCTCGAACTGGTGGGCGGCGGCACGCTTGAGGACGTAGTGTTCATTAAGCCCTCTGATCTGCCCCCGACTGCAAAGACATGGATTGAGGGGTTCTGCGCCGATGCGATGCGTGCGAAGTACGGAGGGTGAAGTCGATGCCGCTCAGTCCTGAGGACAAAAAGAAGCTGGTCGAGGTGCTGGACAAGACCGGTCTACCATCCACTTTCAACGGCGACCGATTCGATGCGTTTCGGTTTGGCCTGAGTGTGTGCCTGAGGGCGATAGAGCCGCTGGTTTGCTTGGCTCCGGAGCCGCCCAAGAAGTCGCCCAAGGAGTAGGTAATGGCGCTAATCATTGTCCCCGATGACCAGCCTACCCCGGCAGCAGCAGTTGCAGCCGCTGTTTCTGGTGACCATATCGGTCTGCGGCCAAACACCTACATAACGACCGGGCTGGATTTCACTGGCAAAAAGCTCTTCATGTTCGGGATGGGCGACAACCCCGACGACACGGTCCTTGATAGTAGCGCAACAGCGGCTGATGGGATAACCCTCGATACCGGCGGTGGTGTCGCAAATTTGAAGTTAGTAGGCCCCGGTAGCAATAGCGGCATCATTGACAGTTCAACCTACAGGGAACGCACATTCATCAACCGGGTATGGGTAACGGGGTTTTATCACGGGGTCTATGCCACTGGGGCTTGGACCACCACTTGTGTCAACTGTCGCGTATGGGGTTGCACAATAGGGCTTAGGGCGGGCACTAACTGCAATATAATTGGCATACATTGCACATGCGTGAACAACATCAGCTATGGGTACTACACTAACAGCTCGACTCATGGTATTTATGATGCCTGCCTTGGTTACGGAAACGGAGTAGCCGACTTTGCGAACACTTCCGGCGAAGCCTGCAACAACGTAAGCGGGGACAATTCACTGCTGGGTGTCGGCGTACAGAATCGCACGGGATTCGACCCAGCCAACTTCGTCAACTACGCTGGCGGCGACTTCGACCTTGTATATCCGCAGAACGCAAATGGCGCGATGTGGGATGGAAATCCGCGCACTCAAGCAGACTATACGCAGAAGGCGCGTTCCTACGAAACCGGTGAGATGTATGCTGGCGACCATGATCCCTACGTGGCTCCGGTTGGTGGCGCTCCCATTGGTGGCGCTCCCACCTGTCTCGGCATCATCGACGCCGCACCGGCAGCTCAGGGCTGCATCCTCATTCGATTCTTTGAGATGGTTTGTGATACCGGCACTGTTCCGTATCGCTACGACATCCACGTTAAGCAAGCCGACAGTGGCGTCCTGACCAAGGCAGAGATAGATGCGTGTACCTATTTCGCCAGAGCTATCTATCAGGAGGACATTGTCGGCTACCCGAATGTCGGTGTGTCGCCACCGATCGGCCCCGCTATCTGTAGTGCTCTCATAGCCTTCGAGGCGTACAGTCAGCACGGCGATAACGTACATCTGTTTACCAACAGGCAGTACTATGTGGCCGTTCGCGCTGTCGCAATAGATGCTGCTGATACGATCTACGAGGATGACAACGACGAGGTGGCTCTCAGCTGGAGCAGTGGCTATCAGGGCATCCAGTGGATGCACATCCTCAGTTGGCCATGCCTCTCTCTGTGTTCGGGGCAGGAGATTGAAATCTCTGGTATTCCGAACCTTAACGTTGGCATTAGTAGTGCTCCCCCGGTAGAATTCGCTGATGATGCTGAGCTAGGAATCAACATCCTCGACTGGCCGCAACTCGACGCTCACATCCATCGGAATCGTGGAGGTTAAGATGGGCGCACAATACGTCGACCTGACCAAGTACTTTACCAAGACGCTGAACCGTCCTGACATGAGAGTTCTGCTCGACCCTCGCAATGGGTCGATTCTCAAAGAGCAGAAGGCCAGCGACCGGTTCGACTTCTGGAAGAGCGTTGAGGACTTTGAACCCGGTAACTTCTTGGGCAGCATGTATGCCCGAAAGTACGGACTTGACCCCAACGTCTTCACCAATGCTCCCATCGAACAGGTAATGAACCAAGTCAAGAGTGCCTATGGCATGGACTTTGGCAATTACCTGTCGTCCTCACCGGATAAGAGGAAGCAAGCATACAACAAGTCCAATGACATCTACAAGTCCGATGGCACTCCAAAGGTGGACTTGGGGCCATTGATCGACCCTGACACCGGGCTTCCTAACCGGCCTCCTGCCAATCCTGAAGAGGCTATGTACATGCAGTGGAAGGCGTTTGAGAAGAACCGGGAAGACAACCTCGGACTTCTCAAGAACGCAATCTCCACTCTAAGGTACGGACTCGGGGGAGTTACGCGCGGCGGGCCGTTCAGTTCCTCGGCCATGCAGAGTCCGTTGCTCAGCCAGATGGCCAACACCTACATGAACACGCAGTTCGAGGCACCGAATCTTTCGTACTTCCTGCGTTCGGATGTTCCCGGTTACGGGGAGCAGACGGACCAGTTGGGCGGCGGTGTGGGACTAGGTGGGAATAGGTATCCGCAGCCTATTCCCACCATCCCCTTGCGCAGTGGCTATGGGGACAGCCAGCAGTATCTTGGTGGAGGCATAGGCCCTGCGTTCATGAACATAGGCAACCAACAGGCACCGCAGATGCCCACTACGACTCCGACTGTAAGCGGGAAAATCTACCCAGCTGGGTTCTAGGAGGCAGCGATGGCACTACGTATATCAGGTGGTGACTGGTCTTCTTGGGCCGATGTCGCTCACCAGCTGGTAGGAGAGCGGCAGAACCAAGAGGCTCTTGACCTCAGGGGGCAGCAGCTTCGTGACGCAAGAGTCCAGCAACAGACCTCGCAGTACCTCAACTACCTTGGCTTGCAGGAACGCAAGCGCCAGTTCGACGAAACCATGGGTATGCGCGAGGAAGAGCTTGGCGCTAAGTACTACAAGGACTCCCTGCTTGCCGAGCAGAAGGCCATGGACCTTCAGGCTCGCATGGATGCAGCGGCTCAGAAGCGTGGTCTGGACGAGGCCGAGCAGGCTGTACGGTACGGCGCTGTGCTTGACAGCACTTCCGGCGAATGGCGCTCGATAAACGAGGACGACGAGCTTTACGAAGCGCACAAGGAGTACCTGAAGAACAAGCGCACCAAAATCAACGAGAACGTCGAACTCAACCGGCGTATCGGCGTAGTGGACAAGAAGATACGCTATTCCGAATCTCAAGTGAACAAGCTGAAGCAGGCGAAGGGTCTCATCTTTGGCAATCGCCCAGAGGCAGTGGCGCAGAGGGCGAAGATAGATGCTGAGATTGAGAAGCTACAGGGTGGCATTGATGAAGACCGCAAGATATACAATGGCCTGTACGCCAAGTTCTTGCAGGGCTACGGTGGCTCTCAGGTCCAGCCGGATGCGCTACCCGGCATTACTCCGGACATGATTAAAGCCGTGCAATCCTTCAATCAAGGGGTTTCCGACTACTTCGGAAGCGGCAACACGGAAGAGGCCACTCCTGAATCTCAGCCGGGGTACGGAAGGTTCGGGCATACTGCTCCTACCGAATCCGATGCCAAGCTGGACAAGCTGTACTTCGAGCAGCAGCGAGAGCAGTTGCGCACCGGTTTCTACCCGAAGAACCCGGTTCGCTACCGTCCCGCCAACATGGCTGTGGAGTACGCTTCGAGAGTCCTGAAGTGGGATGGGCCGTACTCCGAGAAGGACATGTACAGGCTCCAGCATCCGGATGTTATCCTGCCGGGTTCCAATGAGGTTGGCAGTCTTTACTGGGTTCGCAAGAAGAACATCGGCAGGGTGAAGGAGGAACTCAAGAAGCTGCTCGCTAACGGCAGCATAGGCGACCCGGCTGCTGCCAAGATGGACTTCTTCAAGAAGCACAAGGGCTGGCTGACGAACGACCCGAGGAAATAACAATGGCAGGGTTCATACAGTACGGTGCCGAATTACCGCCGGGGACTGCCAGACTGTCTCCCGGTCAGGGGCAGGACGAAGAACTTGATTCTCTTCTGACCGCCACTGACGGAAATCGGAAGGTAGACGACCAAGACCTGAGCAACATCCTCGACTCGTTCGACGAGGCTGGCAAGAACTATCAGGATGTCATGGACTATGCTGCCACTGCTCGCCAGTGGTACTTTCAGGATGTGCCCGAGCAGGACACGAAGGACTTGCTGGACCTCAGGTTCGGCAAGAAGGCTGGCAAGTCCATCTACGATGCCACGGTCAAGTACTGGAAGCCGTACAAGGAGATGTACAAGCGGGCTGGCGAGTACGCTCGTGGTGAAACTCTCGATGACATAGATACCGGGTACATCCAGAATCTCAACCCGAAGGACCGGCAGATTTTCTACTCCTTCCTGAACGAGCAGTCGACAGAGAAGCAGCGCAACGCTCTTGGCTTCACGTTCGAGAGCGTAAGCCGTGGGTTTGTCGACATCTGGGATTCGTTCGAGAAGCAGATGGCTATCGTCCCCGGCTTCCCAAGCGTCTTTGCGGAAGATCACCCAAGGGCTACGAAGCCTTGGAAGGAAGGCGAGTGGTCATTCCAGAAGAGCCTTGAGCGCGGCAGACCTGCGGACATCCCGCAGGAGATTCAGGACGCAGTCTCGGATGCGGCAGAAATCAGAAGTCGCGTCCGTCGCATACGCGAGGGCAAGGACGTACTTGGCCACAACCTTGTAACGAAGGGGCTAGCCGACGTAGCTCGCATGATTCCGAGGCTTGGGGCCAGCGCAGTAGCTACCGGAACCACCGGCCCCGGCGGCGGCATCGCTTTCTGGACTTCGCAGATAGCACCGGACCTGCGCACCGAAATGATCGACATGGGAGTGCCCAAGGAGAAGGCTACAGCTTGGGCTATTGCCGCTGCTATCCCATCTGCTGCCGTAGAAATGTCGCAGATAGAAGGCTTGACCCCCGGCGCACAGGAGGCTTTCCGTCGTGGCGTGGTCGCTTACATGACCAGCTACGCAAAGAAGTTCGGCAAGAACTGGCTGCACGAAGTCGGCGAGGAAGGCTTGCAGTTCGTCATCGAGGAAGCCGGTAAGGCCGGGGCGGCAGCGGCTAACAAAGAGAACCCAGACATAGACTTCTATGCCGTTCTCGATCAAGGGCTTGAGGAAATGAAGCGGGCCGGTGTCAGCCTGCTCATGCTCACCGCCGCCGGTCACATACCGGGTGCCTTCAAGGGCGGTGTCGTAGCCAATCGTCAGCAACAGCTATACAACGCTGCTGTGATGGTGTCTGAGAAGAGCACCAATAAGAAGATGCAGCAGTATGCCAACACCCTCATCGGGATGATAGACAACAAAGTCCCGGTAGACGAGAAGGCTAAGAGTCTGGCAGAGAGGGTGATGAACGAGGCTGAGGCCCTCAGAGTCAAAGATGCCATCTCGACCATCATGGAGGCCAAGGCAGAAGAGGCGAAGGCCAAGCAAGCCGAGAAGGTAGTAAAGAAGGCTGAGGCTGAGGGCAGTGTCGGCGAGATGAAGGTCGAGCGCAAGACGGTCGGACCCTTCGTCAAGGAGACCAGAGAACGTGCCGTTGCTGAGCCACAGAAGCCCGTAGAGAAGCCCAAGAAGGCACCCAAGCCGGAAGCCAAGAAGGAAGAGAAGGCCCCTCCTGCGCCCCCAGCTGAGGAAGCTGGCCCCACTGTAGAGGAGGTCAGACGCCTCGCAGCCGAGCGCGCAGCTCAGCGAGAGGCTCCAGCCAAGAAGAAAGCACCTAGGACAGAACCTGTCCCACCCCCCACGCAGCAGGCAGTCAGCGAGACCGCGCTCAAGAAGAGGGCACGTGCTCGCAAAGCCAAGTCGGGCAGGGGGATAAAGCAGATAGCCCTTGAGGTCGACAACGGCCTGAAGAAGGGCACCGTCACTCAGGCCGAGGCCGAGGTCCTGTACGAGGACTTGGGTCGTCGTGCTGTTGAGCTGGAGCAGGACCCAAGGGACAAGAAGAACCTAACCAATGTGAAGGAGTCGCTTAGGAAGAGGCTCCGTGCCATCAAGGGCATTCCCGAGCCTGCGCCTAAGGTACAGGAAGCCAAGCCGTCTGCCAAGGAGGTGCGCGCAGCCGAACGTAAGCGCCAGATGCGCTTGTCCAAGTGGCAGAAGGACTTGAACAACCAGATCAAGCAACTCAGGAAGGAAGAACGCAGGGCGAATAGAGAGCAGGACTTCAATCGTGCTGCCCAGATCAACACCCAGATAGCCAGCCTCGAAAGAGAACTGGCAGACATCAAAGATCGCAAGAAGCAGAAGGGCGCGGCAGTTCCGATTCAGCGTGGTGCACCGGGAGGTACGGTAGTCCAGCCGAAGCCGAAATCTGTCAGCGAACCTCAGGTTCCAATCAAGGAACCCGTAGCTGCACCGCAGGTCCCGGTCGAGCGGCCCGTAGCTGCACCGCAGGTCCCTGCGGTAAAGACGCAGGAAGTTGCGGCAACCGAAATAGCCGCTCAAGAAAAACCGGCAGAGCTTGAGAGAGAGGAAGCTCAGCCTCGCATGGGCGAGGAGGTCCTTGAGAAGAAGCCTCCTGCGCGCATTGCCACTGAGCATACCAGAGCACAGGCGATGTCTGAGCTTGAGCTTGACGACAAGGCCGAAGGCGAACTGGCAGAAGACCTTAACGATAGGGGAATTCCGCACCTCAATCTGACTAAAGACCAGATGGTAGATGCCATCATTGCTGACGCTGTAGCTGGTGGGGAGATAGCCCCTATCGCAGAGGGTGCCGCGCCAGAGGTGGAAGCGGCGCGTGAGAAGATGTCCGTGCTCAAGCGTCCGCGTCCAGAGGTCAGGCTCGGAGTTACGAGCAAGAGCGGGCTATCCGACAACGAGGTCAGGACCGTAGGAGAAGAGCTTAGCACTGCGTTCACCAAGCTGGAAGCCGCTCACGGAGCAAAAGATGCGCTTCGCAAGCACTTGCAGAACAAGGGAGTAGCCTCTCCGCAAAGCATTGTGCGCAATGCAATCGAAGATGGTGATTACGCCGGTGCCGTGCGCAGACTCAACGGTGTCCGCAAGGCACTGAAGGCTCTCGGCAGCAGGTCGAAGAAGCTCAGAGCTTTCAGAGAGGCAATGCGCAAGGGCATCGACAATGCTATCACCGAACTCGAATCAATGGCCAATGGCGATGTGCCGCAGATCATCCAGAACCAGAGAGCGGAACTGGCTCAAGCCGCTGAAGCTCGTCTGGCTCAGGAGCAGGAGTTTAATCGTCTTCGCAAAGAGCATCCTGAACTCGATGCTGGCATGGCTGCGATGGAAGCTGCGAACCAGAAGCAGGACATTGGATACGCTACCGGCGAAGAAGGCACTCTTGAAGTACCGATAGAGACCCAGAAGAATGCCGAAACTAATATGCGCAAGGCCGCTGCCGAAGGTGAGGCCATAAGCGAAGAGTCCGGTGAGCAGATAATTGCTCAGTCGCTACTTGATATGAACGACCCGGTAGAAGCCGAGAAAACCTATCGTGCCATGGCAGAAGACCCGAAGTTCGGGCCTGAGTACGCGCAGAGAGTCCGCGACCTCGTCGAAGGCAAGAGCACCAATCAGGACGACATCAGGCGGGCCATGGGGGACACTACGCTCAGAAGCGGTATCGCCCCTTCTGACGTAACAGCTGCGATCAAGCGAGTTGGTGCGGCCATAAGTGCTGTGGCAAACAAGGTCTTCAAGGGACGCAGGCTGCGCGCAGCAAAGCTCACTCTGTTCGAGCACCTTCGCAGGACATACGTCAGCGAGGGGTTTACGAACGAGGTAGCCCGCAAGGCAGTACTCGACAAGTTCCAGTACGATGACAACGGCAACGACATCTCCGAGCGGGATGCTGGACTCGTATCCCTGTGGAGAGAAAACCCCGAGGGCTACAATCTGCCAGAATATCTGAAAGGAGTGGGCGAGGAAGTAAACGAGTTCTACTCCATGATGGACAAGATATGGGTGGAAGAACTCGGAATGGGTACTTGGCCGAATAGTGCCATAAAGGCTACCGATGCTAGGATAGAAGGACTCAAAGAGAAGCTGGGGGACTACGTCGAGGGCAGCACCAAGAAGGCCGATGCGTTGCAGGAAATCGCTGACCTACAGAGAGTTAGGGATAGGCTCATGCGCCTTCGCTACTCTCGCCACATTCTTCTTGGAAAGCAGATCAACCCCGAGACCTCCGTGTCCATTGAGCAGGACATCCACCGAGGTACGTTGAAGGAAAGGCTGAAGACCACTCCAGAGCGCGCGCTCGGCAGGCAATACGAAACGATACCGGACCTCATCAAGGATGGCTTCGATGTCGAGATGGACTTCCGTGTGGCTATGGCAGATGCCTATAGCTACATGATGAACAAGCTTCTCGTCAACGATTTCCACGAGATGATCGTGAAGACGGACCCCGAGTATGCTCTACCCGCCAACGAAGCGCCCGATGGGTGGGTCGAGCTACCCGGCATTGAGCCTTACAACCGCAAGAGGTTCAGGACCGGAACCTCCACCTTCAAGGTCATTGGCCCGGATGGCAAGGTGCGCACAGAGGAACGCGCCACCTATGGATACAAGGGCCAGAAGTGGAAGGTCAACCCCATCATGGCCGAGGCCATCAGGGATTTCACAGAACGAGCTTCTGTAAGCACCAGCGCTGGCAAGCTGTACGATGCTTTCAACGTCATGCAGAAGCAGCTCAAGTTCTTCAATCCGCTCATTATGACCACCAACAACATGTGGCAGGGCACCGTTCTGTCCGGTCACAAGTTCATCATGAAGTGGGGTGAGGCCATCAAGTCCATCCTGTCTCGTGACGACGACTACATGGCAATGGTGCAGGGCGACAACTTCAGCACCCCGCCCGATCTGAACCGTGATTCGTTCCACGACTACATGCGAGCCAGTATTGAGGCTGGCCTGAAGGACAAGACTCCGCTGGCCAAGTTCTTCAACAAGTACGGGATAGACAGCGCCAAGGACCTCTGGAAGATGCTCCCGCTCTGGCCTGAGAGCGCATCGTACAAGATGCTGCGACAGGCTACGTGGTGGCTCGACCGTGTTGCGCGTGTTGCTTCCACCAAGGCGCAGCTGGAAATCATGGAGAAGCGAGCCAAGCGCAGAGGAATCCCGTTCAACCGTGCAGAAGCTATGTCCAAGGCCATAGTCAGGTCGCGCGAGTACCACGGCGACTACAACCTCATGCGAGCCGAACCTGCCAAGTGGGCGCGTAGAGTCATGCTGACTCCATCCTACAAGGTAGCCATGTGGGGCAGGCTGTTCCCGAAGATGGTCAAGGACGCCGCCACGTGGGAAGACCCGGTCCCCATGATCCGCGCAATGCTCGGCGTGGTGGGAAGCGCTGCTGGCATGGCACTGCTCGGCTACTCTTGGGAAGACAAGTACCGCTTCATCAAGAAGGAGGACGAAGAGGGCAAGGAGCACATTGTCCAGATGTTCGGCCCATTCTCGGAACCGTTCAAGGTGTGGGGAAGAGCATCGGCTGGTTACGAAGAGGGTAGCGCGCAGAGCACAGGACATGGGGTCGCAAAGGGATTGGAGCGAGTGCTTTACAACAACCTCGCATCCGTGCCCAAGTTGGGTGCTAGCCTCTGGCGCAACCGTGACTGGAAGGGCGACCGCATCATAACGCCGGGTGCTCCCACACAGCAGCAAACCGGCGAGCTTGCATGGTTCCTTGCGAAGGATGTCT
>Ga0307424_1000105_pt1 | contig 37922 bp, 43 predicted proteins | sample SalMarWE160320MG_FD_202157 | JGI IMG/M metagenome (GOLD analysis project Ga0307424, IMG submission 202157) | Salt marsh sediment microbial communities from the Plum Island Ecosystem LTER, Massachusetts, United States - WE1603-20 | ecosystem: Environmental > Aquatic > Marine > Intertidal zone >... | reverse complement strand
CATCGTGAAGCGGCGAACGTGGCATGTCACTCCTTCGGGAACCTCCGGCTCAGCTTAGACGTCTCGGAGGGCAGGGAATCCCAGCCCCAACCCGAGCTTCAACCGGTAGATGTGTCGTCCGCGATGGTGACGTCGGGGGGACCTGGAATGCGCGTCGGGGTTGGTGTCCCGTCGAGCTGGTCGGGCTCTTCGAGGCCGTACTTGACCAGCAACTGGAGGTAGTCGCGCTGGTAGAAGATCTTGCAGGTGACCTCCGGATAGAGCTGTCTCAGTCGCCGGACCTTCCGGTTCTTCCTCGTTACCAGGCGCTGGTTCATCGTGGTGATCTCGATGAACACGTCCTCGTCGGGAAGGTAGAAGTCTGGAGCGAAGTATCCGGTGGGTGCACCCTCAGCGTCCCACGAGATCGGGAACGCTCGCGGTTCGTACTCCCACTCGATGCCGTAGAAGTCGAGCAGACGAGCGAACTGCCGCTCGCTGTTGTGGGCGAAAGCGACCTGTTCCGCCGGCCCACCCTCGAAGGTGAGATCGCTGCTCAGACGCCAGCCTCTCTCAGTGCGGACTCTTCGGTCCCCCACAAGGCGTGGATCTCGCCCTCGAGTTCTTCCTGAACCGGGCCGACCGCGATACCAAACACGCCCTGGCCTCGCCTGAAGACGTCGACGACTTCCTGCGACGAGTGCGCCGCATAGATCGTCTGGCCATCGGACAAGAGCGTCACATCGGCGAGTGGCTGATCCAACTGCAGTTGCGCCCGTAGGATCTCGATTGCCTGACGAATCTTCTTCAGGCTCATTCCCGCGTCGAGGAGTCGCTTCACGACCTTCAGCTGTACGACGTCGCCGAACGAGTAGAGACGCTGAGAGCCGGAGCCCTTCGCGGCCTTCAACGAGGGTTTGAGGAGGCCGGTCCGCGCCCAGTAGTCGAGTTGCCGGTAGGTGATACCGACCAGATTGCACACGTGCGGTGCTCGGAATCCCTGCTCAGCCACGATCATCGCTCCTCAGGTTACACGGTCGTAATTTGCAAGTTACCCGGATGCCTCTGGACTTGTCAACAACCCCTGTGGATAACTCATTTGGTGCAAAGCGACACAAGCCGCTCGAGCTGACCTGGAAGCCCGACTCCGACGAGTACGTCACCCGGATGCAGCACCACCCCGGGATCCGGGTTGAACGACAACTCTCCCGTGTCACTCCGCTCCACGGCGATGACGATCGCTCCGGATTTCTGCCGAAGGTCCGCACCGCGCAGCGTCTGGTTCGCCACGGTGCATCCTTCCATCACGGGGACACGCTGAACTCGGTACTCCACGGGTCCTCTCCGAGCCACGAGGTCGATGAAGTCGGTGAGCTCGGGCTGGATCACCAACGAAGCAAGTCTGCGCGCGCCCACAGATTGCGGAGAGACCGCCTGGTTGGCACCTGCGAGGAGCAGCTTGTGCTCGGCCTCCAGATCCGAGGCTCGGGCCACCACGAGGAGGTCCCGTCGGAGTGCCTTCGCCGACAGGACAATGACCAGATTGTCGGAGTCCGAGTTGACCGCGGCGACGAGCGCGTCCGCCCGGGCAAGGCCTGCTCGTTCGAGCGCCTCGTCGTGGGTGGCATCGCCTTCGAGCACCAGTGCGCCTTGCAGCTTCGCCGCCTCGGCCGCCACCGCATCGCGCTCGATGACAACGCTGGGAACGCCGCGCTCGTCATGAATCTGCCACACCCCTCGTCCGACGCGACCCCACCCGCAGATGATCGTGTGGCCTGACAGGTGCTCGATCTTCCGTTCCACTTGACCTCGCCTCCGTTCCGAGATGTTCTCAACCGCCATCTCCATCACCGCGGCCGCTGTGAAGAACAGCGTGCCGACCCCGACCACGATCAGACCCATGGTGAGCAGACGTCCCGCCTCGGAGAGATCCACGACTTCCCGAAAGCCAACCGTCGAAATGGTGATGACAACCATGTAGAGCGACTCGAGGAGAGATGCGTGCTCGACCAGTATGAAGCCGACGGTCCCGAAAACCAGCACAACCACCAGGATGACTGCGCCGATACGGGCCCTTGCGGTGCCGGTCATGACCGTCTCTAGCTCTCGGGGGGCGGCGCGAAGTCTTCTGGTGTCACCTCGTCGAGGAACTCTCGAAATTTCTCGATCTCCGACTCCTCCTCCGCGTCCTTGATCTCGACACCCGCCTCGTCGATGACTTCTGGAGCCGCAAAGATCGGCGAACCGGTGCGAACGGCGACCGCGATCGCATCGGACGGACGCGCCGAAACATGCACCTCCTGTCCGGCCCGCTCGAGCACCAGATCCGCATAGAACACCGCGTCTCTCAGCTCTGTCACCACGACCCTCGAGACGCTGGCGCCGAGCGACTCGGTGACGAGTTTGAGGAGATCGTGGGTGAGCGGTCGCATGGGTACCAAGCCCTCCACGGCGTAGGCGATCGCGGTCGCTTCGACCGCGCCAACCCAAATCGGCAGAAACCGCGTCCCTGTCGCCTCGCGTAGCAGCACGACAGGTTGGTTCGTCGGCAGCTGGAGTCGTACGCCGACCAGTTCCACGGGGACGTGATCCGTCACAACGATCAGGTTATCAGAAGGCGTATTCCATCAAGATGCCGGGGTCCGCCTGGAAGGCCGACAGGTCGAGCACGGCCCAGAGCGAGCGGAGGTTCCGATAGCGCCCCTCCCAGTCGAGACCGTAGCCAAGAAGAAACTCATCCCCCACCTCGAATCCCCGGTACTCGATCGGAACCTCCACGATGCGTCTCGGCACCTTGTCCAGCAGAGCGACCGTCCGGAGGCTCTCGAGGTCCCTGGTGTCCAGGAGGCGCCGTAGGAACGTGAGGGAGAGCCCCGTGTCGACGATGTCTTCGACGATCAGGACGTCTCGGCCTTCGAGGGAGATCTCGGTGTCCATCGATATTCGCGCTCGTCCTCCCTCACCAAAACGGTTCAGAGAGAGAAACTCGATCTCGCAGTCACCTTCGATCGCTCGCGTGAGATCACTGAGAAAGGGCAAGCAGCCGGCCAGCACTCCGACGAGAACCGGGACCTTGCCTTCGTAGTCTGCGCTGATCGCCTCACCGAGGGAACGCACCCGCTCGGCGAGTGCACCTTCGGCGATGACTTCGACAACCTCGTTCATCTGCCCCACAGCCATGACCAGTATGTTCTGACCCAGCCGAACGCGTCCTTCAGCGTCGGCAGCGCACGGGCATCGGATCCCACCAGCTCGGAAGCGCCCAGGGCTTCTCCACCTACCCGCGCGGTGACGATCGGTGTCGACTGATCGAACCCGGCGTCGAGCGTGACGGGATCCTGCAACGACGTGAACGTCTCGACCGTCGACGCCGCTTGTAGGTTGTCGGTATCTGTTGCGACGCGCCGTTGCGCATAGGTGACACCGCCCATGATCACCGGGATGACCCCGAACTCGGCAAATCCGTAGTCCAGCAGAGCCGTCGCGTCGGCGAAGGCGTCGGTCGAGCCCATCACGACTGCATACAACCTGCGCCCTTCCTGCTCGGCCGCAGCGACAAGCACATGACCGGCGAGACCCGTGTAGCCGGTCTTCACGCCGATCGCTCCCTGGTAGGAGCCAAGGAGTCTGTTGGTCGTCGTCACAACTCGGACCGTGCCATCCGGAGCGTCGGGAAGTCGTACCGTTTGTGTGCGCACAGCCGTCGAAAACACGGGGTTCTCCATCGCGGCACGAGCCATCGTGAGCAGATCACGCGCAGATGTGTAGTGGCCGTCCTCGTCGAGACCGTGAGGGTTGACGAAGTGGGTATTCTCGAGGCCCAGCTCCCGGGCCTTGTCGTTCATCATCCGTACGAATGCTGGGACGCTTCCCCCGATTCCCTGAGCGATCGCCACTGCGCTGTCGTTTCCGGATCGAACGAGCATGGCGGTCAGAAGCTGCCGCAGGGTCAGTGTCTCGCCTACCACCAGCCCGACTTCGGCTTCCCCCACGTCCACGGCCTGCTGCGTCACAGTGATCCGCTGGTCGAGATCGCCGTTCTCGAGAGCAACGAGCGCAGTCATGATCTTGGTTGTCGATGCCATCGGCCGTGCCAAATCAGGGTTGTGCTCGGCGAGGGTTGCACCGAACGTGTCGTCGTAGAGGATCCACGATTGAGCGGTGACTTGAGGAGGCGCTCCGGCGAAGGCGCCGAACACCGGAAGCGGGGGGACGTCGGACAGGGCAGCGCCGGCGATCGGGGCCGCTCCGAGCACCATCCCGGCGACAAGCAACAGCACCACCAGCAAAGCGACGCGCGTTCGACGTGCAGGATCGACCATACGCGGACCAGATCGGAGCCCCACCGACTACTCCGCCATGAGGCGTCGCAGATCCTCTGAGAGCGCCGCGCTTCGCATCCGCTCCATAGCGTCCGCACATCCTGCAAGGACTTCCGCGGCCCGCTGGCGAGACTCGGGGCTCCTCGCTCGGACGAGCGGGGCCGTCAGTGCCGTGAGGAGTTCTGCATCCCGCTCCGTCGAGATGCGCAGCGAGCGAAGGTGGCGGGGTTCCAGACCGTAGGCAAGCAGGCGCTGGGCCTGGGTGGCGACGGCAACCTCCTCGGCCGAGAAGCGCTCCGGTCCGTCGGGCTCGGGACGAACCACCCGGTTGTCCACGAGTTCCGACACCTGCCTAGATGACAGGCCGGCGACCCTTCGAAGCTCATCCCTGTTCACCTCTTGTCCGGGTTGTTGGAAGAACTGCTCGGGTGGTGGACCGGTAGGCGCGGGGACGGGGAGCTCCTCGCCGCGTTCCCACATGGTGAGTTTCGACTTGATCACCTTCAGGGGGAGAAAGTGGTCCCGTTGCTGCTGAAGGATGTACCGAAGCCTCGCTATGTCCTCGTCGCTGAAAGACCGGTATCCCGAGCTGCTCCGCCCAGGGTTGATGAGTCCCTTACCTTCGAGGAAACGCACCTTCGAAACTGTCAAGTCCGGGAACTCGTCTTTCAGGTGCGAGATCAACTCACCGATGGAGAGGCCCTCACTCATGGCCTTTCCCCACGCTGAGGTGGAACTTGCCCACGATCACCTCATCCCCCGCTGCAAGGGCGGCTCTGTCCACCCGAATCCCGTTGACGTAGGTGCCGTTGGTCGAGCCTGAGTCCTCCACCTTCAAGCCGTCTTGGTCGTAGACGAGCCTGCAGTGGTGGCGGGAAACGGTGATGTCATCCAGGAAGATGTCGGACTCGGGGTGACGACCAACCGTGGTCGTCCCCTCCTGCAGAACCCATCCCATTCCTGCTCGCGGTCCTCTCTTGACGACCAGCACAAACTCCCCTTCGACACCCTCGATCTCTTTCGGAAAGTCGGCCATCTCCGGAACGAACGTGATTGTGGGCTCATGCTCGATCACGACGCCACAGGCCGGGCATGTGACGGCGTCGTTGGGGACTTCTGCGCGGCAGCTAGGACAGTGCATCACTCGTATCGTAGCGGGCTCCAGTCGCCCTCAGGCCCCGGCGATCAACCCCTCGTATGCGACGGAGTCCATGAGTTGTCCGTACTCGTCGGGATCAGACGGAGCAATAACAGCGATCCACCCCTCACCGTACGGATCTGCGTTCAGGAGCTCCGGCCGATCGGTCAGTGCCGCGTTGACATCTTCGACAGTCCCCGCCACCGGCGCGAAGACATCGGAAACCGACTTTGTCGACTCCACCTCGCACATCGAGTCACCGACGGCGAATGAACGGCCTACCTCGGGTAGCTCCACGTAGACGATGTCTCCCAGCGCGTCCTGCGCAAAGTCGCTGATCCCGATCCGCACCCTGCCGTCGGCGTCCATGAGTGCCCACTCGTGGTCCTGTGAGTACCGCCTGTCGGATGCAACCTGCATGAACGCTCCTCTCGTCGAACCGAGCTTACCGCGCCCACAGGTCCCGGGCGTACAGCCAGGCAACCCACCAGTAGAGGACCAGTCCGATCACGCCGAACACCCACGCCATGGCGAGAAACACAGTGGGGATGAAGTCACCCTGAGCTACGTAGAACGCGGGAATCGCCCCATACAGGATGAACGTCGCGAGCTTCCCGAGCCAGCGCACCTCGATCTTGCCACCGCTGCTCGCCACGATGATCGAACCGATCCCTACGCCGAGTTCCCGTACGGCGATGCCAATGCCCAACACAAGCGGGATTACCCCCACCACCATTCCCCCGACGACCGCCGTGACGATCGCCAGCCGGTCGGCCAACGGATCGAGGATCTTCCCGAGTTCGGAGACCTGATGGAGACGCCGAGCCAGGAAGCCGTCGATCCAGTCCGTCCACCCTATCCCCAGCAAGAGCCATCCGGCCACGGCGTACTCACTCCTCCCGAAGACGAACCACGCGAACACCCCAACGCCGATCAGGCGCACGGTGGAGACAAGGTTCGGGATGGTGAGGATCAGCGGCTCTGCTCCACGACATAGCAGGAGACGAAATGCCCGGGCTCCATCTCGACCAGCTGCGGATGGTCGTTCGTGCGACAGTGTTCCGTCGCCCAGGGACACCGGTCCAAGAAGCGGCACACGGGCTCCGGGTCGATGGCCTTGGTGATACCGCCCTGAATCTCGACATCCGGTCGCGTGTAGCTCGGGTCGGGTACCGGCACGGCCGACAGCAGCGCTCGTGTATAGGGGTGAAGCGGACTCGCAAGAAGTTCCTCGGTTGGTGCGATCTCGACGATCTTGCCGAGGTACATGACGGCGATGCGGTCGCACATGTACCTTGCGACGGCAAGGTCGTGAGTGATGTAGAGGTAAGAGACTCCGAACTCCTCCGCCAGCTTGAGCATGATGTCCATGATCGAGATTCGGATGCTGACGTCCAGCATCGAGGTGGGCTCGTCGGCGACCACGAACACCGGATCGATCACGAGGGCACGAGCGATGGCGACCCGTTGCCGCTGTCCACCGGACAGCTCGTGCGGGTAGCGGAACAAGAAGCTCTCGGCCGGTGCGAGGCCCACCATCTCCAGGAGTTCGGCGACCCGCTGTTCGCGCTCCGGAAGCCGCCCGATCCCCTGCACCTGGAGCGGTTCGGCGATCGTGTCGTAGATCGTCCGCCTCGGATTCATAGACTCGTAGGGGTCCTGGAAGATCATCTGGACGCGACGTCGAAAGCGCTTCATCCCGTCCTTGCCGATGTCGGACACGTCCAGCATCTGGTCGCCGTCCTGCAGCTGGATCGATCCTCCCGTGTTGTGCTCGAGCCGGGCGAGGACACGTCCCGTCGTCGTCTTGCCCGAGCCGGACTCCCCCACCAACCCGAGGCTCTCTCCTGACGCGATCTCGAACGAAACGCCGTCGACCGCGTGGATGAACTGGTGAGCTCGCTTGAAGATGCCACGACCGACGGGGAACAGCTTCTCGAGGTTCTCCACCTTGACGAGCGGGCGTTTGCCGTTGGCGGTCATGCCTCCAACCTCCCGAGCGCCGGAACCTCCTCCGAGTGCCAGCACGCAACACGGTGACCTTCAGACAACTCCTTGAATGGAGGCTCATCGGTGCTGCAAATCTCGGTGGCCCACGGGCATCTCGGATGGAAGCGGCAGCCGGTCGGGGGCTTCAGCAGGTCTGGCGGCTCTCCCTCCAGCGGAGCCAGCTTCCTTCTGGGTCCCTTGACACTCGGCGTGGACGCGAGCAGGAGGTACGTGTACGGATGCTTCGGATGCGGGAATACTTCGTCGGTAGGGCCCAACTCGACGAGTTTCCCCGCATACATGACGCCGATCCTGTCGCTCACTTCGGCGATGACGGCCACGTCGTGTGAGATGTAGATGATCGCCATGCCGAGAGCTTCTTGCACGTGCTTCAGCTCGCGCAGGATCTGGTCCTGAACGATGACATCCAGTGCGGTTGTCGGCTCGTCGGCGATGATGATCTTCGGATCGCACGAGAGTGCCATCGCAATGATGGCCCGCTGCCGCATCCCGCCTGAGAACTCGTGTGGATACCTGTCCATCATCACGGGTGCCAAACCCACGAGCTCGAACAGCTCGGCAATCCGCTCGCGCCCTTCGGTCTCCAGCATGTCCGGGAAATGCTGTTCCATCGCTTCCCAGATCTGATCACCGACCTTGTAGACCGGGTTCCACGCATTCATCGCGCCTTGGAACACCATGGAGATGTCACTCCAGCGGTGCTTGCGCATCTGGTCGTCGGTCAGCCTTGCGACGTCGGTGCCGACGAGTATGACCTTCCCGTCCACGATGCGGGCGTTGTCGGACAGAAGACGGATGAGCGTCATCGCGATCGACGTCTTCCCGCATCCCGACTCTCCCACCAGTCCGAGCGCTTCGCCTTCCGCGAGGGTGAAGCTCACATCGTCGACCGCTCGCACCTCGCCCTCTTTGACGGCGTAGTGCATGGTCAGGTGTTGCACATCGAGGACGGGTTTGGCGACGAACGCCCGTTGGTCGAGGCTCATCGGATCAGCGTCTCCTGAGTCTGGGGTTGACGATCTCATCCATGGCACGTCCCACCAGGTAGAAGGAACCCGCGAGCAGCGTGACCGACATCCCGGCAGGAAGCAGGAGCCACCAGTAGCTCGCGCTCGAGAGGAGGTAGCCCTGGGAGTTCGCTGTGTAGATCATGATGCCCCAGCTCATGTTGATATTGAGCAGGCCGAGGAACGACAAGGTGGCCTCGCTCGAGATGGCGTCGGTTACCGAGAACATCATGTAGAGGAAGCTCAACGGCAGCACGTTGGGGATGACGTGGCGGAAGATGAGGTGCATTCTCCCTCCGCCGGCGACCCGGGCGGCGTCGATGAACGGCTTGACAGATACGGAGAGCGCCTGGGACTTCAGGATGATGGCTGTTCCACCGAACCCGGACAGTACCCCGATGAGGATTGCGAGGTGGAGGAGTTCGAAGTGGAACAGTGCGGAGAGCACGATGAGGATAGGCAAGAAGGGCACCAGGATGATCAGGTCCGCGAGCCGCATGAACATCGTGTCGACGATTCCGCCGAAGAACGCAGACACTGAACCGACGGTCGTGCCGATGCCAACGGTCACCAGTGCCGCGACGATGCCCAGTATGAAGGCTGCCCTCGTCGAGTACATGAGCTGCGACAGTACATCACGGCCGAGAGGGTCCGTACCGAGCAGGTGCTCTCGTGACGGCCGTGCGGGCTGCTCAGACACATCCAGAGTGTCCCCGACCTTGAGCAGCGGGTTCTGGAGCCGAGCACTGAACAGGTCGATCTGCGTTGTCGGATCGGTCACCTCGTTGTCCGGAACGATGAGCTTCTGCGTAACGGGGGCGTCGTAGCCGATGACCGGGTCATAGATCCTGGGATCCCACACCGTGTGCATGAGGATCGGGTGCGCGAGCGCCATGAGCCCGTAGAGCACGATGATCGACAATCCGACGATGCCGATACGGTTGGAAACGAAGGAAGACCACCCCTTCCTGAACCCCCGCCATGCCAGACGAAGTCGAATCCTCCAGAGTGCTTCCTCCGGAGCGGCAACGGCGCCTTCGCGTAGATCAGGCAGGCTCATTGGTCAGTCTCCCACTCGTATGCGCGGATCGAGGTACATGTAGGCGATATCGACGACGATGTGCGCGACCAGCGCGAGGATGGCGATGAACGTGAAGGATCCGATGATCAGTGGGATGTCCTCCTGGAGCGCAGCGCTCAGGAGCGTTTGACCCATGCCCGGCCACGAGAACACCGTCTCGGTGATGACTCCACCTCCTATCAGGAACGCGAGGCTGATCACCAGCGAGGTCGTCACCGGCAGAAGAGCGTTTCGGGCAGCGTGATGGTCCCTGATCGTCTTCGAAGACAGCCCTTTGGCTCGAGCCGTCAGAATGTAGTCCTCACGCAACGTTTCCAGCATTGATGCCCTCGTCAAGAGCATGGTCCCCCCGAAGCCAATCAATGCCAGTGTGATCGTCGGCAAGATCAGATGGTCGCCGATGTCGAGCGCGTACGGGAGCATCACCGACCAGACGGTCATCCACCACACCACCGCGAACCCCACCAGCAGGATCCGTCCACCCCATACGATGCGCCTGCCGACGACGCGATTGTGCATGCGTCGCGTGAAGATCTCAAGAGCCAGCAACGTCAGGCCCAGCAGCGCGGCTGTCAACAGCATCCGTTCGAACACGGAGTTGGCGTCGAAGGTGTTCGGCTTGTCGAGCCACTTCTCCACATTGAGGAACTTGCCACCTGGGAACAGTTTGAAGTTGAACGAGAAGGTTCGAATCATGATGAGCGCGAACCACGGGTAGAACACGGTCTGGAAGAACACGCCTACGACCGTGATGAGGTTTTCCCCACGTTTCCCTCGTCGCCACGCCAGGACCTTGCCCGACTTGAAACCCACCAGGAACGACAGCAGCGTCGCAAACAGGAAAAGTGCAACGGTTCGCGGAACCCTCTCCTTGAGGATGTCCCATACCGGCCTCGGATACTCGGAGAACGAAACGCCCAGATTTCCCGTGGCGAAGTTCTGCATGTAGTGCAGGTACTGCTGAAGAGGCGTGCCGGTGAGTCCGAGCCGTTCGGCGTATTGGGCGCGGACCTCCGGCGTGAGCTTCGGATTCGAAAGGAACTGGTCACTGATGTCTCCAGGCTGTGCCTGGAGGAGGAAGTATGTCGCGGTGAGGAACACCAAGAAGACGATCAGGCTCTGCGCAATACGCTTGCCGACGTACTTGAGCACCTCACCTCCTCTTCAGCTTTGGGCGGTAGGACCTTAGCAGCGTCACGTACGACAAGGGGAGGACCAGAGGTCCTCCCCTTGTGCTTCTCGTGTGTGGACGTCCCCTACTGGGCGACGTTCACGTCTGCAGGCATGCCGTTCAGCGTTTGCAGGCCATCCAGCACATCGCTGAAGGGGAACACCAGAGTGTTGTTGTAGGCCTCCAGGATCGGCGTCGAGAACAGCACCTCGTACGGGAGGTTCTCAACGACGTTCTGGTCCATCGCCTTCACAGCCGCCTTCGCCGAGTCGATATCGGTTGCGGCCAGGAACTCCTTCGCGAGTGCGTCGAAGTCGGCGTTGTTGTAGCCAGGCGTGTTGAATCCGCCAGTAGCCGAGTCCTGCCATGAAGCGAAGAAGGCCGGCAGAAAGTCAGGCAGCGCCGGGTTGCCGAGACCCCATCCGAGGATGTACATGTCCCAGTCGAGAGCGCCGTCGCCTTCGGCGAAGACCTTGTCAACGATCACGTTGAAACCGGTCGCGTTCGCCTCGAGCGGAATGCCGAGCCAGCTCGCCCACTGGGCGATCCAGATGGCCGTCGTCGACCGAAGCGGGTCGTAGCCGGGTCCGGGAGCCAGCAGCTCGAGACTCGGAACTGCCTTGCCGTTCGGGTCCTTCAGTCCGGTACCGGTTCCAGCCATGAGGTCCAGGTTGTCTGGATCCCACTGCGGAGTCACGTCCCAGGTGAAGCCTGCATCCGTCATGTACTGAAGCGCCTGGTTGAACCTGGCCTCTTCGTCCATGCCCTTGCAGATCTGCTGCACATCCGGGTTCGCCCAGGCGGTGTTGCCCTCGGGCACCGTGCTGTACGTGGGGATGATCGCCCCACCGAGCAACGTCTGGAGGAACTCCTTGTTCGTCAAGCACGCGATCGCCTGCCGGAAGCCCAGGAAACTCATCGGGGACTTCCTCATGTTGAACGACAGGTAGCGGAAACCGTTCGAGGCGTTCGCGATCAGGGTCAGCTCGGGCGAGCCGAGCACTTCGTTCTTCAGGCCAGTGTTCAGACCGCTCGGGTTGAGCATGAACTGAATGTCGCCACTCTTCAGCGCAAGGATGGCGGCGTTCTGGTCCGAGTAGATCGAGTAGATCACGTCCTTGGCGTACGGTCCATCCGTGTACTGGAGGGTCACGTCGCCGGTTCCCGTGCCGTCGTACATCTCGTCGAAGCCCTTGGCGTCGTTCACCTGCTCGAACGTACCGTCGCTGTAGAACTTGTACGTCGTGCCGTTGTAGTAGCTGTCCGGGTTGGCAACGTTCTTCGCGAACGCACCAGGCTCCCGGCTGTCGTAGATGAACGCTCCAGCGGAGGGCTCTCCCTCACCGGACGCAGCTTCGAGCGTCTTCGCGGGATCGTCCGAGGCTGCTGCCTCGTCGGCCACGGACTGCCAGAACTGCTGTGGCATGATCGGCATGAGTCCAATGCCGAACTGCCAAATCGCCAGCCCAGGATCGGATGAGAAGGTGATCTTGACGGTGTAGTCGTCCACCGCTTCAACCTTGATCACACCGTCGACCGTCTCATCGACATCCGTCGTTGCGGGATCGTCAGGCTGGTACTGGGCCAGGCTGGTCGACCAGTTGCCACCGACGCCAAGCTGCGTACCCGTGTCCCACGTGAACACGAAGTCGTTGGCCGTCACCGGCTGCCCGTCCGACCACATGAAACCCTGACGCAAGGTCTGAGTCACAGTCCAGACGTCACCCTCTTGCACGGCTGCTTCAGGAGCGCCTTCCGCGATGCCGGGCACGAGCTGCCACGACGGCGCGGCCAGCGTGAATAGTGATGTGTGCTGGTTTCCGAGAACGTATCCGTTCCACACCGACGACTCTGCGTCCAAGTAGGACCAGTAGTTGTCCGTTGTCAGATCCTCGAAAATGCCAAGCTTGTATGTAAAGCCCGCACTGCCGGTGGCAGCCGTGGTCGTCGTCGCACCGCTTGCTGCGGTCGTCGTCGTTGCGCCTGCTTCCGTGGTAGTGGTGGACTCAGTGGTGGTTCCCTGGCCGCAGGCCGCAGCGACGAGCGCCAACAGCGCCACGACCGCGATCCACGTCCAGAGTCTCCGTGATTTTCTCACAGTACAACCCTCCGTAGGTTTTCCCATTCCTTCATGTTCGCCGGAGCTGCCTTCACGACAGCTCTCGGGAACTGGTCAAAGGTTAGCCCTCGCGATGAGCATCGCCAACAGCACCGGCCCATCATTTGCCAACCGATCGGCGCAAGGAACATGTGCAGACTCGAGCGAACTCAGCGGCGGTACACGAGAAGGCGTTGTTCAATCACCGCACTCCCAAGTCTGATCATCTGGTAGGCAAGCTGTGCGAACCCTTCGCTTGCCTCGTCAGCCCCCATGATGTCTCCGAGATCGACGGGCATCCCCACGAGATGACCGTCACGCATGGTCAGTACGTGGCCCGCTGCCTGATCGCTGATCGGCACGGTGACCACCCCTACTCCCCGGTCGAGCTTGACGACGGCCCCAACGTCGAAACGTTCCATATGTCAATGTTACCCAGATCGAGCCTGACCGCGGGAGCCGCGCGTCGGTACGTTCTGAGGCCGGCTTCGCGCCGTTACGGCCCACAGCCGGCCTCACCAGACTTGGTCGGGCTGGCCGGATTTGAACCGGCGACCTCTTGACCCCCAGTCAAGCGCGCTAACCAAGCTGCGCCACAGCCCGAAGAGTTCGAATGATACCGTCGCTATCCCAGACGTCATCCCCCCAGCCGGTGGACCGCCCACACGATGCCCTGCACGACCCGGTACCCGAGGTAGAGGGCGATCAACACGACGATTGTTCGAAACCCGAACGGACGGGGAGGGACGTCGCCCTCCCCGTCGGCATTCTGGTCAGGCAGGGACGAAGTAGACATCCGTCGGCTTCAGCTTGCTGTTGCGCAGGAACCGGGGTGTGACCTCCATCCCGATCCAGTCGAGCGACACGTCGTCCAGCTCGAGACCCATGATCCGGGTCAGGAACAACGTATTCACTCCCTCGTACTCGATGAGGGCCAGCACGAACGGCGTTTCCGGAAGGAACTCCTCCGATCCAAAGTAGCACACAGTGAACGCGTGAACCTTTGCCGTGCGGTCGGTGATGTCGATCCAGCTCGTCTCCTCGCCCGAGTACATATCGTGACCACGAGGCGTTGCATAGGTGTACCCCGACTCGGGATCCTGGCTGGCGAGGAGTGTCTTATTGGTGACTCCGGCGAACCAGGGGCTGTCCTGTCCGTATGAGTGCAGGTACGTGATCGAATACTCCTGCTCTATCTGCAGCGGTGCCATCCGCTTGAGGAAGGCAAGCGCATCCGGATCCGTTTCGACAGGGAACGGAACACCGTGAACCACGTAGCCGCCGAGTGTCTCTTCTCGGCGGTCTGGCAGCTTCGTCATGTCAGTCCTCCCTCTCGAGCACGCTCACGGTGACGTAGGTGCCTGTCCCGGCATGGGAGTGGATTGCACCCCGTTTCGCGTCGGCCACTTGCAGCATCGAATCCCCGAAGTGGTCTCCGATTGATCCTTGAAGCTGCCAGATGGCGAAGACGCCCTGCATGAGGCCGGTTGCGCCGACCGGATGACCGCAGGCGATCAGGCCCCCTGAAGGGTTGACTGGCGTGATCGGGTCATCGGGCAGGTCGAGCCCATAGTCGATTCCCGGCAAGAACGCCTTTCCTGACGCTGCAAACTCGCCGCCTTCTCCGTAGAGGCACAGCCCCATGTCCTCGTAGGTCTGAAGCTCGGACGACGTATAGGCGTCGTGCAGCTCGATGAAGTCCAACTCGGCGAGCGGGTCCCCGACCCCGGCTTGCCGGTACGCCATGTTGCCTGCGGTGCGGCCCGCCCGGAACGAGTGCACGCCCGGATAGCGGGTGCCGTGTTTCCACAATCTCTTGTAGTAGGCACGCGTCTCGTCGGAGGACTTCTCTTGTTCTGTGGCGTAGTCACGCATGAACGTCTCGTAGTCGACGTGCGGTCGGTCCGACATACGCATTGCATCGGTGCCACGACCGATGCCGGTCACCTTGACCAGGGGACGCGTCACCGCCGCTCCTGCCGCCTCGAGCTTCTCCAGTCCTTCCTCGGAGGCGAGGACCGTGACCGCCGCGCCATCCGACATGACGCAGATGTCGAGCCGCGTCAGCGGCCAGGCGACCATCGGCGCGCTGCGAACGTCTTCGATCGTGTACCGGTTGCGCTTCTGCGCGTACGGGTTGTGATACGCGTTGCGGTGGTTCTTCACCGACACGGCCGCCATCTGTTCGGGGGTGGTTCCGAACTCCTTCATATGGCGAGTGACCATCATGGCGTAGTAGCCCGAATAGAACCCCCCCACCGGGTAGTCCCACGACACGTCCGACGCCAAGGCGATGAACTCGTTTCCCTTCCAGGTTTCCACGTGGCTCATCGTCTCGAAGCCGTAGGCGACACAGACGTCCATGTGTCCGGAGGCGACCGACTTCCATGCCTCCTGGAAACACAGGCCACCGGTCGCGCCACCGCCTTCGACACGGTGTCCTGGTTTCGGGACAAGCCCGAGGTAATCCTGGGCCATGATGCCGGCCATCAGCTGCCTGCTGAAGTGGTCGGAGAAGTACGAGGCGACGGATCCGTCCACCACCGACGTGAACGTTCGGAAGTCGAGCCCAAGATCGGTGATCGCGGCGTCGTACGCCTCCTTGATCACCGCCTGGAACGTCTTGTCCGGACGAGCCTTGGCGAACTTGGACACGCCGCCCGAGAGTGCGTAAACCGTACGCATTGCGCCCTTTCGTGAGTCCGAGGTGGATGCTACCTCGGTGGCGCCTTCCTCCGTCTGGCGATCAACCGAACCGGTGTTCCCGTGAAAGGGAACTCATCTCTCAGTCGTCGCTCCAGATAGCGGAGGTAGCTCACGTCGAGCTCTCCGCCCCCAACAAACAACACAAACGTGGGTGGCGAAGTACCGGCCTGCACGGCGTACAGGATGCGCGACCGGCGTCCCTTCCTCGTCGGCGGAGCATGAGCCTCCTGCCACTCCCGGACCAAGCGATTGAGCGTCCCGGTCCCGACGCGGAACTCCCGCGATTCAAGGACCTCATCGAGGGCCGGTGCGAGCCGGTGAACCCCACGTCCTGTGAGGGCGGAGATCCTCAGGAGAGGCGCCCAACCGACGAACCCAAGTCGATCCACGACATCTTCAATGGCAATCTCTCGTTGTTCTCGATCCGCACCGTCCCACTTGTTGACCAGCACCACCAGTCCAGCGCCTGACTCCTCCGCGGCCTGGGCAATGCGCTGATCCTGTTGCACGATCCCGTCAACGGCATCGACGACCAAGAGTGCAACATCTGCCTCCGCGAGTGTCCCTTTCGCCCGCAGGACCGAGTAGTAGTCCGCCGCCTCCTTGACTTTCGGGGCTCGGCGAATCCCGGCAGTGTCCACTACCCGGAAGCGATGCTCCCCGATCTGCGTGACCACATCGATCGGGTCCCGTGTGGTTCCGGGCGTCGGCGATACCAGCACCCGCTCCTCCCCCAGGAGCCTGTTCAGTAGCGTCGACTTGCCGACGTTGGGCCTGCCGATGATCGCAAGGCTCTTCATCTCCTCGGTGGGTCCTTCTGGAAGCTCGGGAAGGCGCCCGACGACCCTATCGAGCAAGTCCCCTACTCCCCTGCCGTGGAGTGCCGAAACGGCGGAAGGCTCGCCGAGGCCGAGCTGCCATAGCTCGGCCACATCCGGCTCCTGTTTCGCATCGTCGACCTTGTTCGCGACCAGAATCACCGGAGCGTCGCGAAGGAGCCGGGCCACTCGGGCATCATCCTCGGAGACGCCCGTCGTCGCGTCGACCACAAACAGGACGAGATCCGCGGCACCAAGGGCGGCCTCCGCCTGTCCGGAGATCGCGGCGACCAACTCCTCACTCGGAGCGACCTCCCATCCTCCGGTGTCGACGATCAGGAACTCCCTCCCTGCCCAATCGGCACGAAACTCACGACGATCTCTCGTAACACCCGGTTGCTCATCGACGACCGCGATGCGACGTCCCAGCACTCGATTGACGAGGCTCGACTTGCCGACATTGGGGCGGCCGACAACGGCCACAACGGGCGTCCTGCTCACAACGGTTCCTCCGGTCACGCCAACGGTAGTGGAGGCTCGCTGCGCGAGCCCTACCCCCAGTTCTCTGTACCATCTGTCACATGGTCGACCATGTGCTCTTGGCGGAACCTCGCGGTTTCTGTGCCGGCGTCGAGATGGCCATCAAAGCACTCACGTGGATGGTGCGAGTGTTCGACCCTCCCGTCTACTGTTACCACGAGATCGTCCACAACCGCTGGGTCGTGGGCGCGTTCGAGCACATGGGCGTCGTGTTCGTCGACGACATCGCATCCGTGCCGGCCGGGGCGCCACTCATGCTGTCCGCCCATGGGTCCGCCCCCGACGTCGTGGCCGCCGCTGCAGAACGAGCTGGAGTCGTCATCGACGCAGTCTGTCCACTCGTGACGAAGGTCCATCACGAGGTCAAGCGGATGTCCCAGCAGGGTTACGACATCATCTATGTGGGCCACGAAGGACACGATGAGGCGACCGGAACGATCGCCGTCGCCCCCGACGCGATGCACCTCGTCGAACCCAACCAGTCGCTCGATGAGTACAGGCCGCGTGATCAGTCCAAGGTAGCGCTCCTGGCACAGACGACACTCGGCCTCCACGAATGGGAGACGGTTCTCGAGTCGGCACAAGACCGGTTCGTCGGCCTCCAAACGGCCCGACGCAGTGACCTCTGCTACGCGACCACCAATCGGCAGGAGGCTGTCAAGTCCCTCGCCGGCGGCTCCGATGTCATCCTCGTCGTCGGATCGGCGAGTAGTTCCAACACTCAGGCCCTCGTGCGAGTGGCCCGTCGAGAGGGAACGCCGACCTACCGGGTCGACTCAGCCTCCCAGATCGATGACGATTGGCTCGACGACGCCAGGGTCGTCGGAGTGACCGCCGGGGCGTCCGCGCCTGACCATCTGGTTCAGGAAGTCATCGAGAGAGTCGCTCCCCGCGACGGATACCGGCTGCTGTCGGTCACCGACGAAGACGAGTACTTCCCGCTTCCTCGGCAGCTGCGGGGCTTTCTCACCGCGCTTCAGTCGGCTGTCGAAGGGGGGTTTGGGGCACCGGTTCCAGGCCAACCCGGCCCGCTGCAGAACGATCGATCCTGGACTGCCACCGAGGCGCTCGCCGACCTCAAATAGGCCGCACCCAACGGCGGACAGCCAACAGTCCCCAGTCCCCAGCACACGACCCCAAGCGGCTCGAGATCGCGGGGCGACTGTCCAACCGATAGCCAAGCGGCAAGCGAAGCGCTCCACGCGGTGTGTCGCACGCACCGCTACAACATTGCGACGATCTTCGCAACGACCTGCTCGACGGTGAGATCGGATGTGTCGATCACAACTGCGTCTTCCGCCGGGGTGAGCGGTGACACTTCCCGGGATGAGTCGAGCTCGTCGCGCCGTATCAGAGCCTGCTGGACCGAGTCGACTCCTGTGTGTTGCATCTCAGCTGCGCGCCGGTACGCGCGCACCTCGGGTCGTGCAACGAGGAACACTTTCAACTGGGCGTTCGGAAAAACGACCGTGCCGATGTCACGCCCCTCGACCACCGCCCTGCCACCATGGGCGGCGACCCACTCCTGCTGGCGTCGCACCATCTCTCTGCGGACCGACGGGTTCGCGCTCACTTCAGACACGTAGCGGTTGACATCGTCGCTTCTGATTTCGCCCGAAACGTCCTCCGAAGCTATGGAGACGTTGCCGCCCTCATAGCGTACGTCGATCACACGGGCCAGATCTTCGAGTGCCTCTCCTTGGGCACCGTGCCGCAATGCGTCGAGGGTGATCGCACGGTAGAACGCCCCCGTGTCGAGATGCGCGACACCGAGGGCCGTCGCGAGGGCCTCGGCGACCGTCGTCTTCCCGGCCCCCCCGGGCCCGTCGATCGCTATCACATCCATGGCGTCCGGAACCCTAGCCGTCGGCCATGTCGCCTCGACTGCCCAGTCGCCCCCAACGAGGACCGCCATATCCCGATAGAAACCCGGCCAGGTTTTGGTAACGCTTTCATCTCCCGTCACGGTTGTACCTTCCTGCGCCAGCCCTGCGACAGAGAACACCATGGCCATGCGATGGTCGTCGTGCGCGTCGACCACACCCCCATGCCGGATCCTGCTCGTGACGACCACGGCATCGTCCCTTCGGTCAACCCGCGCACCAAGGGTCCGCAGGCCGGTCACGATGCCCGCGAACCGGTCACTCTCCTTGAAGGCCAGTGTGCTCAGCCCCGAGATCCGGGACGTACCTACTGCGAAACCCGCAGCCACTGCCACGACCAACGCTCCATCCGGTGCATCACCCATCTCCGCGTCGACGGCCGTCAGCTCGGTGGGACCCTGAATCGAGACACCCTCTGGTCGCCAATCGACCGTGCACCCCATCCGCTCGAGAACGTCGAAAACCATCAGATCGGGCTGAAGTCGGTCACGAACAACGCCTCGAATCGTCACGCTGCCTCCGGTGACTGCGGCAGCGAGGGCCGGGTATACGGCCAGCGCGACATCCGGGGGCACCGAGAAATCTCTCGGCGCGTAGCCCTGCCCAGTGCTCACCTCGAGCGATCCGGGTTCCAGGGATGAAGCCACCCCGAATACTCCCATGACCTGGACGGTGGCCTCGACAAACGGCTTGGATGCCAGGCGACTCCAGGAAACCGACAATCCCTCGTCCAGTGCCGGGGCGATCATGGCGATGGCCGACACGAATTGGCTGGACGACGAGGCATCGACAGACACCGTCCCTCCGGCCAATGCGCTCCCGTCGATCACGATCGGGAGAGCGTCCCTATCGACGAGGGCGCCCATCGCCCGCAGGGCGTGGATCAGAGGCGCGAGGGGCCGGTTCCTGAGTCGTTCTTCCCCGTCGATGTGCACGTCGGTGCGGCACAATGCCGCGACGGCCGTCAAGAATCGCGCCGTTGTCCCTGACGCGCCGGCCCAGATCCGTGCGCCTGTGCCATCGAGTCCGTTGGCCGAGTCGATGATCAGATCGGCTTCCTCAGCTCGGATGTCGATGCCCAGTGCCCGAAGTCCGTCGATCATCGCATGGGAGTCGTCGCACACGGCGACCCGTCGAAGACGGCTCATGCCTCTCGCCAGGGAGGCGATGACGAGTGCCCGATTAGTGACACTGCGAGATCCCGGCACGTTGACGGTGCCCTCGGCCCTGTGAGGTGTGATGCGGCGCGTCATCGTCCAGCCGCAGCGTAGAGGCTTCGCACCTCTTCCACTCTGAGCTTCCGGCTGTCACCAGGGCGAAGATCGTGGTCGGCCAGCGGGCCGATCGCGGTGCGCATGAGCCGCATGACGGGCAGGCCAACCGCCTCGCACATCCGTCGCACTTCCCGTTTTCGACCCTCGCCCATGACGATCTCGATCAGAGCCTCCGTATCGAGCCGGTCCACGACGCGTACCGACACTGGGCGGGCCACACCATCGTCGAGTTCAACCCCTTCTCGGAGCCGGCGGAGGCGCGCGCTCGTCGCAGTACCAGCGACGCGGACCAGGTACGTCTTCTCGACTCCGTACCTCGGGTGGGTGAGACGCTCGGTCAGGGTGCCGTCGTTGGTCAACAAGATGAGGCCTTCCGAGTCGCTGTCGAGACGACCGACCGGATAGACACGAGTGTCGGACGAGACGAGATCGACGACGGTCGGGCGCCCATGCGCATCATCTGCGGTGCTGATGACGTCGACTGGCTTGTTGAGCAGGTAGTAGACGAGGCCGGGTGCAACCGGCAGTGGGACCCCATCGACCTCGACCGCTGCCGTCTCCGGGTTGATCTTCTGCCCGAGGTGGGCTGCGACGCCATCGACAGTCACCCTCCCCTCCCTGATCATCTCCTCGGCGCCGCGCCGGGAGGTGAGTCCGGAGTGCGCGATCAGTTTCTGGAGGCGTTCCATCATTCGGCGCGGAAGGTCTCCTCCAGCGACTCGACGACCGCCGATGGAGGCACGTGGTCGGCGAGGGGTGGCAACTCGGCCAGCGAGTTGACTCCAACCTTCTCGAGAAACAGGCGGGATGTCTCGTAGAGGGCGGGGTTCCCGGGCGTCGAGAGCCGCTCCCGCTCCTGAATGAGTCCCCTACGCTCGAGGGTTCGCACAGCGGACGCGGAGTCGACGCCGCGGATCTCGGCGATCTGTCCCTTGGACACGGGCTGCTGGTAGGCGATGATCGACAGCACTTCCATCGCGGCCCCGGATAGCCGTGCGGACGATTCCGAGGAGGCAAAGCGCTCCAGATACGGACGGGCCTCCGGTCGCGTGTACAGGCGCCACCCGCCGGCCGTCTCCCGGACGACCAGCCCTGAGCCTCGCTCGTCGAGAGATGCCCGGAGAGCGCCCACGCCACGGTCGACGTCGTCACTCCCCATCTCCAACACTTCTGCGAGGTCCTCTCTCGATACAGGCTCTTCTGCGACGAACAGGATCGCCTCGATCACCCGTGCCAGCTCTGCGTCACCCATCACTCCCACTCGCTTTCGATCGTCAGGTCCACGACCGCGGCTCTGACCTGTATCTCGGCCAGCCAGCCGTTCTGTGTGGCTTCGACCACCCCCCACCGGGCGAGTTCCAACAGGGCCAGAAAGTAGGCGATCACCTCGACCGGCCGCTCGGTGTGCGATACGAGATCTGAGAAGTCCGTCTCGACCTCCTCAACGACACGCTTGCGTAGATCGGCCATCGCGTCGGCGACCGACGGGAGGTCGAGATCGAGATGGTCGAGGTCCGGCTCGGCGATCGCCGACTCGAAGAGCTCTGTCGCGAGCTCGGCCAAGCGAGTCATATCGATAGGTGGGAGTGCATCCGGCCGGGTGGGTACGGGGAACTCGAGGCCCGCCGAGCGGGGAACGTATCGATCGGCCTGCTCCATTCTGTGGGCGATGACGGCAGCTACGTCCTTGAAGGTGACACATGCGAGGAGACGTGCGAGGAGACGATCGCGCTCCTCGATGAGCTCCAGCTCCTCATCGAGATCGAGGCCGTCCGATGTCGGAAGCAGCCGACGGGCCTTCAACTGGATCAGTGTCGATGCGATGAGTACGAACTCGCTGGTCACCTCGAGATCGAGACGTTCGATCTCCTCGATGACCGCCAGGTACTCGTCCACCAAGTCGACGAGGCTCACTGCGGTGATCTCCAGCTGGTGACTGGTGATGAGCTGCAATAGGAGATCCAATGGACCTTCGAATACGGCCGTCTTCACTTCGTGTGTCTTCACTGCGCGCATCATCGTATTGGCAGGCCGGTGTTCGGACGCGCCTTTCGATCTGCGTCGATCAGCAACATCCAGTCCTCGTCCGAGATACTGGCCGGCCGCCGGGCGTGGTGATGGCGCGCGTACTCCACGACGAGATGTTCTGCCCCAACCCGCTCCAGCATCCCGGCTCCGATGGGTCCATGCTCGAGGTACCGGACGAACCGACCCCGCACAGGTATGTGCAGCATGGCCGCGGCACTCGCGAGCACCCGACCCCACACACCGAGTCTCGATGCTTGCTTGCCGACATCGTGCAGCAGCGCCGCCCGGCGAAGCGGTGGCGGAGCGTACCGTGCAACTGCGAGCCCGTGCTGTTGGTCCGCGGACGGCTGGGCGAAGAACAGCGCAGCTTCCTCGTCAGAACGTAGGAGCGAGCCGACCTCGTTCCGCTGCGTCTCGGTCAGTGGCCGGGCTCCGAGCACCTCGAAGAACCTCCTCGCGAGGTGCCGCCAACCCCCCAATCCGATCACGTGAGCCCCACGAACGCTGCCAGCGCGCGAATCGGCACCGAGAGAACCACCGAGAACTGTGGAATCCACAACAGTGCGAAGATGATCAACAGACCGAACGGTTCGATCGAGGACCACACGCGCCTGCCTCGGGGGCCAAAGGCAAGTGGCAGGAGCCGGCTTCCGTCGAGGGGTGGAACCGGAAGGAGGTTGAATACGGCGAGCACCACGTTCACATACGCGAAGTACCAGATGACTTGCTCTACGGTTCCGGTCGTGAACGGGAGGAACACCTTGCCGGCGATCAGGGCGAGTGCCACGTTCGTGATCGGACCAGCGATCCCCACCAGTGCCATGTCACGGGTGGGCCTATGAAGATGCGCCGGAACGACCGGTACCGGCTTGGCCCATCCGAACACCGGTGCCCCCGTGAACGCCAGGACGGCCGGTACCAGCACAGTACCCACCGGGTCGATGTGCACGAGTGGATTCAGCGTGATACGTCCCGCTTTCCTGGCGGTCGTGTCGCCGAAACGTTCAGCGACCCACCCATGCGAAACCTCATGCAGGATCACCGACGGGAACAACACCGCGATGAACAGGAGGTTCTGGCCGAGGCTGCTCAAGAGCGCGATTTGCACTCGAGGCACAACACCGAGTCAGGTCGTGCTTCGAGGCGCGCGCTGGAGATCGGCTTCCCGCAGCGGTCGCACACCCCATAGGTGCCTTCTTCGATCTTTGCGAGGGCCCGGTCCACCATCCCGACCCGTCGAGCCAGGCTCTGGACGAGGCCGATGACCTCGCTTCGTTCTGCCGCAGCGGCACCGGCGTCCGCGAACGACCCTGGGAATTGAACGTCCGAACGCAGGTTCCCCTGATCGGTCGCGCCGAGTTCATCGAGCTGTCGAACCAGCTCTTCGCGCTCGGACTCGAGTGCTGAACGGATGGAGTCCATTGTTCGCTCACCTGCTCCGCGGATGCGACAAAACGTATACCTCGTAAAGGTGTTGGGGCGACACCTTGGTGTATACCTGTGTCGTTGAGATGTTAGCGTGTCCAAGAATCTCCTGGACGGTTCTGAGATCTGCTCCTCCTTCGACCATGTGTGTCGCCGCCGAGTGCCTGAGGACGTGCGGCGAGATTCGATCCTTGTCGATGCCCGCTCTCCGCGCATGACGTTTCACGATCAGCCAGACCCCCTGTCGACTCAAACGCCGTCCACGTGAACTCAGAAAGAGCGCCCCTGGATCGGGACGGCTTCCCTTCAGCTGCATCCTGTCGGGAAGGTACTCTTCGATGGCCGAGACGGCATGTGCTCCGACTGGCACCATCCGCTGATGGGAGCCCTTGCCGGTCACGATCGCCGTCCGTTCCACCAGATCGACCGCCTCGAGATCCAGCCCGACGGTTTCCGCAACCCGCGCGCCGGTCGCGTACATGAATTCGAGCAGCGCGCAGTCGCGACGGCCAAGTGGTGTCCTACGGTCTGGGCCGTCGAGAAGTCGGAACACCTCATCGACACTCAGGGCCTTTGGCAGGCGACGGGGAAGTCGGGGTGTCTCTACGAGCGCCGTCGGGTCGTCCCTGGCAAACCCCTCCCCAACGAGAAACCGGTGGAAACCTCGGAGCGAAGCGATCTTGCGAGCGACGCTGGACGGAGCAAGCGACGAACCATGCAGTGTCGCCACGTACTCGACGACCAGCCCGGTCGTCGGCTGCCGCCCCTCGAGGAATGCTGCGTACTGACCCAAGTCACGTCGGTACGCTGCAAGCGTGTTCGACGCGAGTCCCCGCTCAACGGCGAGTGACGACAGGTACTCCTCTATCCCCTCCTCGATTGTCACTTCGGCAGCCGCGACAGGAGCTCCGTCGGGTTCGTGTAGGCCAATCCGAGGCTTGCGGCGACAGCCTTGTGGACCACGTGTTCACCGATCACATTCAATCCCAGAAGCAGCTCAGGGTGCAACGCGACTGCACCCGCGACTCCGTTGTCGGCGAGCGCCAGCGCATAGGGAAGTGTCGCGTTGGTGAGTGCGTAGGTTGACGTGTGGGGAACCGCCCCAGGGATATTGCCGACCGCGTAGTGAACGACGTCGTGCAAAACGTAGGTCGGGTTCTGATGCGTTGTCTCCCTGCTCGTCTCGAAACACCCGCCCTGGTCGATGGCGATATCAACCAGCACCGCTCCTCGCTTCATCTCCTTCACGGTGGCTTCGGTCACCAGCTTCGGGGCGGAGGCGCCGGCCAGCAGTACTGCCCCTATGACCAGGTCCGCTTCCCGGACCTGCTCTTCGATGGTGAGCAGATTCGAGGACAACGTCAGGATCCTGCCGCGGTAGATGGCGTCGAGCGACTGCAGTTTGCGCGCGTCCGTATCGAGGACCACGACTTGCGCGCCCAGTCCGGCCGCCATCATGGCTGCGTTGGCTCCGGCCATCCCGGCACCGATGATCACGACCTTCGCCGGCATCACACCAGGCACACCACCGAGGAGAATGCCTCTCCCCCCGTGTGCCTTCTCGAGGAAGTAGGCACCCGCCTGAGTTCCCATCCTCCCGGCGACTTCCGACATCGGCGCAAGGAGCGGAAGGGCCCCGCCGGGAAGCTCGACCGTCTCATAGGCGATGCCGATGGCCCCGCTCTGGAGCATCGAGTCCGCCAGCTCGGGATGGGCGGCGAGATGGAGATAGGTGAACAGCACCTGCCCGCTCCGAAGCATGGCCACCTCCGGCGGCTGTGGCTCCTTGACCTTGAGCACCATGTCGGCCGTTTCAAAGACGGCGTCTGGCGAAGGCAGGATCTCGGCTCCCTGCAGTGCGTACTCCTCGTCGTGGATGGTCGATCCCTCTCCCGCCTCTGTCTGGATGACCACACGATGCCCTCGATCGACCAGCTCGCGTACGCCGACTGGCGTGATGGCGACACGGTGCTCACCCGGCTTGATCTCCTTGGGGACTCCAATGATCACGGTTCGAACTCCCTTCTCAACGCCTGAAGCCCTATGACGGTCTTCGCATCCACGATTGTTCCTTCTTCAACCCTACGCAGTGCTTCGGCGATCGGCATCCTCACCACGGCGGCATGCTCTTCTTCGTGCCCTTGAGGACGTGCCGGCACCCGCTCGAGGTCCCAGCCGATGAAGAGCCATATGCGCTCATCGGAGAAACCGGGCGTCGTGTAGATTCCTCCCAGACTGGTCAGTCTGCCCGGTCTCCACCCGACCTCTTCTTCGCACTCGCGAGTGGCGGTGACCTCCAAGGGTTCTCCGTCGATGTCACGTTTTCCTGCGGGTATCTCCAGCAAACGGTCTCCTACCGGCACCCGTTCCTGCTCGATCAGAATCACGTCATCACCGATCACGGGCACCACCGCGACTGCACCAGGATGGTGCACGACGATCCGCAGCAGGTGCCGCCCATCGACCAGAAAGTGGACACGCTCGATGGCGAGGAACGTACCCCCTTGAACGAACCGCTTACCGAGCGTGATCACCGAGCCTGCGGCTCCCGCAGGTCGACCGTGTCGCGGTCCTCGAGGAGTGCGGCACGATAGCGCAAACCCGCTCGCACGAGTCCGAGAAACAGTGGGTGCGGATCATCAGGACGGGAACGGAATTCGGGATGGAACTGAGTCCCTATGAAGTACGGATGGCTCGGCAACTCGACGATTTCGACGAGCGCGTCATTCGGAGATGTTCCAGACAATCGCAGCCCGGCTTCTTCGAGGTCCTTGCGATAGCGGTTGTTCAGCTCGTACCGGTGCCGGTGCCGTTCGTAGATGAGCTCCTGGCCGTACAACGAACGGGCAAGCGACCCCTCTGCGAGTTTCGCGGGGTACAGCCCGAGCCGCATGGTGCCGCCCATCTCCGAGACGTCTTGCTGGCTCTCCATGAGATCTATGACCGGGTGGGGGGTCATCGGGTTGAACTCTGCGCTGTCGGCCTCACTCAATCCGAGCACGGACCGGGCGAACTCGATAACGGCGCATTGCAGACCGAGGCACAGCCCAAGGAACGGGATGTTGTTCTCGCGGGCGTAACGAATCGCAGATATCTTGCCCTCGATACCCCGGATCCCGAATCCGCCGGGGACGACGATGCCGTCGACGCCTGCCAGATGTTCACTCGCAAGCAGGCCACCCATGTCGTCGCTGGGAATCCACCGGAGTTCGAGCACCGCGTCGGAGGCGGCTGCCGAGTGCCGGAGCGCCTCCACCACCGACAGATAGGCGTCTGGGAGATCGACGTACTTGCCGACAAGCCCGATCGTGACTGGGCGGGTCGCCCGGCGAGCCCGATCGACCATCTCACGCCACGCTGTCAGATCGGGTGGAGCCGTGTCGAGTTGCAGTCGTCTCGTGACCACCGTATCGAGGCCCGCCTCGTGGAGGTCGAGGGGCACCTCGTAGATGTTCTGGGCGTCGAGTGCGTTGACAACCGCGTCCTTGGACACGTCGCAGAACAACGAGATCTTCTGGATGGCGTCGACCCCGATCGGCCTGTCGGAGCGGACGACGATCACATCGGGGCGGATTCCGCGACTCCGTAGCTCCGCGACCGAGTGCTGAGTGGGCTTGGTCTTCAGCTCCTCCGAAGCGGCGATGTACGGGACCAGAGTTACATGAATGAACACCGTGTTGTCAGGGCCGAGGTCGTTGCGGAGCTGTCGTATGGCCTCGAGGAATGGGAGACTCTCGATGTCGCCGACCGTCCCTCCGACCTCCGTGATGACCACATCGATCTCACCTCGATCCCCGATGCGCCGAATCCTCGACTTGATCTCATTGGTGATGTGAGGAATCACTTGTACGGTGCCCCCCAGATAGTCACCCCTGCGTTCCTTCTGAATCACCGACAGGTACACCGATCCGGTGGTGACGTTCGAGTCACGCCTGAGATTGACGCCCGTGAAGCGTTCGTAGTGGCCGAGGTCCAGATCGGTCTCGCCCCCATCATCGGTGACGAACACCTCGCCGTGCTGGAACGGATTCATGGTTCCTGGATCGACGTTGATGTAAGGGTCGAGCTTCTGGTTGACGATGCGGAGACCCCGGGATTTGAGGAGCCGCCCCAGCGAAGATGCGGTGATTCCCTTGCCGAGGCTGGAAACCACACCACCCGTTACGAATACATATTTCGCCACGGGACGTCATCGTAGCAGCCCTGAACGAACCGCCGAGGATCTCAGTCGGAACCGGCCGCGGCCAGGAGCTCCTGGGCATGCAACCGCCCCTGAACGGACTCGGGCAACCCCGCGAGCATCCGCGAGAGTTCCCTCAGCCGAGATTCACCGTCGACCCGCTCCACGACCGCGGATGTGCCCACCCGGGTCACAACGAGGTGGTGGTCGGCGAATGCGGCGACTTGAGGAAGGTGAGTGACACACAACACCTGGCGTCCCTCGGCCAGCCTGGCGAGCTTGCGACCGAGAACGAGTGCCGTCTCCCCACCGACGCCCGCATCTATCTCGTCGAACGCGAGAATCGGCGCGTCCCCGGCGTGACCCGCCAACCGAAGAGCGAGGACGACCCGGCTCAGCTCTCCCCCGGACGCGATGCGCTCCAACGGACCGGGGGTCATGCGGGGATCAGAAGAGAACGTCACCTTCACTGTGTCCGCCCCGTCGGGGCCCGGAACAGACGGCTCGACAGTGATGGACAGGCGAGCATCCCCGAGTCCCAGATCCGCGAGCTGCACTGCAACATCGGACTCGATAGCGGTCGAAGCCATGCGCCGTAATTCGACGAGTACGGCTCCAGCCGCGTCGAGTTCCGCTCGTGCAGCATCGAGTTCGGCCCCCAAGGTGTCCGCATGGTCCAGCAATCGCTCGAGTTCCTGGAGACGGTCTTCGGCCTCTTCCGCGAATGCGAGCACCTGCTCGAGAGTGGTGCCGTACTTGCGTCGCAGCTCGGCCAAGCGCCCGAGGCGAAGCTCGACCTCCTCGAGCACTGCCGGATCGTGTTCGATGGACTCTGCCATCTCGCGTACGAGTCGGGCGAGATCCGCGGAGAGGACGCCGAGCGTGTCGGCCGCCTCAGCGAGCTGGACGCTTGTCGGGTCCACCCTCGCCACGTTCCGGAGCTCCCCTATGACCTCGCCGGCAGCGTCGATGACCGTGTCAAGAGCACCTCGGGCATGGTCGAGCCGGTCGGTCAGCTCCCCTGCACTCCGAAGGCGAGCCGCCCGGCCCGTGAGGATGTCGTCGTCTCCTTGCCGGAAGCCGGCCGATGTGATGTCCTGGAGCTGATAGCGCAGGATGTCCCGTTCACGCTCCAGGGCCTCCCTGTCACCACCGAGCAGTTGGAGATCATCCTCGAGTCGGCGAACCTCCTTCCATGCGTTCCGGTAGCGCTCGATCGCTGCGACGTCGTTCACGGTGCTGTCGACGAGCGCACGCAACGCGGAGGGTCTCAGCAGGTGGAAGCGGTCGTCTTGTCCAACGATCTCGATGAGGTCGTCCGTCCGATCGTCGAGGACGCGGTTCGGCACCATCTCCCCGTCGAGGTAGGCGCGGCTCCCCCGACCACCGATTCTGCGGGTGAGCACCATGTCGGTCCCATCGACAATGAGACGGCCCTCCACGAGGGTCTCGTCGCCGTGTGGACCGATCGCATCCGACGGTGCCCGCTGGCCGGTCAGCAGCCTCAGCGCGCCGAGCAGCATGGTCTTGCCGGCTCCGGTTTCTCCGCTCACCACGGTGAGACCCTCTCCAGGCTCGATCCGGACGTCCTCGAGAATCCCGAGGTTCATGACCCTCAGTTCATCGAGCACCTTCAGCCACCCACCGACCTTCGGTCCTCGTTGAGGTGAAACTTCTCTTTGACCCTCGTCGGAAACGAGGTTCCGGAAACCTCGATGAAGCGCGCCCGGTTCGTTCCACGTTCGATCGAGATCTGGTCGCCACGGCCTGCGGTTCCGAGCGAGCGTCCGTCCACGCTGACGGTCGCCGGCCGATCCGCAACCAGCGTACAGCGGAGCTTCGAATCCGGATGTAGGAGCAGACTCTTGGAGAAGAGTGAGTGTGGCGCCAAGGGTGAGATGATGAGTGTCTCGACCTCGGGAGCGACAAGCGGGCCGCCCGCCGACAGACTGTATGCGGTGGAACCGCTCGGAGTCGCGAACACGAGACCATCGGCGTGGTAGTCGATGAAGCGCTCCCCGTCGACCATCACCTCAATGGAGATGATCGAGTGCCCCTCGGTTTTTTCGACGACGACGTCGTTGATCCCCTCGACTCCGGACGAGCCGTTCATGCTCGCCTGAATGGTCATCCTCGACGACTCCTGCCAGGTGCCGGACGCCAACACGTCGAGCGCCCGGTCGAGCTGGGCAGGCTCGACGTCCGCGAGAAAGCCCTTGCGACCAACGTTGATGCCGAGCAGAGCCGCTCCGGCTTGGAGGGCGATGCGACCCGCCCACAGCACCGTTCCGTCTCCTCCGACACCGACCACAGCATCAATGTCATCGTCCGCCCCAACGATCTCGATCCCACGAATGCGGCACCCTTCTCGAAGGCGTTCCGCGACGACACCCGCTTGCGGGCGATCCTCGTGCACAACCAGTGCCAGTCTCACGTGCTCAACCTCAGAGTCATCATGCTATGGATACGGGACGTACGATACCCCCTCGTCGAGATCCGCCGGAGCGGCGTGCAGGTTCCCCTCCCCGCACCGGGCCCACAGCAGAAACTCGATGTTCCCGTCCGTACCTTGCAGCGGTGAACGCATGAGGCCCCTCGTGCCGAGTCCTGCAGCAGCGAAGCATCCGATCACCTTGTCGACCGCTTCGAGACGTACCAGTGCGTCGCGGACGATCCCGCCCTTGCCGACATGCTCCCGACCTGCTTCGAACTGAGGCTTCACGAGCACGATGTAGTCGGTTCCCGACCTGCCACACGCGGCCAGGACAGACACAACAACGCACAGCGAGATGAACGAGAGGTCCGCGACGACGATGTCGAACGGGGCGCCGAGGTTCGCCGGGTCGGCGTGTCGGACGTTCGTGCGTTCGATCACGCGAACACGAGAATCAGTCTGCAATCGCCAAGCGAGCTGCCCGTACCCAACGTCGACCGCAGTGACGGATGCTGCGCCGGCCTGGAGCAGACAGTCGGTGAACCCACCGGTGGATGCGCCCGCGTCGAGGCAGTTGGAACCTTCGACGTTGATGGGGAAGACGTCGAGTGCACCGGCGAGCTTCTCGCCTCCGCGCGAGACGAAGCGTCGTCCGGAGTCCCCGATGGAGATCGATACCTGGTCGTCGACCAGCGTGTTCGCCTTACCTGCAGGGAAACCGGCGACCGAGACAAGTCCGCGTGCTATCAGGTCCTTCGCGGCGGATCGGCTTTCGGCGAGCCCCCTTCGGACGAGCTCCACGTCGAGGCGTCGACGTGTCAGGCGGACGGCTCCTCGTCCATCTCGAGGCGGCTCGCGAGCAATTGCGCGAGTCGTTCGGCGATCTCGGCCGCTTCTGCGGGGTCGGCGTCCGCGAGTTCGGCGAGAAGCTGGGCCACGTGCGTATCATCCATCGCTGGCATTATCACAGACCACCACGACAGGAGAGGTCATTTGATTCCGATCCGTGACGCGAATCCTGGTGTCACCCGGCCGTTGGTCACCTGGCTGATCATCGGTGTGGCGACCTTCGTGTTCTTTTTCGTGCAACCCCACACCGAACAGGCAGCGTACGAATTCGACCTTGCACACGCCGCGATTCCCTGCGAGCTGTCGTCCGGAGCGCTTCTCGATCACGGAGATCTCAACGGATGTTCGGACGTCTCGAGCCCACCCCCGCTCTTTCCAGAGAAGACCCTGTGGGAGAGCGTCCTCGTTTCCATGTTCCTGCACGCGAGCTTCTGGCATCTCGCCGGCAACTTGTGGGTGCTGTGGATTTTCGGCAACAACGTCGAGGACGCGTTCGGGAAACTCGGGTATCTGATCTTCTATCTGCTCTCAGGGGTTGTTGCGACCGCCACGTTCGTGCTGTCGACACCAAACGCCACCACGCCGCTTGTCGGGGCCTCCGGCGCGATCGCGGGAGTGATGGGGGCCTACCTGGTCCTCTATCCGAAGGCGAGGATCGTCTCGGTGTTCCCGATTCTGTTCTTCCTCCCCATTGCCCTCCCTGCCGCCCTGTTTCTCGGTGTATGGCTCGTAGGCCAGTTCTTCGTGAGCGGGACGGGCGTCGCCTGGCAGGCGCACATCGGCGGGTTCTTGTTCGGAGCGGTGGTCGCGATGGTGCTGCGACCGGCGCTCCTCGCGCACCGGCGTCGCCTCACACGGGGTCGATTCGTTCAGGCAGGTTGACGATCGAGTCGATGATCACGTCGGGCTCCAGTCCCTTGGGAACGTCCTTCTCAGACGTGGCGATCCCTGTGAGCACGAGCGCTGCGTGCCACCGTTCGGCCCTCGCCATCGCCAGGTCGGTTTCGGGCCGATCCCCGACAACCCACACGGGTCCGGGCTTGATCCGCTCTCTGATGAGGGCACGAATCGCCGAGTGAGGCTTGCCCGCGACCAGCGGTCGCACGCCCGAAGCGACCTCGATCGCCGCCACGATCGCACCGGCTCCAGGATGGATCCCCCCCGAACCCGGGAACGTGACGTCGGTATTCGTCGCGATGAATCGAGCGCCTCCGCGGATAGCCGTGGCGGCGGCGTCCAGCTTCACGTAGGAGAACTCCCTGTCGAGCCCTACGACAACTGCCCGTGCGGCAGCCGGGTCCTCTGTCATCGGAATGGATCTGGCCGAAAGCGCTTCGACGATACCGTCCCCACCGACCACCATGGTGTCGGGTTTGTCCGATTGGAGAATCGTCGCTGCGGCCTCCGCCGATCCCAGAATCTGATCGACGGACGCCTCGTATCCGCTGATCTCTGCGATCTTCCTCGCTGTCGCCTCTACGGTCGCGATCGAGTTGTTGGTCACAAAGAGAATCGTGAACCCTTTCGACTCCAGTTGTCGTAGCGCGTCAGCTGCCCCTTCGATAGGCGTCGATCCGCGGTAGATCACCCCGTCGAGATCGCAGACGATATTGCCTTGCCTTTGGTCACTCGCTACAACTTCGGACATGTTCACACCCTTCCGAGGCTCCTACTTCGCCGATGACGTGGCCGCCTCGACGAGCCCGCCGTACGACATGATCGACGATGTCGCCCCGTTTCGGGAATCGTCACCCCACAACATCGCCCGCCTGCTCCTCCCCCAGTCCCACGATCAGGCTTCTCGACTGCTCTCGAGTTGGAGGAGTTCTGGGGCGATTCGAACAGATCCGACACCACGAACCTACTTGTACACGATGCAGTTTCGTGCGAACGATGGACTCGCCAGGGAAGCTCGCGGTGTCGTCGGTGCGATAGAGGTCGAGGAGTTCGGACCCCGGGTTCTCGCGCACGAGGAGACCATGAGCCGTACAGGCGCAGATCGCCGGCAGCTCCTCGAAGCGACCCAAGCCAACCTCGACCTCATCATTGCATTGTCACCCTCTCGCGCGCTTGCCCGCTTGTTGGAGCCGACCGGACCGCCTCGATGGGTTGTTGAACGTGAGGGCGTACGCCATGCCGTGTACGACCTGTACGATCCGAACGTCGGTCCGGCCATCGACGCACACCCTCTGGCGATCGCCGACGGACACCACCGCTACTCCGCTGCTCTCGAGTTCCGTGCATCGCGAGGAGTCCCAGGACCCTGGGACTCGATCATGGCCTTCGTCGCGCCCGCCGAAGGAAGCGGTCTAGACATCAGGCCGATCCACCGATTCTTCCCTGTTCTCTCCTGGACCTCGCCCGAAGGCCGCTTCGATGTTCGCCAGGGACCGGCGGTCGTCCCGACCGAACCCGGGACGATCACGGTGGTGCTCGAGTCCGGTTCGTGGCACCTGATCCCCCGACCGGAGGCGCTTCAGCAGCTTCCCCGTCCGTGGCAGCTCGCGAGTACTGCGGTCGCCCGCGAGCTGCTCTACCCGACCCTCGGCGTGCACGAGAGCGAAGCGGAGTTCCACGGAGATCCTGATCGACTCCTTCGTCGCCTCTCGGACCACGCAGAGGGCGCTGTCATGTTGATGGCACCCGTCCCTGATGAGGCCGTCTCCGAGGCCGCTGATGACAACGTGCGCTTTCCCCGCAAGACGACCCTGTTCATGCCAAAGCCGCTCGCCGGGTTGATCTTCAGATCCTTCTCTGATCAAGCACCTGCATGAGGTCCACCATCGTGGGTGTGACCGGACGTAGCAGTACGGCCTCCAACGGCACCCACTCGACGGCGGCCGCATCGTCGCCGACCGCAAGCTCACCGCCCACCACGGTCGCGTAGAAGTCGATCAAGGTGTAGTGCCACTCCGGAGGATCACCGGGCCCAATCGCGTCGCCGGCCCATGCGATGTCGCCGACCGAGACGACATAACCCGTCTCCTCGAGCGTCTCACGCGAGACGGCGTCTCGCAGGGTCTCACCGTACTCGACCTTGCCTCCCGGCACCGCCCACAATCCCTGGTTCGCTCCCCTGCCCCGCCGGATCAGCAGCAAGGATCCGTCTCGAATGACGACGGCACCCACGCCTGGGACCGGGCGGCGGTCACTCATCGTGGTGCATGATGATCAGCCGCGCCTTGAAGCCCTCCCCTTCGAAGAAGTTCTTCGCCGCACGATGTCCGGGTAGCACCGATACATCGAATGAACCAATGCCTCGTGTTTTCGCTTCTGATTTCAGTAGGCTCATCATCGCCTCGCCCACACCCACTCCTCGAGCTTCCGGGTGTGTGTACATGATCTCGATCTCGCAGATGGGTGGTGTCAGGTCAGCCACGAGGAATCCGACCGGCACGCCGTCGAAGAGGCCGACGACGCAGCCACCGAGCCTCGAGTCAAGCGTACGCTCGATGGGCTCGGGGAGCCCGTCCGTCACCGACCAGCCGGGCCGGAGCGCCGCCATCTCCTCGTCGAGCAGTCGGTAGAGGCGAATCAGATCGTCGACATCATCTGAAATGGCGAACCTCGACGATGGGCCCGTCACCGTCGATCCCTTCGTGTCACACCCCATTTGGTGACCAGCCACATCGCTTCGAGCACGATAGGAAGCCCCATCTTCGACTTCCCAGCCGTTCGGTCTCGGAACGTGATGGGAACCTCCTCTATTCGCATGCCTTCCCGTACGGCTCGCCAGGTCATCTCGACTTGGAACGCATAGCCGGACGCGAGGCACGTCTCTGGATGCAGACGGGTGAGCGCTTCCTTCCGGAACGCCCTGAATCCCCCAGTTGCGTCGTTCACCGGCAGTTGAAGCATCAGCTTCGCGTACGTGTTTCCGCCCTTCGAGAGCATCCGCCGGTGAAATGGCCAGTCGGGTACGCCACCTCCCTCGACGTATCTGCTCCCGATCGCGAGGTCCGCTCCCCGTTCGACTGCAGCGACGAGTCTGGGAAGAGTGGCGGGATCGTGCGAGAAGTCGGCATCCATCTCGCACAGGATCTCCGCACCGGCGCCAATGGCCTGGCGGAATCCGTCTGCATAGGCGGGTCCGAGACCCTGTTTCGAAGTCCTGTGGAGGACACGCACCAGTTCACTCTCGTGCGCCAGCCCGTCGGCCAGGTCACCGGTTCCGTCGGGAGAGTTGTCGTCGACCACCAGTACGCGATACCCAAACCGGGTCACCGAGTTGACGATGGATGAGAGATTCTCTCGCTCGTTGTACGTGGGTATGACAACGGCGACAGACGAGGGATCAGTCGGCACAGTCCTTGCAGATTAGCTTCCGCTTGTTGGCGAGCTGGCTGGTGCGTTTGACCAGGAAGCAGGACTGACACACGAATTCGTCTCCTCGGATGCTCTCGGCGTCCGCATCGAGAGTGAGCTCAGCTCTTCGGATGGCTCGAAGTTCCGCTGCTTCGTCGAGGAGGAGCGTCTCCGCTACCTCGTCGTCGAGGAGTTCGAGTTCTTCGGCCTCGAGTTCTTCCAGGGCTTCTTCGTTCTCTTCGGCGGCTACTTCGTCCTCGTCCTCATCGTCGCCCCCGTCTTCGACCTCGTCCTCCTCGACGTCGGCGCTGCTGGAGCTCGCGTCGCCGAAGCCTTCTGCGAGATCGAGACCCAGGTCGTCCAGGTCGAGGCCATCTTCATCGTCGTCGACCTCGTCTGCATCCTCGAACTCGTCGATGTCGCCGGCGTCCTCTTCGTCCAACTCCTCGAGGTCGTCCGGCGCGTCAACTTCCTCGTATTCGAGCTCGTCGTCCACGTCGTCGAAGGTGTCGCGATTCATCTCGACTTCCCTGTCTCCGGAATCACCCTGCCCCTCAGCCGGAGGGGCGGCGAGAGTATACCCACTCCTGTCGAAGTGTGGTGAAACGTTCGAGAGAGCGTTCTACGGGTCGAGAATCTTGATGGAGAGCGCAGATCGAATAATGCTGCCTCGTATCGATCCCTCCCCGAAGTATTCACCGTCGGCCTCAATCGGCCAACCATCCGCAACCTCCAGCGTGAAGGTCTCGGCTGTGAAGTGATGGATGTTGGGTTCGTCAACATGGGCGCCCGACTTTGCGAGCCACCACAAGCGCGGGATGTCTCGTTTCGTTGCCTCGAACACCTGGATGTCGAACAATCCGTCCGACACCGATGCCTCAGGGGCGATCTTCCATCCACCGGCGAAGTAGCGGCCATTCGCGAACACTGCGAGGAGCGAGCTCCCTCGGAATTCGTTCCCACCAGCGCGAACCGTCATCGTGGCGAGCTGCACCCTCGGGTACACGAGCCCGAGGGCAAGGTGGTACTTCACAGATCCCAGCCATCGCGGTAGACGCATCGATCGGTGCAGTACGGCCGCCGTGAGGCCTGACTCCGCGCAGTTCACGAACCTTCTCGATCCCCACCGTCCTTCCAGAACCCCCACGTCCACGATGGCAATGGCATCCCCGCGCAGCGTTGCCACGGCGTCCTCGATGCGCTGGGGGATCTCAAACGACCTGGCGAGGTCCGAGCCAGATCCTCCGGGGAGTAGCCCGAGTACTGGTGGTGTCGACCAAGGGTGTGAGAGGAGTTGGTCCGCCACCAGGTTCGCAGTCCCGTCGCCGCCGACAGCCACAAAGCGCGTCCGCCCCTCCTCGACGCCGGCGTCCACCGCTATCCGCATGGCTGTCGGTGTCGTGGGCACAACGACGTCGGCGCCGATCCCGTACGCTGCCAAGGCCCCCCGAGTCCGCTGGTCGGCATGCCGACCCTTCCCGGCGAGCGGGTTGACGAGGACGAGCCACTCACTCATGTTCATGCCTCGGAGCCGCCACGACGCCGCGATCCATTGCCCTGATCGCTTCGACCATCGGGCTCCTGAGCCGAGGAATTGCGTCCCGTACCTGGCGCATCACATCGAGCAACTGGCGAGAGGTTCGTACGAAGTCGCCCGCACCGGCAACGTCGGGCAGCTCGTCGAGGTCGGCGCCCGATGCCCAACGGTACGCGGCATCCATGAAGCCCCTCTCCGGAGGACGTGTTCGAGGCAGACGCAGGGACTGCTCCCGGTCGACGAGCCCTTCCCACAACGATTCCACCTGCACGCCTCGCTCTGCGAGGCCTGGTGTGGGCCACTCCTGTGTGATGGTTTCGGCCCGGCGGGCCTCGTACACGGTCATCGAGATCAGCGACGCCATCTCGGCCGGTTCGAGATCGTCCAGCAGTCTGTTTCGAATCGCTTCGCAGAGCAACACATCCGTGTCCGAGTAGATCGATCTGAGTCGTTCCCCCTGCTCGGTCAGCGACCATCCCTCCACGTAGCCCAACGCTTCCAACAACGCGAGGATTCGATCCAGTTCGTCGATGAGGCTGCCGCTCGTCCTCTCGAGTTCAGCGTGGAGGCGATCGACCCGACGCTGAAGCCTCGTCAAGCGCCTGTGGGCAGCGGCGTGTGCCTCGCGATCGGGGCACGAAGCGACCGGATGCCGAGTCATCCCATCGACGATCCGTCGAGCCAGGTGCTTCCTGTACGCGGCATCGACGGTCACCCTGCGGGCATCATCGACGGCCATCCATCCAACCTTCTGCGCGTCGCGATAGATGCGAGGGTCCAACGTCAACAGTCGTCCATCCTCCGTCATCATCACCAGTTCGACTCGTTTTCCGTGCCGGCGTTTCACGACGATGCCACGACCCTCGGTGGTCTCGAGGATGTCACCCACGTCGTATGACCCTGAGTGCTGCATCTGTCGGACATAGTCGCCGACATCGCCCCGCTCACACGTCGCCCTTGTGCGGAGCTCCTCGAGTTGCAGCTCTTGACGTTTCAGCAACCGCCGTCTTGACGCGATTCCTTTCGACGCGAGGAACTGTCCGAAGGACGCTCCAAGGAGGCGCTCTGCCCGATCACGCGGGTAGTTCGCGATGAGATTCACAGCCATGTTGTAGGAGGGCCGGAAGCTCGACGCGA
>Ga0307424_1000104_pt1 | contig 38094 bp, 31 predicted proteins | sample SalMarWE160320MG_FD_202157 | JGI IMG/M metagenome (GOLD analysis project Ga0307424, IMG submission 202157) | Salt marsh sediment microbial communities from the Plum Island Ecosystem LTER, Massachusetts, United States - WE1603-20 | ecosystem: Environmental > Aquatic > Marine > Intertidal zone >... | reverse complement strand
ACGGCGTCGTGACCGCCGAAGCCAGCCGGAGGTGGCGCAAGGCGCTCGCGGCGCAGGAGCGGGGCGCGGCCGGCATCCTCTTCGTGCGCTACGCGCCTGGCCGCGCGGAGTCCGAGGACTGGGCCCGCATCAACGCCGCCGCGTGGCCGGGCGAGCCCCGGCGCATCGAGCGCTTCACGCTCGGTGATTGGGCCGACGACGTCACGATCCCCGGGGCGGAGATCTCCACCGCGCTCGCGGAGGCCTTGCTGACGGGGAGCGGCCGCACGCTGGCCTCCCTGGCCGAGGCGTCGGAGGCCGCCGAGCACGGGCTGGGCGTCGTCACGCTGCAGGGCGCCCGCGCGAGCCTCACCACCGCGGTCGAGCGGCACGTCACCGAGGGACGCAACGTCCTGGCGATGATCGAGGGCTCGGATCCCGAGCTGAGCAACGAGGTCGTCATCATCGGGGGCCATTACGACCACAACGGTGCAGACAGCACGGGCGTCTACAACGGCGCCGACGACGACGGGTCGGGGACGGTGGGGGTGATGGCGATCGCCGAGGCGTACGCGCGCGCCGCCGAGCGCGGCGAGCACCCGCGGCGCTCGGTGATGTTCGCCATATGGGACGCGGAGGAGCGGGGGCTGCTGGGGGCGTGGTACTACACGTTGCGTCCGCTCTTCCCGATGCCGCGCACGGCCGCGGTGCTCAACCTCGACATGATCGGGCGGAACGAGGAGGTGCCTGCGGACGGGGGAGGACGCTTCCGCGGTCTCGAGCCCCAGCCGGCGGATTCCAACGCGGACGCGGTGAACATCCTCGGATTCAGCCGCACACCGGAGCTGGCGGCGGCCGTGCAGGCCGCCGACGAGGCGTACGGCCTGACGCTGCGCCTGCGCTACGACAACAACGAGTCGAACCTCCTGCGGCGGAGCGACCACTGGCCGTTTCTGCAGAACGGCGTCCCGGCCGTCTGGTTCTTCACGGGGCTGCACCCGGACTACCACACGCCGCGGGACGACGCCGACCGGATCAACTACGAGAAGATGACGCGCATCGTGCGCCTGGTTCACCAGACGAGTTGGGACCTGGCGAACGCGGACGGCCGGCCCACCGTGGAGGGCATGAAGAGCCGGCCCCGGTCGTGAGCGTCACGGTCCGCCCCCTCACGCCCACGCTGGGCGCCGAGATCCTCGGGGTCGACCTCGAGCGGCTCGACGACGCCGGCTTCGCGCTCGTCCGCGACGCGCTCACCGAGCACCTGGTCGTGTTCTTCCGCGACCAGGACATCTCCGTCGAGGCGCACAAGGCGCTCGGCGCCCGCTTCGGGACGCTGGACGTCCACCCCAACGACCCCGGCCTGCAAGGCCATCCGGAGGTCATGATCATCCATGCCGACGCGTCGTCGAAGCGCGTGGCGGGGGAGCGGTGGCACTCGGACGTGTCGTGTGCGCCGGAGCCGCCGATGGGCTCGATCCTGCGCATGTTCGAGGTCCCGGAGAGCGGCGGGGACACGCTGTTCGCCAGCATGTACGCGGCCTACGACGCGCTGTCTGACCGGATGAAGGCGTACCTGGCCGGGCTCACCGCCATCCACGACGGTGGGCCGTACTACCGCGAGGTCAACGCCATCCTCGGCCGCGACGACGGCGGGCGGACGTATCCGAAGGCGGAGCATCCGGTCGTGCGCAGGCACCCGGTGTCGGGGCGGAAGTGCCTCTTCGTGAACTCGATGTTCACGACGCGCATCGTGGGGCTGCCCCGCGCGGAGAGCGACGCGGTGCTCGCCTTTCTCTTCGAGCACGTGCACAGCCCCGCCTTCCAGTGCCGCTTCCGGTGGGCGAAGCACTCCATCGCCTTCTGGGACAATCGCTGCACGCAGCACTTCGCCGTGTGGGACTACTTCCCGCACACCCGTTCGGGGTATCGGGTGACCATCCGGGGCGAGCGCCCCGAGGCCGCCTCTTGACCCCTCCCCGTCCCGCGGTCAGCTTCTTCGGACCATGAGCCACACGATCCGCGTCCGGCACCACCATCATCACCACGCGACCCACACGGGTGGCGGGAGGTCGGTGCGCGCCTAGGACGCGAGTCCAGCGAAGCATCCCACCGCGGCCCGAGCGATCGGGCCGCGGTCTTTTTTTGTCCCTGGGGAGAGCCCCGGAAGGAACGAACTCTTGGAGACGGGAGCATGAACGATACGACGAAGGGCCGGATCCGGGTGGCGCTGCCCAACAAGGGGCGACTGTCCGAAAAGGCGGTGGCGCTCCTCGAGCAGGCGGGGCTGAGGCCATCGCTCCGGGGCGACCGCGCGCTGGTGGCGGACTTGGGGCAGGACTTCCAGGCGCTGTTCGTGCGCGCCGCGGACATCCCCGAGTACGTGGCCGACGGCGCCGCGGAGGTGGGGATCACCGGCGCGGACCTGGTGGCCGAGAGCGGCCGAGACGTGGCCCAGGTGCTCGACCTCGGCTTCGGGTACTGCCGCCTGTGCGTCGCGGTCCGCGACGATTCGCCGGCCACGTCGCCGACTGACATCCCGGCGGGGACCAGGGTGGCCACGTCGTTCCCCCGCATCGCGCGCCGCCACTTCGAGGCGCTGGGCGTCCCCATCGAGATCGCGCCGGTTACCGGCGCCACCGAGATCGCCCCCCACCTGGGCGTGGCCGAGGTGATCGTCGACCTCGTGTCCACCGGCTCCACGCTGCGCATGAACAAGCTGCGGGAGATCGCCACGATCATGACGTCCACGGCCCGCCTGGTCGCCAACCCGGGCGCCCTCGAGGACCCGCACGTCGGGCCCGCCGTCCTCGAGCTGGGCACCGCACTCGAGTCGGTGCTGCGCGCCGAGGCCAAGCGCTACCTGATGGCCAACGTGCCCCGCGGCAGGCTGGCGGAGGTACGCGAGGTGATTCCCGGGATCAACGGCCCCACGATCGTCGAGGTGCTGGACGGTGACGGCTGGGTGGCCGCGCACGCGGTGGTGGACGCGGACCACGTCTACCAGACCATCGCACGGCTCAAGGCGCTGGGCGCCGAGGGCATCCTCGTGACGCGCATCGAGAGGCTCATGCCATGAGCGGCTCCGATCCGCTGCGCCTCTTCGCCGAGGGTCGCCTGGCCGACCTCGCGCCCGACGCGCGCCGACACCTCCTCGAGCGCGCCCCCGCGGACGAGCCGGACCTCACCGCCGCCGTGAGGACGCTCCTCACGGAGGTGCAGGGACGCGGCGACGAAGCGCTGATCGAGATGGCCGAGCGCTTCGACGGCGTCCGCCTCACGTCTCTGGAGGTGCCGCGCGCCCGTTGGGAGGAAGCCACGGCCGGGCTGGACCCCGCGGTGCGCGCGGCGCTCGAGCGTGCCGCCGCGAACATCCGCCGGTTCCACGAGGTCCAGCTCCCCGAGGACGTGACGCTCGACGTGGAGCCGGGGGTGCGCGTGACGCGCAGGTGGGCCCCCCTCGACACCGTGGGCGTGTATGCCCCGGGCGGCCGCGCCGCGTATCCGTCCTCGGTGCTCATGGGCGTCGTGCCCGCGCGCGCCGCCGGCGTCCGCCAGGTGATCGTGTGCTCCCCCCCGGGCGCCTCCGGCGAGCCGTCGGCGGAGGTGCTCGCCGCGTGCGCCATCGGTGGGGCCGACCGGCTCTTCGCGGCGGGTGGCGCGGGCGCCGTGGCCGCGATGGCGTGGGGGACCCGCACGATCCCGGCGGCGGACGCGGTAGTGGGGCCCGGCAACCGCTGGGTCACCGAGGCGAAGCGGCAGGTGGCGGGCCGCGTGCTCATCGACGCACCGGCCGGGCCGTCCGAGGTGCTCGTGGTCGCTGACGCTACCGCCGACGCCGACCTGGTCGCCTGTGAGCTACTGGCCCAGGCGGAGCACGACCCGGAGGCCGCGTGCGTGCTCCTGGCGACCGCTCCCGCCGTCGCCGACGCCGTGCGGAAGGCGCTGGCCTCGCGGCTCGAGGCGGCACCCCGCCGGGAGGTCGCGGCCGCCGCGCTGGCAGCCTCGGGCGCGCTCCTCGTGGCGGACTCAATGGAGGATGCCGTCGTCTTCGCGGAGGCGTACGCCCCCGAGCACCTCTCGCTCATGATCTCCGACGGCGAGACGCTGGCCTCGCGCATCCGGACGGCGGGCACCACGTTCGTGGGCCCGTGGGCCTCGGTGGCCTTCGGGGACTACATGACCGGCGCCAACCACGTGCTGCCCACGGCGGGCCGGGCGCGCAGCTTCTCCGGGCTGTCCACGCAGCACTACCTGAGGTCGTACACGGTTCAGGAGATCACCGAGCGGGGCGCGGCCGCGTTGGCCGGGGACGTCGCCCTGCTCGCCGAGGCGGAGGGGCTGCCCGCCCACGCGGCGGCCGCCCGAGCACGACAGGCTCCGAGGAGAAGCCCATGAGCCCGTTCCCCCGCGAGGACTACCGGGAGCTGAAGCGCTACCACTTCGACCGCACGCCGGTGGCGCTCGACCTGAGCGACAACACCAACCAGTGGGGCACGCACCCCGCCGCCCTCGAGGTGCTCCGCCGAGCGGACGACGACGCCCTCGCCCGCTACCCCGACCTTTATGCGGACAACCTGCGTGCCGCGGCCGCGGCTCGGGCGGGCGTCGCCGAGGAATGCATTGCGACCGGGTGCGGCTCGGACGACGTGCTCGACTGCACGTATCGCGCCTCGGGCGGAGGCTCCGGGGACTTCGTCTCCATCGCGGCGCCGACCTTCTCGATGGCGACGCCGCTGGCACGCATGAACGGGATGCGTGCGCGCCTCACCCCATGGGCCGAGGCCCTGGACGACCCGGAGCGTCTGCTCTCGGGCGACCCCGCCCTCGTCTACGTGTGCCGCCCGAACAACCCCACCGGACACGTCGCGCCGCGCGCCTGGATCGACGCGCTGCTCGATGCGGCCGGGGAGAACGGCCCACTCGTGCTGCTCGACGAGGCCTACGTCGACTTCGGCGGGGATCCGCTCGCCACACACGCGGCCGAGCATCCGCGGCTCCTGGTGTCGCGCACGCTCTCGAAGGCGTTCGGCCTCGCCGGCCTGCGCGTCGGCTATGCGGTGGCGGCGCCACCCACGGTGCTCGAGGTCGAGAAGGCGCGGGGGCCGTATAAGGTCGGGCGCCTGTCGGCGCAGGCGGGGGCCGCCGCCCTCGCCGACGAGGAGGGGTGGGTGTCCCGCACGGTCGCCGAGTGCGTGGCGAACCGCGCCCGGGCGGAGGAGACGCTCGCGGCGCGTGGCCTCGAGCCGCTTCCCTCCTCCGCGAACTTCATCCTCTTCCGTGCCCCTTCCGGGGATGGGCCACGGGATGCCCTCGCCATCCGCGCCCGGGGCGTGGCGGTCCGGCCGTTTCCGGGCGACATGCCCGACGGCGGCGACGCGCTCCGCCTCACCGTCGCGCCGTGGCCGCTGGTGGAGCGGTTCTTCGAGGCACTGGACGCGTACACGGCCGAGCGATGAACGTCGCCCTCTTCGACTACGGCGCGGGCAACCTGCACTCCCTCGGCAAGGCGCTGGAGCGCGCGGGCGCCATGGTACGCGTCACACCCGACTGGGACGACGCGCTCGGGCAGGACGCGCTCGTCCTTCCCGGCGTGGGGGCGTTCGGAGCCGCCGCCGCCGCGCTGCCGCCGGACCGGGCGCCGCTGCGACGGGCGCTCGCGGAGGGGCTTCCCTGCCTCGGCATCTGCCTCGGGATGCAGCTGCTGTTCGAAGACAGCGAGGAGTCGGCCGGATCGGGCATCGGGCTCGTGCCCGGTCGCGTGGTACGGTTGCGCGCCTCCGTGGTCCCGCAGATGGGGTGGAACGACGTGGAGACGACGGACGACCCGATCTTCAGGGGCGCGTCGCCCCTGGTGGCGTACTACGCCAACTCGTTCGTGTGCGAGCCGGCCGACACCGGCGACGCGATCGCCTGGAGCGACTACGAGGGCGTGCGCTTCGCGGCCGCGGTGCGCCGCGCGCGCACCTGGGGCGTGCAGTTCCACCCCGAGAAGAGCTCGGCGCGGGGACGTACGCTCCTGGACAACTGGGTCGCGCTGGCCGGAGCGGACCGATGATCGTGGCGCCTGCGATCGACCTGAAGGGAGGCCGCTGCGTGCAGCTGGTCGGCGGCCGCCCCGGGGACGAGCGCGTCTCCCTCCCCGACGCGGTCGCGGTCGCGGAGCGCTGGTGGCATGTGGGCTTTCGCACGCTCCACCTGGTGGATCTCGACGCCGCGCTGGGTACCGGAGACAACCTGGCGCTGATGCGCGAGGTGCTCGGCGCCACGCCGGCGGCCACACAGGTGGGCGGGGGGATCCGCGACGACCAGAAGGTGGACGTGCTGCTCGAGGCCGGAGCCGATCGCGTGGTGGTGGGCACCCGCGCGCTGGACGATCCGGAGTGGCTCGCGGCCCTCGCCGCTCGTCACCCGGGCCGGGTCATCGTCGCCGCCGACACACGCGACGGCATGGTGTTGCGCAAGGGTTGGACCGAGCGCTCGAGCCTGAGCGTGGCCGACTTCCTGCAACGTCTGGAAGGGCTGCCGCTGGCCGGCGTCCTCGCCACCGACGTGGGCCGCGAGGGCCGGCTCGAGGGGATCGACCGTGACGCGGTCGCGTATACGTTGCGTTCGAGCCCGCATCCGGTGTGGGTGTCGGGCGGCGTCACCACCGAGGACGAGCTGGCCTGGCTGGACGGACAGGGCGCGGCCGGGGCGGTGCTCGGGATGGCGCTTTACACGGGGGCGCTGAAGCCCGACCACCTCGCCGAACGCTGGGGCGCCGGTGGTGGAGAATCCTTCGACGACGACGAGCAGGTGGGAGACGACACGTGAGCAAGCTGCAGAGGGAGACCCGCGAGACCCAGATCCTGTGCCAGGTACGCCGCGGCACCGGTGAGGCCCGCGTGCAGATCGCCGACCGCTTCCTGAGCCACATGGTCGAGACGCTGGCGCGCTACGCGGCGCTGGACATCATGATCGAGGCGGTCGGCGACCTGCGTCACCACCTGGTCGAGGACGTCGCGATCAGCCTCGGCCTCGCCCTGAAGGACGAGATCCCCGAGAAGGCGGGGCGCTACGGGTGGGCGCAGGTGCCGATGGACGAGGCTCTCGCCGAGGCGGCGATCGACCTCGGGGGCCGGCCGTACTACGTGGGCCGGCTGCCCTCCAAGCTGTACACGCACTTCCTGCACTCTTTCGCCACCAACCTGGGGGCCACGCTGCACGTGCGGGTGCTCCGCGGCGAGGACCGCCACCACCAGGTCGAGGCGGCGGTGAAGGCAGTGGGCCTCGCGCTGAGCCAGGCGATGGTGGAGGGGGACAGCGTGTTCAGCACCAAGGGTGCCGTGCACACGAAGCGGCTCGACTGATGCTCCGCCCCCGGGTGATCGTGTGCCTCGACGTGAAGGGCGGCCGCGTGGTGAAGGGCACCCGATTCGAGGGACTGCGCGACGTCGGCGATCCCGTCGAGCTCGCGGCACGCTACGAGGCCGAGGGAGCCGACGAGATCGTCTACCTCGACGTGTCGGCATCTCGCGAGGGACGCGGGACGTTGCTCGACACGGTGCGCCGTACCGCCGAGACGCTCTTCATTCCACTGACCGTCGGCGGCGGGGTGCGCTCGGTCGAGGACGTCGGTCCGCTGCTGCGCGCGGGTGCGGACAAGGTCAGCGTGAACACCGCGGCCGTGCGTGAGCCCGAGCTCCTGTCGCTGGGGGCGGCGCGTTTCGGAAGCCAGTGCATGGTCGCGAGCATCGACGCGGCCCGCGAGGGCGCCGGCTGGCGATGCTACACGCACGGAGGGTCGCGGCCGACGGATCTGGACGCGGTCGCGTGGGCCGCAGCATGCAAGGAGCGCGGCGCCGGCGAGATCCTCCTCACCTCCATCGACCGCGACGGGGCGCGCACCGGCTACGACCTGGCGCTCACCCGGGCGGTGACCGACGCGGTCCCCGTGCCGGTGATCGCGTCCGGGGGCGCCGGGACTGCGGATCACCTCCGCGATGCCTTCACCGAGGGGCGGGCCTCGGCGGCGCTGGTAGCGGGGATTCTCCACGACGGTCTCACCACCGTGGGCGCGCTCAAGGCCGCCCTCGCCGGGTGGGGCATCGCCGTGCGCAGCGCAGGCGACGAAGAAGGAGCGGCGGCATGACCGACCGGAAGCTGGGCAACGCCGACGATCTCGCAGGACTGTCGTACGGGGAGGACGGCCTCGTGCTCGTCGTGGCGCAGGACGTCGCCGACGGGCGGGTGCTCATGGTGGCCTGGGCCGACCGCCACGCCCTGGAGCGGAGCCTGGCGACGCGCGAGATGCATTTCTGGTCGCGCTCGCGCGGCAGGCTCTGGAAGAAGGGCGAGACCAGCGGGAACGTCCTCGAGGTGGTGTCGCTGCACGCCGACTGCGACGGCGACGCGGTGCTCGCCCGCGTGCACCCCACCGGACCCGCGTGCCACACGGGCGAGCCCACGTGCTTCGGCGACGGCGCCCACCCCGAGGGTCTGGGGGCCGTGCTCGCGGCGCTGGACGAAACGATGGCGCACCGGGCCGACGCACGACCCGAAGGCAGCTACACCGTCCGCCTCCTCGACGACGAGAACCTCCGCCTCAAGAAGCTCGGCGAGGAGATGGCCGAGCTGGTCGCGGCCCTGGCCCGGGGCGACGGGGAGCGCACGAGGGAGGAGGCCGCCGACCTCCTCTATCACCTCCTCGCCGCGCTGCGCGCCGAGGGCGTGCGCCTCGATGACGTAGCCGCGGTGCTGGCGGACCGCAGGAGCTGAGCCTGCCCCCACCCGCACACTGCGCCGCCTCGGGGGTAGAAACAGAGGTCGACGCGGTGCCGGTTGCCGCTCGACAGCGTCCCGGGAAAGGAGGGCAGCATGGTCCAGATCGATCTCTCACCCAGGGAAGCCGAGACCCTCCGGAAGGCCCTCGAGAGCTATCTCTCGGAGCTCCGGACGGAGATCGCCCACACCGACTCCGCGACGTACCGCGAAGGCCTCCTCGAGCGGCAGGAGCTCCTTCAGAGAGTGACCGAGCAGTTGGCGGAAGAGGTCGGGGCGGTCACCGGCTAAGCGCGCCGCGGCACTCGTGCCGTGACGCGCAGGGAAGAAGAGGGGGAGGCCCCCGTGTGTCGCTCCGGGGGCCTCCGGCCTTCGGGGGAACGGCCGCCTACTCCGGGCCGAGCGACCGTACGGGATCGGTGCGTACGGCCTCCCTCGCCGGCAGCCAGCTCGCCGCCAGCGCCACAGCCAGCAGGAGGGCCGCCACGACGGAGATGGTCGCCGGATCCGTGGGACTCACACCCCACACCATGCTCGCCACCAGCCGGGACAGCGCCAGGGATCCTCCCGCCCCCACCATCAGGCCGACGGCCACGGGTACGAGGCCCTGGAGTGCCACCATACGTGAGACCGCCGGCCCACCTGCGCCCAAAGCCATGCGGATCCCGATCTCCTGGCGGCGGCGGCGTACGGTGTAGGCGAGCACCCCGTAGATGCCGAACGCGGTGAGCACGAGGGCCAGCCCCGCGAAGGTGGAGAGGAGCGTCGCCCCGAAGCGCTCGCGCGTGAGCGACTCGGACACCACGCCGCTCAGCGGCAGCACCTCCGGCACGGGCAGACCGGGATCGAGCGAGCGCAGCGCGTCGCGCAGCACGCGCTCCGCGCTCCCGCCCCCGGGCGCGGTGCGAGCGATGAAGACCGGCATCCCGCCGAGCGCGTCGGCCAGCATGGTCGCTGCCTGGGCGGCCGGCTGGTAGACCGTCCGCCGCGGCTCCACGCGGAGGGACACCTCGCGGACATCGGCCACCACACCCACGATCTCGGCGCCCGGGCCCTCCAGCGACGGATCGATGAACGCACCCCGGTAGCGCCCTATGTCGACCCGCTGCCCCAGCGGGCTCCCGTCCGGGAAGTAGCGGCGGGCGAACGCCTCGTTCACGATCACCACGGGGAGCCCGCCCTCCTCGTCGGCCTCCGAGAAGGAACGGCCGGCCAGCAGCTCGATGCCGAGGGTCGAAAAGTAGCCCGGCGTCACAGCCCGCCATTCCACCGCGCCCTCGAAGTCGTCGGGGCGGCCTCCGATCGACATGGGCAAATTCAGGCCGCGCTCGAGGGGAAGGTTCGAGGCGCCGGCGAGCGCCGCGATGCCGGGCGCCCGCCCCGCCTCCTCCACCATCCGGCGCTCGAGCTCCCACATGGCGTGCGCGGTGCCGTATCCGGCCGGCTTGAAGGGGAAGCGCACCGCCACCAGCCCTTCGACCTCGAAGCCGGGGTCCACACTGCGCAGGCTCAGCAGGGTGGCGACGAGCAGGCCCGCCCCCACCAGGAGCACCATCGACAGCGCCGCCTGCCCGGCCAGCAGCACCTGGCGACCCCGGCCACGCCCCGAGCTCCCCCGCGCGCCTTCCTTGAGCACGTCGGACAGTCGCGTGCGAGCGGCGGGCAATGCGGCAGCGGCGCCGAACAGCAGCCCGGTGGCCAAAGCCGCCAGGAAGGTGAAGAGCACGACCCGCCAGTCCACCCCGATGGACTCCATGCGTGGCAGCTCGGCGGGCGACAGCGCCACCAGGGCGCCCAGGCCCCATCGGGCCAGGAGGAGGCCGACTCCGCCGGCGAGGAGCGCGAGCACGACGCTCTCCGTGAGGACGAAGCGCACGACGCGGCCACGGGAGGCGCCGAGGGCCGCGCGCAACGCGACCTCCCCCCGGCGGCTCACCGCCCGTGCCAGGAAGAGGTTGGCGACGTTGGCGCAGGCGATCAGCAGCACCAGGCCGACGGCGCCCATGACCACCCAGAGGGCCGTCGCGACGTCGCCCACGTAGAGCTCCTCGAAGGTCGCGAGCTTCATGCCCCCGTCGTGGTCGTAGACCTGGTTGGGGTACTGCTCCGCGAAGGACGCGTCCAGCCGGGCGACGTCGGCCGCGGCGGCGTCCCTGTCCACGCCGTCCCGCAGGCGGGCGATGATGGGATAGTTCGCTCCCTCGTCCTTCGGGTCCACGCGCAGCCCGAGCGGCACGATCACGTCGATCCGCTCCGACACCTGGGGGAAGGCGAACGCGTCCGGCAGCACACCCACCACCGTGTAGGACTCCTCGTCGATACGGAGCGTGCTGCCGACCGCGTCGCGCGCGCCTCCGAACCGGTCCTCCCACAGGCGGTGGCTGATGAGGGCGACCCGCGGCCCGTCCGGCACGTCCTCCGCGTCCGTGAAGCCGCGCCCGAGGCGGGGCTCGTAGCCGACCACCCGCAGGAAGTCGCGGCTCACCCGCAGGGCGGGGACGCCGGTGACACCGTCGCCCACGTCGAGACGCGCGAGGAACGAGTGCCAGGTCGCCATGCCCCGGAACGAACGGGTGTTGTCGTGCCAGTACTCGAACTTGACCGGGCTCATCCCTCCCTGGCGCCAGCCCCCCCGATCCCACGCCAGGTGCACGACGCGGTCCGCCTCCGGGAAGGGGAGACGTTGCAGCACCACGGCGTCCACGACGCTGAAGATCGCGCTGTTCGCCCCGATCCCGAGCGCGAGGGTGAGCACGACCGCGGCCGCGAAGCGTGGCGCCCTCACCAACGACCGGAAGACCTGAGCCACGTCCTGTCGAAGCGTATCCATCATTCCCTCAAGCTGCGATTGGCGTTCGGGCGTGCCGCCCGTCGACGCGAGCGCGCCACTCCCCCGCGCCCGCCACCGCTCGTAGAGCCCGCGGCGGACGACGTCCCATATCCCCAGCCACCCCGATGCCATGCCGCGCAGCCTGCCCGCGCGGTACGCCCGCTGAAGCTCGTGGGTGTACAGCGCCTCCATGGCCAAGCCGTGCTTACGGCGGAGCCCCGCGGGCATCAGCCACAAGGCCGACCGATAGAGACGTTTCCAGATCATGCCCGCGCCCGCCGGCCCCCGAGCCGCGCCCTGGCCGTGTCGGCCAACGCTTCCATCCGCGCAACCTCCTCCTCCAGGGCGTCGCGCCCCCGGGGCGTCAGGCGATAGAAGCGTTCGCGCCCTGCGATGCCTCTCGGGCGCTCGTCTCCTTCCATCTCCTCTAGCCAGCCGGTGGAGGTCAGCTCCTCGAGTGATCCGTAGAGCGTGGCGGGCCACAGCCGGACCTTCCCGTCGCTGAGGGCCCGCACGTCGTCCTGGATCGCGCTGCCGTAGCGGGGTGACGCGGAGACGGACAGGAGGATGTAGAACCAATGGGGCTTCACGGCGGGCCTCGGCTTCGCTGAACATGGGTGTCCCGACAAACTACTACGGAATAGTATCCCAGGGTAGTTTCAGTCCGCGGCGCGGCCTACGGCCCGCCGAAGTGCACCATCGTGAGGCCTCCCTACGCGAGCACCGGCCCGGCCGTGTCACACCCCGCGGAACGGCGGCCGCGCACGCCGGGTACCCTTTCGCCGCCCGAGCCGGGCCATTCCCCGCGACACCGTACCCTCCCATCCGAGGCCATGGCCGACACCGGCATCCACGTCGAGGAAGAAGCGCTGGGCAAGGCGTACGACGCACGCCTCATGCGCCGGCTGCTCCGATATCTCCGGCCCTACGAGCTTCCGGTGGTCGCGGCGGTCGGGCTCCTCATGCTCGGCTCCGCCATGGAGGTCGTCGGACCATGGCTGACCCAGATCGTGATCGACCGGGCGATCCCCGCCGGCGACTACGCGCTTCTGGCCAAGCTCGCCGTCGCCTACATGGGCGCCGTGGTGATCGGCGCCGCCCTCCAGTACGGGCAGGGCATCCTGACCACGTGGCTGGGGCAGAGCGTCATGTACGACCTGCGCACCGAGATCTTCGAGCGCTTCCAGCGCCTCGACCTCCGGTTCTTCGACCGGAACCCGGTGGGTCGGCTCATGACGCGCATCACCAACGACGTCGAGACGCTGAACGAGCTGTTCAGCTCGGGTGTGGTGTCGGTCTTCGGCGACGTGTTCACGCTCCTGTTCATCGTGGTCGCGATGCTGCGCATGGACTGGCGCCTCGCCCTCGTCGCGTTCAGCGTCCTCCCCCTGGTGTTCATCGCGGCCTTCGTGTTCCGGGCCAGGATCCGCGACGCGTACCGCGACATCCGTGTGCGCCTGGCGCGGCTCAACGCCTTCTTGCACGAGCGCTTCACGGGCATCCGGGTGGTGCAGCTCTTCAACCGGGAAGAGGCGGACGCGCGCCGCCACGAGGAGCTGAACGCCCACTACCTCGAGGCGCATCTCCGCTCGATCACCTACTACGCGCTCTTCTTTCCCGTCATCGAGTTCTTCACGGCGATCGCGCTCGCGCTCATCCTCTGGTACGGCGGCGTGCAGATCCTCGCCGGTGGCGTGACCGTCGGGGTCGTGGCCGCCTTCCTCCAGTACGCACGCCGCTTCTTCCGCCCCATCCAGGACCTGTCGGAGAAGTACAACCTCTTGCAGGGCGCGATGGCGTCGTCCGAGCGCGTCTTCAAGCTCCTCGACAGGGAGATCGCGATCGTCGACCCGCCCGACCCCCTCGAGCTCACCGACCCCGTGCGGGGCGCGATCGAGTTCCGCGACGTCTGGTTCGCATACGGAGCGCGTGAGGACGGCGAGCCCGACTGGGTCCTCAAAGGGGTCAGCTTCCGCGTGGCGCCGGGCGAAAAGATGGCGATCGTCGGGCACACGGGCGCGGGCAAGACGACGGTTATCAACCTCCTCATGCGCTTCTACGACGTGGAGCGCGGGCAGATCCTGCTGGACGGCGTGCCCATCGGCCGGCTCCGCCTCACCGACCTGCGCACGCGCATCGGCCTGGTGCTCCAGGACGTGTTCCTCTTCAGCCAGGACGTCGCGTACAACATCCGCCTCGGTTCACCGGACATCGATGACGCGCGCGTGCGCCGGGCCGCCGAGCGCCTGGGCGCCGCGCCGTTCATCGAGCGCCTGGAAGAGGGCTACGCGCAGTCGCTGGGGGAGCGCGGATCCACGCTGTCGGTCGGCGAGCGCCAGCTGGTCAGCTTCGCCCGGGCCCTCGCGTTCGATCCGGAGATCCTCATCCTGGACGAGGCGACCAGCTCGGTGGATTCGGAGATCGAGGAGAAGATCGAGCGGGCGACCGACGAGCTGCTGAAGGGGCGTACATCGCTCGTGATCGCCCATCGCCTGTCGACCGTGCAGAACGCCGACCGCATCCTGGTGCTGCACCATGGCGAGCTGCGCGAGGAGGGCACGCACGAGGAACTGCTCGAACACGGCGGGCTGTACGCGCGCCTGCACGAGCTGCAGTTCGCCTCCGCGGTGGGGTGACGGCGCGCTCCCGCGCGCGCGCCGATTGAGACCGTTGAAACCTTTCGCTTCTTGCGCCCATCCAACCCGACGAGAGGGTCCGGGTGCCGGCGAGCGGAGGGGACGATGCGAGGGTTCGTGCGGATGGGGGTCGGGGTGGCGTTACTCGTACCCGCCGGCGTGGCGGGGCAGCCCGTCCTGCGGCAGCCGGGTCCGGGGCCCGTCCGGACCGCGCTGGCGGCCCGGACGCCCACGGAGATCCGCGTGGACGGACTGGCCGACGACATGGTCTGGGCCGACGCGACCCCGATCCGGGATTTCCGGCAGTACGACCCCGACCCGGACGCCGACCCGACGCTGCGGACCGAGTTCCGGGTGGCCTACGACGAGCACGACCTGTTCGTCTTCGTGCGCGCGTACGACCCGCACCCCGACAGCATCATGCGTGCGCTCAGCCGGAGGGACGTGCGCAGCCCGTCCGACCAGATCGGCATCTACGTGGACTCGTACCGTGATCGGCGGACCGGCTTCGCCTTCTACGTGAACCCGGACGGGGTGAAGCGGGACTTCGCCGTCAGCGACGACTCGAACGAGGACTCGTCCTGGAACGGGGTCTGGGACGTCGCCACGCGTGTCGACTCGCTGGGGTGGACCGCCGAGTTCCGCATCCCGCTCTCGCAGCTCCGCTACACTGACGCGGAGGAGCACACATTCGGGTTCGGGATGCGGCGCACCGTCGAGCGCTACCCGGAGTCGGTCGCATGGCCGGCGTACAGCCGGACGACGCCGGGGCTCATGTCGCAGCTGGGCGAGCTGGGCGGGCTCGAGGGCCTGGGCTCGGCGGATCGGGTCGAGCTATCGCCCTACGCGGTGGCGAAGAACGTGACGAGGGCGGCCGCCGGCGGGGCGTACGAGCATCCGCAGGAGACGGCCGTCGGCGCCGACCTGAAGATCGGCATCACGCCCAACGTCACGCTGAACGCGACCGTGAATCCGGACTTCGGACAGGTGGAGGCGGATCCGGCGGTGCTGAACCTGAGCGCGTTCGAGACCTTCTTCTCCGAGCGCCGCCCCTTCTTCGTCGAGGGCACGGGCCTCTACGCCTTCCCGCTCAACTGCTACATCGTGGTGGACTGCTCGACCCACGAGGGGCTCTTCTATTCGCGGCGCATCGGGCGGAGCCCGTCCCTCTCCGGAGAATACGGCGACGCGAGCACGCCCACTGCCACGCCGATCCGCGCGGCCGCGAAGATGACCGGGCGCAGCGCCGGTGGTCTCTCGTTCGGGGCCCTGGATGCCGTAACCGGCGGCGTGACCGGAACGGATGACCGTACCGTAGAGCCGCGCGCGAACTATGCGGTGCTGCGCGCGCAGCAGGACCTGCGCGACGGGGACGCGGGCCTCGGGGTGATCGTCACCGGCGTGAACCGGGCCACCGACACGTGGTCGGCGCCCTGGATGCTTCGAAGCGCGTACGTCGCGGGAGTGAGCTTCCGCAATCGATTCGGCGACAGGAACTACCAGGTGTCCGGCTCGTTCGCGCTGTCACGGGTCGCGGGAACGCCCGAGGCCATCACCCGCACGCAGCGCGGCTCGGTGCACTACTACCAGCAGCCGGGGGACGCCCTCGCGGTGGACTCGACGGCGACATCGCTGGGGGGATACGCGGCACAGATCAAGGTCGGGAAGTACGGCGGCGGCATCACCCGCATCGAGTCGAGCCTGGTGCGCATGTCGAGCGGCTTCGAGGTGAACGACCTGGGCTACCTGCGTCGGGCGGACATCACGGACTGGAGCACCTGGGCGGCGCTCTCGTTCCAGACGCCCACCAAGCTGTACCGCTGGGCCCAGATCAACGGTAACACCTGGCATCATTGGAACACGTCCGGGGCGCACATCGAGAGCGCGGTCAACCTGAACGGCCACATGGGGCTGCACAACAACTGGGACGTGCACCTGGGCGGGACCGTCAACCGGCTCGGCGGGGCCATGTGCGATCGCTGCACCCGCGGAGGACCGCTGCTTCGCAGGGACCCCGGCATCTACCCGTGGGGCGGCGTGAACGCGGACAGCCGCCGCGCGCTGGTCCCGGGCATCTGGGCGAACCTCGGCTTCTGGGACGGAGGCAGGAGCTCGTCGGTGGGGCTCGATCCCTACCTCCAGCTCCGGCTCTCCACGCGCCTGGCCGCAAGGATCGGCGCAAGCGTATACGACGCGAGCGACAACACCCAGTGGTTCGGGAACTACACGGAGGACGGCGCCACGCGCTACACCTTCGCGCACCTCGACCAGACGACGGTCTCGCTGAACCTCCGGGTCAACTACACGCTCACGCCGGACCTGACGTTCGAGCTCTATGGCGAGCCGTTCACCAGCTCGGGCACGTACACGGACATGCGCGAAGTGGGCCCGACCCCGGATGCGGCCCGCTACGACGACCGGTTCCTCCCGTATCCGACGCCGGCCGACGCAGCGACGTCGTTCTCCTTCAGCCAGCTGCGGACGAACGCCGTCGTGCGCTGGGAGTACCGGCCCGGGTCGACGCTCTTCGTCGTGTGGGCGCACGGACGCGAGGGATCCGCCGAGGACGGCCGCCGCCAGTCGTGGCACGCGGACTTCCGCGACCTCTTCGACCGTCACCCCGACAACACCTTCCTTGTGAAGGTGGCCTACTGGTTCAACCGTTAGGCAACGGAGCGCTCAGCCCTTCTCGGCCGGCTCCCCAAGGTCGCCCGCCTTCGCGCTCAGTCGGGACGTCGCGCCCCGCAGGACCGACTGGATGTCCACTCCCACCGCGGACGAGATGGCCTCCACGGTCCCGAGCGCTCCGTGCACCCTCTGGTTCACCGCGTTGCTCACGCCCGTGCCGGTACCTCCGTCGATCACCACGACCTTGTCGATGTCCACGCCTTCGACCGCCTGCACGGAGGTGGCCAGCAGTTGGGGCAGCTTCTCCGCGAGCAGCACCGCGAACGCCTGATCGCCTCCGGCCTTCACCTGCTCGTAGAGCATCTGGAGCACCTGCGCGCTGGCCCGACCCTGCTCCAGGATCGGCGCGGCCTCGCCCTCGGCGCGGGCCTTGGCGGCGGCGCGCTCCGCGTTGGCGGGCTCCACCACGTCCGCCTGCAGGCGGAGCTTCTCCCGTTCGACCCGGCGCGTCTCCAACGCCTTCTGCGCCTCGACCTCCGACTCCTGGGCCTTCACCTGCGCGGTGCGCTCGACGATCTGGGCCTCGCGGTCCAGCTCGGCCTTGCGCACGCGCAGCTGGTTCTGCGCCTCGGCGATGCGCACGGCGGCCTCGGCCTCCTTGATTTCCGCCAGCTGGCGGGCGGAGGCCTGCCGCTGGCGGGTCTCGGCCGTGGCGTCGGCCTCTGCGATCTCGGCGTCGCGCACGGCCTCCGCAGCGCGCTTGCGGCCGATGGCCTCCAGGTAGCCCCGCTCGTCGCTCACGTTCTGGATCTTGAGCACGTCCAGGTGGAAGCCCAGCGCCGCCAGGTCCTCGCCGGCGTCCTCTGCGAGGGCCCGCGCGAAGCCCAGCCGGTCTTCGTTCACCTCCTCGGGGGTCAGCGTGGCCAGCACGCCGCGAAGGTTCCCCATGAGGGTGTCCTTGGCCAGGCTCCAAATCTCCTCTTCGGTCTTGTCCAGCAGACGCTCCACGGCGTTGTTGAACACCGTCTCGGGCTGCGACGCGATCTTGACCGCGGCGATCGCCTCGATGTTCAGCGGGATGTTCCCCTTCGAGAACGCGTTGGCCACGGAGATCTCGACGGGGAAGGTCTCGAGGGAGATGTGCTGCACGGTCTCCACGATCGGCACGCGCAGCGTGCGCCCCCCGATGACGGAGCGGTAGCCCACGTTCTCTCCCGAGATGAGCTTGCGCTCCCGGCCGGTGAGCACGGCGGCCCGGTTGGGCGGCACGATGACGATGAGGGATCGGATGGTCATCACCGCCACGACCACGACGAAGAGCAGCGCTACGGCCAGAGCGAAGCCGCCGCTGACGAGATCAGGGTTCATGGGACCCTCCAGGTCCTCGCGAGTACGTTCATTCCCGAACCGGCACGCGGATCACGCACCGAGCAGCTCCTGCGATATGGGGGCGACGAGCGCCACCCCTCGTTGCATCTCCACTACCACCACGGACTTCCACGTGGACGGATCACCCTGGTCCAGGGCTGACGGGTGCGGCAGCGCCCTCAGCTCCACCGAGTGCCCGAGCCGCTCCACCACGACCTTCCCCCCTGTGCCGGTGATGGGCAGCGTCACCCTGCCGGAGTGGCCGACGAAGGCGTCCTCTCCCTCCACCGTGCCGGACTCCGAGCGCCGCACCCAGCCGAAGGCCACGTTGATGAGCGTGCCCGACAGGACGCCGCCGGCGACGGCGAAGGCCGCGGTCGCCAGCGCCGAGGTGGCGGGGAGGACGTAGGTCAGCAACGTCCCCACCGCACCGAAGCCGAAGAGCGTGTACGTCACCGTGCGGATGGAGAAGATCTTCGAGGCGACCTGCGAGGCGTGGGCGCCGTCGGAAAGGTCGTGGTCCACGTCCATGTGGGACGCGTCCACGTGGCCGGCGTCCGCGTCGAAGTGGCCCGCGTCCGTCTCGAAATGAGCGTCGAGGGTGACGTCGGTGTCGAGGCTGGCGTCCGTGGAGAGATCGACGTCGCCGTGCCCGCCGAGGATGTCCCCCAGCAGGGAGAGTCCCAGGAAGCCGCCACCCAGGACCAGCGAGAACACGTAGAAGGCAACCATCTGACCGATTGATACGGGGCTCGCGGGGAGGACCTTCACCGGCAAGATCGGGTGGTGGGGGTCGCAGCGACAGTATCTCGGCGCAGGTCGCATCGCCGGGAGATGCTCCGAGAGCGCCCGTTGACCTAAAATTCTTAGGCCATTACGATTGCTCTAAGATTCTTAGGCCATTGGGAACACCATGTCCGACGACACGCTGACCGTACTCAAGGGGACGCTCGAGTTCCTTACGCTGCGTACGCTCGCCGGAGGAGGCGAGATGCACGGCTTCCAGATCCTCGAATGGCTCCACCGGGCCACGCGGGAGGAGCTCCAGGTCGAGGAAGGTGCGCTCTACCCGGCCCTGCACCGCATGGAGAAGCGCGGCTGGCTGGCGGCACGCTGGGCGACGTCCGAGCGGGGACGCAGAGCGAAGTACTACCGGCTCACTGCCGCGGGGAGACGTGCGCTCGCCCAAGAGGAGGAGCGCTGGGCGCGCTACGTCACTGCGGTGGCCCGCATATCGCGGCCGCAGGAGGCGTGAGGTGGACCGGTTGCGCAGGAAGCGGCTGGACGACGAGATCCGTCATCACATCGAGGAGCGTGCCGCGCGCCTGGTGGCGGAGGGAATGGACGCAGGCGAGGCGCTGCGCGAAGCGGAGCGGGCCTTCGGCGATGTGGGCGCGGTGCGCGCGGAGCTGGAGCAGATCGAAGAACCGCCGCGGGGCGCCCTCGCGCTCCTCTTCGACCGCGTCCGGACCGACCTCGCCTTCGCCGGGCGCCAGCTGCGCCGTGCACCGGGGTTCGCCGCCGTCGCAATCCTCACCCTGGGTCTCGGCATCGGATCTGCGACCGCGATCTTCGGGCTGGTGAAGGCCGTTGTGCTCGATCCGCTGCCCTATCCGCAGGCGGACCGGATCGTCGTATTCAACCAGGAGACGCCCGACGGCCTGCGCTTCTCGGTGTCCGAGCCCGACTTCCGGGACTTCAGGAGCCGGGTCCGCTCCGTCGAGCTCCTCACCGCGGTCAGTCGGGCGGACCTCACGTACATCGAGGACGGCCGGCCGGTCAACGTGGTGGCCATGCAGGTGACCGGGAGCTTCTTCCCCCTGTTCGGCGGCACGGCGACGACGCTCGGGCGCGCGTTCACCGACCAGGAGTCGGGTGAGCGCGCCCGCAAGCTGGTGGTCGTGAGCCATGCCTTCTGGGCGGAGGACCTGGGAGGCGATCCGGACGTGGTCGGCACCTCCCTCGTCCTCGACGACATGCCCTACGAGGTCGTCGGCGTGGCGCCCCGGGGATGGGCGCCGCCCATGGCCGGCGATGTGTGGATCCCCATCACGTTCGCGGACCCCGACCGCACGGACCACAACCTGGACGCAGTGGGCCGCCTGGCCGCCGGCGCCACGCTGGGCAGCGCAAGCGCCGACGCGGACGCCGTCGCCGCGGAGCTCGGACGCGAGCATCCCGACACGAACGGTGGCTGGGGCACGCAGCTCCGTCCGCTCAAGAGCGCTGTGCTCGGACCGCGGCGCATCCAGGCAGCGTGGGTCCTTCTAGGGGCCGTTGGGCTCCTCCTCCTCCTCGCCTGTGCAAGCGTGTCGAACCTCCTTCTGGCCCGAGCGAGCGGGCGCGGCCGCGAGATGGATCTGCGCGGGGCGCTGGGTGCGAGCCGCCGCAGGCTCGTGCAACAGCTCCTGACCGAAAGCTCCGTGCTCGCGAGCGCCGGGGCCGTCGTCGGCATCCTCTTCGCGTACGCGCTCCTGCCGGGCCTGCAGGCGATGAGCCCGGCCGACACTCCGCGTATCGGCGAGGCCTCCGTCGACGCCGTGGTGGTGCTCGCCGCCGCAGCGGCGGCGCTCCTCACCGGCCTGGTGTTCGGGCTCGCTCCTGTGGTGCACGTGCTCCGCGGGAACCGCACTTCGGCTCGTAGCGCGGGCCGGGTGACGGGCGGCAGCGGGCGCGCGAGGGCCGGCCTGGTCGCCGCGCAGGTGGCCGTGTCGGTCACCCTTCTCTTCGGCACCGGTGTGCTGGGCGCGAGCTTCCTGCGCCTGCAGCGGGTCGATCCGGGGATGGACGTGGACCACACCCTCGTCGTGCCGCTGATGCTCTCCGGGGACCGGTACTCCGTGGCCGAGCGTCGGGTCACGGTCGACGCTCTTCACGCCCGGCTCGCGTCCCTCCCCGGAGTCGAGGCCGTGGGGAGCTCGAACATCATTCCGTTCAGCGGAGCGAACACGGCGGTGGACGTCAACGTGGAAGGGCAGCCCACGAGCCCGGACGCCGCACCGTTCGCCCCATGGCGTGCCGTGTCGAGAACCTACCTCGACGCCGCGGGGCTCGAGCTGCTCCACGGGCGCACGTTCGAAGCACCCGACTTCGACGAGGGCGCCGCGGACGTGGTGGTCGTCACGCGTACGCTCGCCCGGCAGCTCTTCGGCGATCCGGCATCCGCGGTGGGCCGGCGCATCGCCTTCGGATGGGACGGCACGAACTACCGGCGCATCGTCGGCGTGGTGTCCGACCTCGAGGACCGCGAGCTGGCCGGCGCGCCGCCCGCGACGTTCTTCATGCCCGCAGCCGGCTTCATGAACTGGTCCGTGTTCCTCGTACGCTTCCGACCCGGCGCCCCGCTGGTGGAAGCGAGCGAGGTCCGGCGAGCGGTGTGGGACGTGGATCCGAACCTCCCCGTGCCGACCGTCGAGCGCCTGGCCGACCGTGTAGGCGGCTCGGTGACGAGCCCGCGCTTCAACGTGCTGGTCATGGGGATGCTCGGGATCGTCGCGCTCGTGCTGTCGGTCATGGCCATCTACGGGCTGATCCTCTTCGCGGTGCGTCAGCGCACGAGGGAGATCGGCGTCCGCCTCGCGCTGGGGGCACGCGCATCGGGCGTGGTGGCACTCCTGCTCCGACGGGGGCTGGTGATCACGGCCGCAGGCACGGCGGTCGGCGCGCTCCTCTCCCTGGGGCTGTCTCGCTACCTCGACTCGCTCCTCTTCGGAGAGGTCGGATCGCGCGTACCCACGCTGTTGGCGGCGGCCGTCGTGGTGACCTTCACCGCGCTCGCCGCGACGTGGATCCCGGCCCGGCGCGCGAGCCGCGTCGACCCACGGGAGGCGCTCGGCGCCGAGTGACGCCTCAGCGAGGTCGTGCTTCGCGCCGGATCGTACCCGACGTGTCGGGCACGGCACGTGCCCGGGCGCTGTCCGCGGCGATGCGTGCGCTGTCCGCGCGAGCGGCCGCTCGCACCGAGTCGGCGCGGGCCACCGCCGCCGCCGAGTCGGCCTTGGCCGCCAGGACGGAATCGAGGACGGCCATCCGCTGCGAGACAGGCACGATACGGTTCGCGATGCGGATCGACGGCTCCTCGGGGAAGCCGCCGTCCGGCTCGAGTGCCGCCTCGGTGTAGTGGCTTCCCGGGTTCCAGAGGATCCACTCGTCGATACCGGCGTCGTACGCCGCCTGGATCTGGGCCCGGACCTCCGCGGCCGTGTAAGCGGGCTTGCCCAGGCTGAAGTCCTGCAGCCACGGACGCGTCGCACCGGCGCCCTCGACCGATCGGGAGCGACGCAACGCGTCGCCCAGCGCCCGGCGGACGATCTCGTACGGGTAGGCGTTCGGGGTCTGGTAGCCGAAGCTCCCTTCCCAGTAGTGGCTCGGGTAGACCATCGGCAGCGCCACGTCGACCGCGCCGATGAACGACTCCCACACCTGGCCGATGCCCACGTCCCTCGAGGCTGATGCCGTGACGCCGAAGACGTCGGCGGTGACCCGCACGCCCAGCTCCGAAAGCTGGTCGCGCGAGTACGCCAGGAAGCTCCGGATCGCTTCCGGCTTGGCCATGTCGCCGGCACCCGGGTATGCGACGAGATCTTTCTCGGCGGCGGGGATGTCGGGGAACCGGACGTAGTCCCACTGGATCTCGGGGAAGCCCATCCCCACCACCTCGCGGGCGAGCCCTACGTGGTAGTCCCACACGCGACGGTCGTAGGGATTGAGCCACACGATCCCCTTCCCGTCCTTGAAGACGCCGCCGCTCACGGTCTGGACCGCCATCTCGGGGTGCGCCGCCGTGAGCAGAGGGTCCTTCACGATCACGATGCGGGCGATGGGGTAGATGCCCTCGGCCTTCAGGCGACGGAGGAGGGCCGGGAGGTTCGCGATGCGCACCTCCCCGGTGGCGCCGATCTCGCGCGCCAGGGGCACCGAGGTGCGATGGCTCACGTAGCCGCTCGCGTCCTTGATGTCGATGACGAACGTGTTGATCTCCGTGCGCCGGGCGAGGGCGAGGAGCTGGTCCACCCGCCGCTGCGACCCGGCCGCCCACGCGTTGAGATAGATCCCCCGGATGTGCTCGGGCCGATCGAAGTGCGGGGGCTCCGCGTCCGCCTCCTCCACCGCCGGGACGCCGGCCGTGGACGCGGGCGTGGACGCCACCGCGGGAGACGGCGCGGGCGCCTTCTCCGTCTCCTCCTCGTCCGCAGGCAGTCGGACGGTCTCGACGTCCGTCGCCTCCGGGATCTCGGGAAGCGTCGCCGCGTCGGCCGTGTCCACCGGGCCCCGCGCATCGGGTGCGCGCCGGAACGCGGACGGTCCGGCCTCGCAGGCCCCGAGGAGGGCCAGGAGGGCCAGAGCGCCGAGAGCTCCGATTCGCGGGGTCACGGTGGGGCCGTCGGGGCCGCTAGTAGGCCTGGAGGGTGGGGTCCACTTCGTCGCGCCACCCGATCACGCCGCCCTTCAGGTTGCGGACGCCGTCGAAGCCTCGCTCCAGCATCAGGCGCGTGGCCCAGGCGCTCCGGCTCCCCGTGCGGCAGTACAGCACGATGGGTCGGTCCCTGGGAAGCTCGCCCAGGCGCGAGGGGACCTCCCACGCCGGGATGCGGAGCTGTCCGACCTCCGGGAGGTCGGCGATGCGGCGCTCGAAGTGCTCGCGCACGTCGACGAGCGTCGGGATCTCGCCGTCGTCCAGGCGGCTCTTCAGCTCCCCCGGGGTGATCTCGGGGATGTCGGAGGCTTCGGTCATGGGCCAGGGAGTCAACGGCGTGGCAGGATGTCGTCCAGCAGAGCGGCGGAACGCTCCGCGGCACCGAGGTGGCGCTGAATATAGCCGAAGGTACGCTCGCCGGCGTACGTCCGTTCCGATTCATCGCTCATCCACAGCGTCAAAACCTCCGCGAGGTCCTCGCTGGCGCGTACCTCCCTCGCGCCGCCCTCCGCGAGAAGCCGGCCCGCCGCGCGCGCGTTGGCGTGGCGGGGTCCGAAAGCCACGGGAAGGCGCGCCGCCGCCGGCTCCAGCACGGAGTGCAGCCCCGCGTCGTGGAATCCTCCTCCGACGTAGGCCGCTCCCCCCACCGTATACAGTTGCGCCAGCACGCCCACCCGGTCCACAACCACGACATCGACGCCGCGCGCGTCGCCGCGCGCTTCCACGTCGCCCAGAGTGGCGGACCTCCATCCGTCGCCGGCCAGGACGCGCAGCAGCCGCTCGACGTGATCCGCGTCCGGCTCGTGCGGCGCGAGCACCGCTCGCAGATCCGGGACCCGACGGCGCACCGCCGCCAGCGCGGTAAGGAGCACCGCGTCGTCGGCCGGCCAGGTCGAGCCGGCCACGACCGTAGGCCTCGGGTCCTCGTGGAACGGTCGGAGCCACGGTGCTTCCGGATCCGCAACCGTCGCCCGCTGTGCCGCCGAGTCGATCCCCGGATCCCCGGTGACGCGGATCGCCTCGCCACGGACCCCCAACCTCCGGAACCCGTCGGCGTCCTCCTCGGTGATCGCACCGACGAGCGACATGCTCCGCCACACCTCGCGCAGGAGCGTGCGCGCCGGCCAGCGGCCGCGCCCGGCGCCCGGCGGAACGGTCCCGCCCACCATGGTGACGGGCACGCGGCGGCGCGTCGCCTCCCCGACCAGGATCGGCCACGCTTCGGTCTTGGTGAACACGACCACGTCGGGTGAGGCAGCATCCAGGACCGATGCCATTTCGTCCGGGAGGTCCCACGGGAGATAGCCCGCCACGTCGGCCGGCATCCGACGGGCCAGCTCTACGGCGGAGGGAGAGAAGTGGGTGTAGAGCGACTGGAGCCCGGGCCTGAGCGTCCGCCAAGCCTCGAGCACGGCGCGCGCCTGCAGGCCCTCGCCCACGGAGGGGGCGTGGATCCACGCAGCCGGCCGATCCGGCTCTCGCGACGCCCGCCCCCACGCCACCAGGCGGCTCGCGGCATCCCGGCGCCCCGCGATCCCCCGCGCCAGCTTGGACCCGCCACGGCCCACCACCGGCGTCGCGATGCGCAGCGTCCTCTGTGCGGCACGATACAAGGCCAGGGCGGGGTTCATGGGCCGGACGTTATAGATTCCGACCATGACGTTCCAGATCACGGTCCGTTATGGTGGGCGCTACCAGCGCTATCACACCTTCACCGTGGACGCGGCCGACGCCCGCCAAGCGCTGGAGGAGGCCGCCCGGGCCATACCGGACGAAGTGGCCGCCGAAGCCGACCTGGTCGAGCTCCGCGTGGCGGTGGACCCCGACAAGCGACAATACCTGGGCGAGGTCTGACCGACCGGGCCCCGAAGAACCGGCTCCGCTCGCCCGTATTGCCCTACGAGCCTGCCCGCGGAGCGCAGGGAAGCACCCGATCCCATTCCACCATGCCGGAGGACTGCATCCATGGCACCCATCTTCCTCGCCATCGTCGCCATCGTCCTGGGCGCGGCGATCCGCTCGATCGGACCCTCCATCGGAAAGTCGGCCGGAGCGGCGCGCCTCGTGGGATACGGCTTCATGGCAGCCGGCCTGCTGCTGGCCGCCTCGAACGCCCTCGCCGTGATCTCGGTGGGTGAGGTGGGCGTCCAGCACTTTCTGGGCAAGATCTCCCAGACCCCGCTCGACCAGGGCGTGCACATGATCAACCCGCTCGCGAGCATCGAGAAGATGTCGATCCGCGAGCAGAGCTTCCCACCGGACGGCAGCATCGAGAAGATCGACGCCCAGACCAGCGAGCAGCTCAACGTCGCGCTCGAGGTTTCGATCCTCTACCGGATCGACCCGGCCAACGCCCCGGACCTGTACCAGCGCATCGGCTCGGAGAGCCAGATCAAGCAGCGCATCGTCCTCAACTCGGTGCGCAACGGCGTCCGGGACGCGGTGGCGACGAAGTCGATCAACGACATCTTCTCGCCGAACCGGCGTGAGATCGCCGAGGACATGAAGGCCGCCATCCAGGCCAAGGCGGGCGACCGCATCGAGGTGCTGGACGTGTTCGTGCGCGACGTACAGGCGCCGCCCAAGGTGCGCGAGGCCATCGAGGAGAAGCTGCAGCGCGAGCAGAACGTCTCCGCCGAGCGCTTCCAGACCGAGATCATCCAGGAGAAGGCGCGCCAGCAGATCGAGCAGGCCAAGGGGATCGCGGAGGCCCAGCACATCATCTCCGAGGGACTCACCCCCCAGTACCTGACGTTCTACTACATCGAGCAGCTCGCGAAGCTGCCTGCGGGCTCGGTCGTGTACGTCCCCACGGAGGGCGGCGTGCCGTTGATGCGCCAGATCAACGGGGCCGGCGGCGGCCGTTGAACGGGTGAACGCCCGGAGGGAATCGGTCGGCCGACGGCCCGCAGGGCCGGTCGCGGCGATCTGCGCGGCCTGGATGCTGTCCCTCGCGTTCGACGTCTTCCTGCACGCGGGATTGCTGGCACGGCTGTATGCACGCCCGAGCCCGGTCCTCCTCCCGGCGGATCGTGCCTTCGCGCGCATCCCCTTGGGCTGGACCGCTTTCCTCGTCCTGACCGCCGCCCTCTGGTGGCTGTTGCGCCGCGCGGACGTGCGCGGAGCCGCGGCGGGCGGGCGTCTGGGCCTGTCGGGCGGGCTCCTCCTCTGGGGGGCGTGGAGCCTCGGGCTCTACTCGATCAGCCGGTTCGATGGCGACCTGTTGATCGGGTGGTGGCTCGGGCAGGCGGCCGAGCTCGGGATCGCCGGTGCGGTTCTGGGTGCCGCGAGGGCCGGGATGGGCCGAGGGAAGCTGTTCACACGGGTGGCGTTGGCCATGGTCGTCCTGGTGGCGGGCACGGTGGTCCTCCAGGCCCTGGGCCTCGCTCCTCCCATGAAGACCGTGGGGACGGGGTGAGCCCCCACCCCGACGGCCGAAACACCGAGCGGCTCCGGAGCATAGTAGGAAGCGTGAACGACACCGGCTCCGGGGCCCGCCCCCTCCGCTCCCGCCTGCTGCGCGGCGGCTTCGTCGTCCTGGCCCTGGGCATGGTGGCGGGGTGCTGGGCCTGCTCGCCCGTCTACGTGATCAAGGCGGGGATGGCGGAAGCGCGGATCCTGCGGGCGCGTCGGCCGATCGCCGACGTCCTCACGGACTCGACGACCGACGCGGACACGCGCGGCAAGCTGGCGTTCCTGGTGGAGGCGCGCCGCTTCGCCGCCGACGACCTCGGCATCGACGTGGGCGACGCCTATACGCAGTACACCGCTCTGGAGAGCGACACGCTCGCGCTGGTCCTGTCCGCGGCCGAGAAGGATCGCCTGGCGCCCAAGACGTGGTGGTTCCCCATCGTGGGCAACGTCCCCTACAAGGGGTTCTTCGACGAGGAGGACGCCCGCGAGGCCCAGGGCGACCTCGAGGTCGAGGGCTTCGATACGTACCTGCGTCCCACCGCGGCGTTCAGCACCCTCGGATGGTTCAACGATCCGGTCCTCTCGTCGATGCTGGACACCGACGACGTCGAGGTCGTGGAGACCGTCCTCCACGAGCTGTCGCACCGCTATCTGTTCGTGCCCGGCCAGGTCGGCTTCAACGAGAGCTACGCCACGTTCGTGGGGCGGGTCGGCGCCGCCCGCTTCTTCTGCACCCGGCCGGGCGGTGGGCCCGACACGGTGAAGTGCCAGCGCGCCGAAGCGCGCTGGCGCGACTACCAACGCTTCAGCGTGTTCGTGGACGGCCTGGTAGAGGACCTCGACGCGGTCTACGACCGCACCGACCTCACGTACGAGGAGAAGCTCGCGGGCCGACAGGAGGTCTTCACGGCGGCGCTGCACCACTTCGACGTCGACGTGGCACCGACGTTCGAGAGCGTGGGCTTCGGAGGCTTTCGACACACGCCGCTGAACAACGCCACGCTCCTCGCGCGCATCCGGTACTTCCACCGCCTGCCGGACTTCCAGCGCCTGCTCGAGGCGCACGGCAGTGATCTGAAGGAGGTCCTGACCGCGCTGAAGGCCGGGGTCGGGACCGTGGACGACCCGTTCGATCTTCTTCCCGGGGAGAGGGGTGGATGACGATGCCGAAGAAGCTCCTGGTCGCGCTGCTCGCGGTCGCGCTGTCGGCGCGGCCGGCCGCCGCGCAGACCACCTCGTACGAGGTGAACCTCCTGGACCGTGCGGACGACCGCTTCAAGGTCGTCGTGCAGCTCACCGGCCTCGGTCCGGCCGACTCGATCTTCCAGTTCGCCGCGACGGCCCCCGGCACCTACCAGATCGAGGACATCGGCCGCTACGTGCGGGGTCTGCAGTCCTTCGACGGCGACGGCTCCGAGGTCCCCGTCGCCCGTGTCTCGACCAACCAGTGGCGCTTCTCCGATCCGGCGCGGGTGCACACGGTGCGCTACGCGATCGCCGAGACGTGGGACACACCGGTCCCCGAGCACTCGCCCTACCTCATGTGCGGCACGTCCATCGAAGCCGACAACGTGCTGGTGAGCCCGCACGCGGTGTTCGGCTACCCGGCCCTCCGCCAGGGCCAGCCGGTCCGGGTACGCTTCGAGCGGCCGGCGGACTGGAGGGTGGGCTCGGCGCTCGTCCCCGACGCGCAGGGGTGGTACCACGCGGACGACTACGACCAGCTCGTGGACTCTCCGTTCCTCATGGGGAGCACGCTCACCGAGGCGACGCTCTCCATCGGAGGCGTGCCTGTCGAGGTGTGGGTCTACTCGAAGACCGGCAAGATCCAGGCGAAGCGGCTCCTGGGGAGCATGCGCGCCATGCTCACCTCGGCGGGCGCGTTCCTGGACGGGCTCCCGGTGGACCGATACGCGTTCCTCTGGCACTTCGAGGACGTGAGCATGGGCGCGTGGGAGCACAGCTACAGCTCGGAGTACGCGATGGCCGAGCCGCAGACGTGGACCGATGCCGTCGGCCAGGACCTGACCGACATGGCGGCGCACGAGTTCTTCCACGTGGTGACGCCGCTCCACATCCACAGCGAGATCATCGAGCACTTCGACTTCGAGCACCCGACGCCCTCCCAGCACCTCTGGCTGTACGAGGGCGTAACCGAATGGGCGTCCGATGCGATGCAGCTCCGCTCGGACCTGGTCCAGCTCCCCGCCTACCTCGACAAGGTGGTGGAGAAGATCCTCGTCGACCGGCAGTTCTTCGATGAGTCGTACTCCCTCCGGAAGCTCGCGCTGACGTCCTACACCGACGCCGGCCAGCGGCAGTACGGCAACATCTACATGAGGGGGGCGCTCGTGGCCGGGCTCCTGGACATCCGGCTGCTGGAGCTGTCGGGCGGCCGCCGGGGGCTGCGGGAGCTGATCCTCGATCTCGCCAAGGAGTACGGGAAGGACCGGCCGTTCCCCGAGGACCGCTTCTTCGACATCGTGACGGCGAAGACCTATCCGGAGATCGGCGACTTCTTCGACCGGTACGTGAAGGCCGCCGAGCCGCTGCCGATCGCCGCCTACTACGCGAAGCTCGGGATCCGCTTCGTGGGCGGCGACATCCCCCGCTTCGAGATCATGAAGGACGCCACGCCCGAGCAGATCGCGCTCCGCCGGGCCTGGCTGCGCGGGCGCCCGGCCGCATAGTCCCGGCCCGGTTGGGCGGCGGCCACACCGGTGGGGCCGCCCTTGGGCGGGACCCACCTCCCCTTTAGTTTGCGGCTTCCCCTGGGAATTCCGCATGGAGCAGCACGTTCGCACGACCATGTCCACTGAAGACCGAGACGCCTACAGCCCTTCGCGGGTCGAGGAGAAGTGGCAGCGCCTGTGGGAGGAGCGCGGAACGAACTCGTTCACGCTCGAGGCGCTGACGACCGCGGAGAAGCCGTTCTACAACCTGATGATGTTCCCCTACCCCTCGGCCGAGGGGCTCCACGTGGGCAACATCTACGCGTTCACGGGTGCGGACGTGCACGGCCGCTACCAGCGGATGCGCGGACGCACGGTGTTCGAGCCCATCGGCTTCGACGCCTTCGGGATCCACTCGGAGAACTTCGCCCTGAAGCGGGGCGTGCATCCCATGGACCTGATCCCGTCCAACGTGCGCAACTTCACCCGGCAGCTCCGGCGCACGGGCGGGATGTTCGACTGGAACCACGCCGTCAACACGACGGATCCCGCCTACTACAAGTGGACGCAGTGGATCTTCCTGCAGCTCTTCAAGGCCGGGCTGGCCGAGCGCAAGGAGGCTCCGGTCAACTGGTGTCCCTCGTGCATGACCGTGCTGGCCAACGAGCAGGTCATCGGGGGTGCGTGCGAGCGGTGCGGCACCCCGGTCGAGCAGCGGCGCATCGCGCAGTGGTTCTTCCGGATCACGAAGTACGCCGAGCGTCTCCTCGACAACCTGGCGACGCTGGACTGGTCGGACACGACCCGCGCCGCCCAGACCAACTGGATCGGCCGGAGCGAGGGTGCGCGCCTGCGCTTCCCGGTGCTCGACGCGGACGCGAAGGAGACGGGCGGCACCATCGAGGTGTTCACCACCCGTCCGGACACCGTGTTCGGCGCCACCTACATGGTGCTCGCCCCCGAGCATCCCCTGGTGGACGCGCTGACCGACGAGGCGCACGCCGCCCGGGTCGGCGCGTACCGCGAGGAATCCGTGCGCAAGGACCTGGTCGCCCGGCAGAAGGTGGACAAGACGAAGACGGGCGAGTTCACCGGGGGCTACTGCCGCAATCCGGCGACCGGCGAGCCGATCCCGGTCTGGATCGCGGACTACGTCCTGATGGAGTACGGCACCGGCGCGATCATGGCGGTGCCCGGCCACGACGAGCGTGACTTCGAGTTCGCCACCCAGTTCCACCTGCCCATCGTGCGGGTCGTCGCCGGCCCCGGCGAGGACGCGGACACGCCGCTCACGGAGGCGTACGTCGGGCAAGGCGTCCTGGTGAATTCCGCCGCCTTCGACGGCACCGACGTGGACGACGCCGTGCGCGTGGTGACGGCGTGGGCCGAAGGCCGTGGGTGGGGTGAGGGGACGGTCAACTACCGGCTGCGGGACTGGTGCATCTCCCGGCAGAGGTACTGGGGGCCGCCGATTCCGATCATCCACTGCGCGAAGTGCGGCTCGGTCGCGGTCCCGGAGGAGGACCTGCCGGTCGTGCTGCCCCGCGTCGAGGACTTCAAGCCGGACGACACCGGCGTGAGCCCGCTGGCCCGCGTCGAGGAGTGGTACCGGACCACCTGCCCCGAGTGCGGGGGCGAGGCGCGCCGCGAGACCGACGTGTCTGACACGTTCCTCGACTCCGGATGGTACTTCCTGCGCTACCCGTCGACCGACTTCGACGACAAGCCGTTCGACCAGGTCCTGACGAGGCGCTGGCTGCCGGTGGACACCTACATCGGCGGCAACGAGCACGCGGTGCTGCACCTGCTGTATTCACGCTTCCTCACCATGGTGCTGCACGACCTCGGATACCTCGACTTCGAGGAGCCGTTCACCGTCTTCCGTGCCCACGGGCTGATCATCGCCGAGGGCGCCAAGATGTCGAAGAGCAAAGGCAACGTCGTCGTCCCCGACCCCATCATCGAGGAATTCGGCGCGGACACGTTCCGCACGTACCTGATGTTCATCGGGCCGTTCGAGAGCGGCGGCGACTACCGCCAGGAGGGAATCCAGGGGCCGCACGGCTTCCTGCACCGGCTGTGGGACACCGTGCTGGCTGCCGAGGACGGTGAGCCGGACCCGTCCGTCGAGCGCAAGCTGCACCGGACCATCCGGCAGGTGACCGAGCAGCTCCCCGACCTGCAGTACAACACGGCGATCGCCGCGATGATGGAGTACCTGAACGCCGCGAGGGCCGGGGGCCGCAAGGCCGTGCGCGCCGAGGTCGAGCCGCTGGTTCCGCTCGTCGCCCCGTTCGCGCCCCACCTGGCCGAGGAGCTGTGGGAGCGTCTGGGCCACGAGGGCACCATCTTCGACGGTGCGAGCTGGCCGGAGTACGATCCGGCCAAGACCGTCGAGGACACGGTGAACTACGCGGTGCAGGTCAACGGCAAGCTGCGCGGCACGGTGGCGGTGGCCCGCGGGATGGACGAGGCCGAGGTCGTGGCCATCGCCCGCGTCGAGGAGAACGTCGCGCGCCACCTGGACGGCGCGACCGAGCGCAAGGTCGTCTTCGTGGAGGACCGTCTCGTGAACTTCGTGGTGTCATGAATCACATCGAGCGCCTGGCCATCGACGCGGTCCGTGTCCTGTCCATGGACGCGGTGCAGAGGGCCAACTCCGGACACCCGGGCACGCCGATGGCGCTGGCGCCCTTCGGCTACGTCCTCTTCCACCGACACCTGCGCCACAGCCCGAGGAATCCCGGGTGGCCGGATCGGGATCGCTTCGTGCTGTCGGCGGGGCACGCATCCATGCTCCTCTACTCGCTGCTCCATTTGAGCGGGTACGACGTGAGCGAGGACGACATCCGCGCCTTCCGCCAGTGGGGCTCCGCGACCCCGGGACACCCGGAGCACGGGCACACCCCGGGTGTCGAATGCACGACCGGCCCCCTCGGCCAGGGTGTCGCGATGAGCGTGGGGATGGCGCTCGCCGAGCGCTGGCTCGCGGAGCGCTTCAACAGGCCCGGTCACGAGATCGTCAGCCACAACACGTGGGCGCTGTGCTCCGACGGCGACCTGATGGAGGGCATCAGCCACGAGGCCGCGGAGCTCGCGGGCCGCCATGAGCTCGGCAAGCTCACGTGGATCTGGGACGACAACCACATCACGATCGAGGGCCGCACGGAGCTGGCGCGCTCGGCCGACCAGATCCGTCGCTTCGAGGCGTACGGCTGGCACGTCATCGACGTGCACGACGGCAACGACCTCGAGGCGATGGACCTCGCGCTGGAGGAGGCCAAGCGTGAGACCGAGCGTCCCAGCCTGATCGTCCTGCGCACGGTCATCGCGTACGGCAGCCCCAACAAGGCGGGCACGGCCGAGGCCCACGGCGCTCCGCTCGGCCAGGCCGAGATCGACGCGACGAAGGAGAAGCTCGGCTACCCTTCGCTCGAGCCTTTCTGGGTCGACGACCTGGCGCGGGAGCACTGGAGGGCGTGCGTGCGGAAGGGCGAGCGCCTCGAGGAAGCGTGGAACGCGCGCTATCAGATCTACCGGGCGGAACACCCGGACGAGGCGAAGGAGCTCGAGCGGGCCATCACCGGCCAGCTTCCGGACGATTGGAACGCGGACGTCCCGGACTTTCGGTACGCGGTCAAGGCGGACGCGACGCGGGGGTGGTCCGGCAAGGTGCTCCAGGGTCTCGCGAAGCGCATCCCCAACCTGGTGGGCGGCTCCGCCGATCTCGCTCCGTCGAACAAGACCGACATCAAGGGAGCGGACGACCTCCTGCCACAGACTCCGGGTGGGCGCGTCGTCCATTTCGGCGTGCGCGAGCACGCGATGGGCGGCGTCATGAACGGTATGGCGCTCCACGGAGGCGTACGCCCGTTCGGTGGGACGTTCCTGGTCTTTTCCGACTATATGCGCCCGGCGATCCGCCTCGCGGCGCTCATGGGCCAGCCCGTCGTCTACGTCTTCACGCACGACTCGATCGGCCTGGGAGAGGACGGCCCGACGCACCAGCCCGTCGAGCAGCTCGCCGCCCTCCGTGCCGTTCCCGGACTCGTCGATCTGCGCCCCGGCGACGCTGCCGAGACGGCGGTCGCCTGGCAGGTCGCGGTCGAGCGCTCGGACGGGCCGACCTTCCTCGCGCTGTCCCGCCAGTCGGTGCCGATCCTCGACCGGGGCGTGCTCGGCTCGGCGGATGGGCTGCGCCGCGGTGGGTACGTCCTGGCGGAGGCGAGCGGTGACGCACCCAGCGTGATCCTCATCGCCTCCGGCACCGAGCTCGCGCTCGCGCTCGAAGCGCGCGAGCGACTCGAGGCGGAAGGCGTGCCGACGCGCGTCGTGAGCCTGCCCAGCTGGCACCTCTTCGCCGGGCAGAGCGTGGCGTATCGCCACCGCGTGCTCCCGCCCTCGGCCAAGGCGCGCGTCGCCGTCGAGGCCGCCACGACCTTCGGCTGGGAGCGCTGGGTGGGTCCCGAGGGGCACGCGATCGGCCTCGATCGCTTCGGTGCTTCCGCACCGGCGGAGGTGCTCTACCGCGAGCTCGGCATCACCACCGACGCCGTCGTGGACGCGGCCCGCGCCGCGGTCGACAGGGCGCGCGGCATCGCGGGCTCGGCAGGAGATCGCCTGTAGAGAAGACGACGGATCAGGCCACGCCGTCGGCCGCGCCGACGGGAGGCGGCCTCGAGCCGACGCGCAGCAGGAGGTACCCCGAGATCCCGGCTGCCAGCGAAGCGGCGAGGATGCCGATCTTCGCCGCCGTCATCGTGGCTTCGTCCACGAAGGCGAGCTCGGCGATGAACAGCGCGACCGTGAAGCCGATGCCCGCCAACTGCGCGGCACCGGCCACGTGTCGCCACCCCACGCCCTCGGGAAGGCGCGCCAGCCTCAGCTTCACCGCGAGCCACGCGGCCAGGAAGATCCCACCGAGCTTGCCGAGCACGAGCGCCGCCACGATGCCGAGGGCCACTGGGCTGCCCATCGCGGCGCCCACGTCCGCCGGCGAGAGCGGCACCCCGGCGTTGACCAGCGCGAAGAGGGGAAGCACGACGAACGCGGTCCAGGGGTGAACCTTCCGCTCCAGCCGTTCGAGGGGGGACTCCGTCCCCACTGCGACCTCTTCGAGCCGCCCGAGCGTGGCTTCGATGTCGTGGTGGTCGTCCCGCTCGACGGCAGCCTCGAAGCGAGCGAGAAGTCGCCGTCCGACCTCCAACGCGGTCCGGTCGTCGTAGTAGTGTCGCGCCGGCGTCAGGAGCCCGAGCACCACACCCGCCAGCGTCGCATGGACGCCCGACTTCAGGATCGCGACCCAGAAGAAGAAGCCCAACAGCGCGTACACCGGCACCGAGCGGATGCCGAGGATCCGGGCGAGGACGATGGCCGCGAGCACGAGGGCGGCCGCACCGAACGCCCCCACCACGATGTTCTCCGTATAGAAGACGGCGATCACCAGGATCGTCCCGAGGTCGTCGACGATGGCGAGGGCGAGGACGAACACCCGGAGCTGCGTCGGCACCCTTCGGCCGAGCAGGCCGAGCACCCCCAGGGCGAAGGCGATGTCGGTGGCCATCGGGACGGCCCACCCACGCACGCCCGGGCCACCCGCGTTCAGCGCGACGTAGACCAGAGCGGGCACGACCATCCCGCCGAGCGCGGCAGCCGCGGGGAGCGCTGCGGTGCGTGGGTCCGAGAGATGGCCGTGCAGAATCTCGCGCTTGATCTCGAGTCCGACGACAAAGAAGAAGAGGGCCATCAGCCCGTCGTTGACCCAGTAGTGCATGGACTTCGAGAGCTGCACGAAGCCGAGGTCGAGCGTGATCCGGGTTTCCCACAGGCGGTGCACCGCGTCCGCCGCCGGCGAGTTGGCGAGCACGAGCGCTACCACCGCCGCCGCGAGGAGCACGCCCGAACCGAGCCACTCGGTCCGGATGAACGCCTGCAGCGGGAGGTGGACCGTGCGCGCGACGCGCTGGTGCTCGGCCCTGACCTCGAGGGCCCCTCGACTTCTGGGCGAGCCTGCCATCCCGGTTCGGAGTCCTCCTCAGGCCGCGCGTCTGCGGAGGGCGGGTGGCAGCGGAGGCACGCGCGTGATGCGCTGCTGGCGGCGCCGGCGGCGGACGACGGGGCGGTCGTAGCGCGTCTGGGCGCGGCAGCCCGCGTGACGCGCCCACGCCTTCCACGATGCCCCGTGTCCGTAGTTGCCGTCGAAGAGGTAGTCGGCGATGTGGGCCATCTCGTGGAGCAGCGTGTCCATACGCTCGGCGCCGTTGCCCTCGAGCATCAGATCGACGTTCAGCGCGAGCTCGAGCACGTACCGTCCGCGCCGCCTGTCCTGGCCCGGGATCATGTGGCCGAGCGAAGCGCTCATGCGGTTGCTCAGGCGGACGGGAACGTCCTCCGGAAGGAGGCCGTCGAAGCGCGTCTTGTTCAGGTAGCGGTACAGCGCCCGCAGGTACGCTCGCTGCTCCGGCGTGGCGCAGCAGTGCGTGAGCTCCTGTTCGCCACCGCACCGCGCGGCGGCACGCCGCTGACGCTGGGCGTGCGACTTGCGCACCGCCTCGAGCACCGGGGTCAGGCCGGGCCAGCTCTGCACGCGTTCCGACGCCGCGCGCACCGCCTCGGTACTCCAGCCACGCCCCCTTACGATCGTGGCGAACGCATCCAGGATGGATGGCGGAGCCCTGCGGTACGCCACGTGCAGGTTGAGCACCGTGGCGTCCTGCGTCAGCGACCAGATCGTGCTGCGGTTGGCGCGGAAGTTGACCTTCTTGAGCCGACGGGCTCCCCGGCTCCTCAGCTCCCGCAGGGTGTCTTCGGTGGATCGGGCACGCATGGATTTCCTCGGGCGGGCAGACATCGCCGTGAGGGCGACGCACAATGATGGGCAATTCGATTCACGCGCGCACCCCCCTTCGACGGACACCTGCGCACACCCCGAGACAACCCCCGCGAGGACCCCGACCGGGCGCCTTCGGCCCACCGTATCCTGTGGTCCCGGCACCTCGATGCTACGACATGTCGTAGGCTCGCGCGCCGCACCTATTGCGCACGTGGAGCGAATTGCACTACATAGAAGTCGTTCGCGAACAAGTGTTGGTCGTACCCTGCTTCCGGAGGCACATCGTGGCGACCAAGAAGAGCTCCAAGAAGACCGCAGCGAAGAAGCCGGCCAAGAAGAAGGCCGCCAAGAAGCCGGCCAAGAAGAAGGCCGCGAGAAGGCCGGCCACCAAGAAGGCTGCGGGCGCCAAGAAGCGCCCGGCCAAGAAGGCCGCCAAGAAGGCCGCAAAGAAGGCGCCGGTGAAGAAGACGGCGAAGAAGCCGGCCAAGAAGAAGGCCGCGAAGAAGGCCGCCAAGAAGAAGGCCGCGAAGAAGCCGGCCAAGAAGAAGGCCGCAAAGAAGGCCGTGAAGAAGGCGAAGAAGCCCGCCAAGAAGGCCGCGAAGAAGCCCGCCAAGAAGAAGGCGGCGAAGAAGGCGAAGAAGTAGTAGGGACGGTCGGACCCGCAAGGTCCCGCGGCGCCGGCGTCCCTCGGGATGCCGGCGCCTTCGCATGGTAGCCCACCGCGCGCCGGCTCAGCCCGGTCGGCCCTCCTCCAGGTAGTCCATCACCGCTCGGTACTCGTCGCGCAACGCACCGAACAGCTCACGCGCGCCGTCCACGTCGCCGGCCTGCCCGCGATCCTCCATGTACTGGAGGAGGAACGCGAGACGGTTCGCACGGATGTTCCCCGAAGCCGACTTCAACGAGTGTGCGGCGCGGCGCACCTCCTCGGGCGCTCCGGAGGCCACCGCCTCCTCGATCCCCCGGAAGAGCACGGGCGCCTCGGACAGATAGATCTCCACGGTCGCGTCGACCACCTCCTCGACGCCGGCTTCCCGCATGGTCGCGCGAAAGCCCCTCAGGTCCACGGGTGCGGACGCGTCGTCGCGATCCTTCGTCACTTCCTCAACCTCCTTCGATCGTGGAGCGTTCGCAGTGCTACCGATCCACCGCTCGACCACTTCGTAGAGATCGCCGGGCTTGAACGGCTTGGCAACGAAGTCGTTCATCCCCGCGGCGCGGCAGCGCTCCCGCTCCTCCGCGAAGGCGTGCGCGGTCAACGCGACGATCGGGAGCGACGCGTTGCCCGGCTGGCCGCGAATGCGTCGGGCCGCCTCCAGGCCGTCCATCTCCGGCATCTGGATGTCCATCAACACGAGGTCGAAGCCTCCCGCCCCGGCAGCCCGCACAGCCTCGACGCCGTCACGCACGGCCACCACCTCGTGGCCGCGCTTGCTGAGCAGCCCGACCGCGACCTGCTGGTTCACGGCGTTGTCTTCGGCGAGCAGGATCCGTGCCCGGGTCGTCGCCCTCTCGATGCTCTCGCGCGTGACGAGCCGGCGCTCCTGACCGGGCCG